>MDTA01126298.1_pt1 | contig 35194 bp, 30 predicted proteins | sample 811151 | NCBI WGS metagenome assembly MDTA01 (sample SAMN05326648, study PRJNA326480) | marine metagenome | isolation source: seawater | place: Indian Ocean: South | collected 2010
AAAGTTTCTAATTGTCTTTTAATTTTCTTTGATATCTAAACTTTTTTTAAACAAATTTTTTTTATGGATTAGTTTGTAGTTTTTAAAATCAAATAATATTAAATATAAATAATGCTTTGGTTTTGCATATAGTTTTTTAAAAATATAAAATTTAAATATCGTAGAAGCAATAATTATTTGTTTTAAATCTTTTTATTAAATTTTGGGGACTTATTATCCTCCCTTTAGAAATTGAATCTTCATATTTATAATCATGCACTATAAATACACCTCCATTAGCCCTTATAAGAAATTTTCCATTAGGGAAAATCTGACATATTTCTCCGAATATTTCTTTTTTAAAAGAATGAGATTCCATATCTGTGTAAAAAATTGAGACTCTAAAAAATGTGATTTTTTTATTATTAAAGAAGCTAAATGCACCATTGAATGGGGGACTTACAGCTCGAATGAATCGTTCGATTCTGAAGATATCATCATTCCAATCAATAATACTATCTTCTGGTTCACGTTTTGGATAGAAAGAACCTTTTAATTTGGGTTGAGGAAAACTTTCTAAGTTATTATTAATAAAGTGTTCCCAATTATTAAATACAATATTTGTAAATGAAATTAAATTTTTATAATGTAAAGACTCAGCAGTGTCGTATTTATTAATGCTAAAACACTCTTTTGCAATAATTGGGCCATTATCTACACCAGATTCATATTTAAATAGATTTGTATAAAACCATTTTCGATCTTCAATCAATGACCAATTCAAAGGAGATCTTCCTTTACCAAATGGGAGATCTCTTGAACTTCCATGCATTCCAAAAATACCACATTCAAAGAGATCCAAAATATTTTTTGGAATTAGTCTTTGCCATCCAATCGCAAAACCAATATTGCATTTATATTTTTTGAAATTACTATAATCAATATTATCTTTTAAATCATATCTTTTAGAAATATAAATTGATTTAAATAATTCAGGATATCTTGTTAGATCTTCATATCCAGCAACCTTCTGTTCTTTCGCTTTAGCAGGGGAGATAGTTATAAGATTAATTTCGGCTCCTTTTTCAATAAGAAGTCTTGATACATGTAATGTTGTATCTTTGCATCCAAATAAAAAAATTTCCACTTATTCAAACACCAAATACTTTACAATTTTTTTTTGTTTCTGAAAGTAAAAAAGAACTATATTCGTTTAACCATAAAATTAATCTTTCCTTAGGGTTTCTTGATTTCTTAGTCCACCAAATAGGATGAATTAATAAATGTAAGTCTTTTTTTAAATCTGACAATTTGGAGGAATTTAAAATTTCTCTAACATTAACTCCTCTTGAATCTGAAAAATACTCCATCTTATTAAAAAACATATCTTGGTAAGTATGCATATAACCACCTAAAGATGTATTTCTATATTCGCTATTTAGAAATACACCTGGTCTGTGTAATGATACTACTTTGATAGATGACTTAAATGAATTTTCAAAAATAATTTTTTCAATATTAAAACCCTCAGTGAAATCATCATATGAATTAGGGTCAAAATGTAATGAAATTTCATGTCCCAAATCAATTATTTTTCTTATTAATTCTTTATTTATTTGATTGAGTGGATTATAAATATTTGAGGAAAGCATAATAAAGTATGTAGATTTTATATTTAGTTCTTTTTCTACAGATGCTATTTGAAAAGCATCCTCTAGTGAGAAATCAATATCATGTCTTAGATAAATTGCTTTAGTATGTTCGTCTGATTTTTCATGAAAAAATTTAAACTCAAAACCCTTATCTTTTATAAGATTCATATATTCAGAATAGTCTTTGATGGAATACAAATATCAACTAAATCTTAAGCAATTATATAGTATTTATAGTTATTTGGATAAAAATTATATTTTTATTTTTTTAAATTATCGATATAGAAGATATTCAAAATTAGTAATTACTAAGTATATTTTTAGTTATAAAGAAAAAAGATATTTATTTTATTGATTTTTATGTGTAAATTTTATAAGAGAATTTTAATTAAGTTATGAGTAAATGTTAAATTTATAAGAGAAAACTTTCCTATAAAAAGGAAAATAAATTTTATGGCTAAGAACATTTTATTTATAGCTTCTGCAGCAAGTATACATAGTTTAAAGTGGATAAATTATTTCTCAGAAAATACAGATCATAATATTCATTGGGCATTTGTATCTAGTATGAAATATAAAATAGATAAAAATATAAAAATTATCAATATTAAAAAAAATTGGATTTTAAATTCAATAAAATTAATATTTAAGTTGAAAAAGACTAAGGATTTGATTGTACATTTGCATTATGTAGGTAAACACTCCTTATTTTTAATTTTTTTAAATAGAGATGCAAAGCTAATAACAAATACTTGGGGATCAGATTTAATTTTTAATAAATATAATTTTTTAAGGAGGATTTGGTTGGGTTTTATAATCTCAAGAAGTAACATTGTAATAAGTGATGCCTATCATCATTATGAATTTTTAAAGAAATATAATCTTCAAAAAGAAAAATTTAAATATGTACCATATGGTACAGATACAGATAAATTTAAACCAATAAATAGTTCTTTTTCAAGAGATGACATTCAAATAATTAATACTAGGGGATTTGATGAAGTTTATGATGCAAAGACATTAATTTTAGCTGCAAATATAGTTCTTAGAGAATATCCCAATATTATTTTTAAGTTTGCAGGAAAAGGATCTCAAGAAATATATTTGAAAAATCTTGTTAAGAAATTACAAATACAAAAGAATGTTATTTTCTTAGGCTTTATATCTCAGAAAGAATTATTTTCTGAATTAAATCGTTCAGATATTTATGTTTCATGTTCTTTAAGAGATGGGGGTCTTGCAGGCAGCACTTCAGAAGCAATGTCTTGTGAAAGAATAAGCGTTATTTCTGATAACTCTGATAATAATAAATGGATAATAGATAATGATAATGGTTTTTTATTTCAAAACTCAAATTTCGAAGAATTAGCTCAAAAAATAATTTGGATACTGAAAAATAAAGAAGAATGTATTGAAAAATCGAAAAAAGCCAGAGATACAATTGTAGAAAGAAATTGTTATTTTAAGCAGATGAATAAGGTTAATAAAATCTATGAGCTAATATAATAAATTAAGAAAATATATTATTTCTTGAAATCTAATGAAAGTCCCTTTTTTTGACTATAAGAAGTTTTGTAAGGATTTAAATTATCAAAAATTAGTGCAAGAAGCTCTTGATACTGGTTATTTAATAGGTGGACCATTTATAGATGAATTAGAAGAAAAAGTTCAAGAAATTACTGGCATTAAAAATTGTATTACTGTCGGTAATGCCACTGATGCGATGGAAATAATATTTGAATTCCTGAAGCTGCCAATTGGTTCAAAAGTTTTGGTGCCTGCTCATACTATGCTTGCTACTGCGTCAGCAGCCCAGAGATCAGGACTTATCCCTATACCCGTTGAAGTTGATGAAAATAGTTTATTAGTAGAAGTAAATCAGCTTATAAATTGTGATTTAACTGATGTTTCTGCATGCATGATTACACAATTAAATGGGGTTGTGGCAGATATGGATCCTATAAAATCTTTTTGCGATGAAAATAAAATTATTTTAGTCGAGGATTCTGCTCAAGGCATTGGCGCTTTCAATAATAATATGCACGCTGGTGCTTGGGGAATTGCAGGTTGCTTATCATTTTATCCAGCTAAAGTAATTGGCGGTTTAGGAGATGGAGGTGCAATAATTACTAATGATAATGATTTAACCGAATTTGCTAGATCAGTTAGAGATCATGGAAGAGGGGAATCTCTTGAAGCAGTTAATTGGGGAAGGAATAGTAGATTAGACAGTATTAATGCAAGAATTGTTTTGGAGAGACTTTATAATCTAGATAATCTTATTGAGAAAAGAAGAAAACTTTCAGATATATATAATAAAAATTTAAAAATACTTGCTGATAAGAATTTAATAAAATTACCACCAAAGTGTTCTACTAAAAGTGAATCAATTAGCACATATCAGAATTATGAAATACAAGTAGAGGATAGAGATAAGTTAATGAATTTCTTAAAAGAAAATAATGTAGGCACAATAAAACAATGGGGAGGGTTTTCAATTGCTCATTTCGAAAAACTTGGTTTTAATATTGAAGAGTATAAGTCTACAAAAAAATTATTCGAGAAATTACTTCTCTTACCAATGAATCATCTTTTATTGGAAGAGGAAGTTCAATATGTCTCTAATTTAATAAAAGATTTTTTTCTTAAAGGATCATCTATCTAAATTTATTCGGGAAAAATTTGTTTTAGACAATCTATAATATGATTTTTGCTTGTATAGTAATCTTCCTCGAGTGCCCTTGAGCATGGAGCAGGGGAGGGCTTAAGAGAAATATTAATAGGTTTGGAAACTATACTACTTGGATCAATCTCTTCAAATACTGAAGATATAATATTAGAACCTAATCCACAAGACTTCCAACCCCCATCCACTACCATTAATCTATTGGTTTTTTTTACTGAATTGATAATTATAGAGGTGTCTATAGGGTTGATTATTCTCAAATCTATTAATTCAATAGTTATTTGTTTCTTCTTGCAGAATTCTTGGATTGCTAGAAGAGATATTTTAGTGGAATAGCTACAGGCAACAACTGTTAGGTCTTCTCCGCTTTTTACTATTTTAGATGATGCCTCTTCAAGATTGATTATCCTTATATCTCCAACTAAATCTTTTTCATCATATAACCACCTATCATCTATATACAAAACAGGATCTTTACATAACACAGAAGCAATCAAAAGGTCTCTTGCGTCTGAGACGGAATATGGCATGACTACTCTTAATCCAGGCACATGAGCAAACATAGAATGTAAAGCTTGAGAATGTTGTGCCCCTTGTTCTCCTCCTCTATTAATGATTGACCTTATTGTTACTTGTGGGTTGGATTGACCACCAAACATGTAAGACCATTTGGCAGCTTGGTTGATTATTGGATCCATTGCGTACATCATAAAATCCATTCTGGGGTGAATCACTATTGGCTTAAAACCACATAAAGATGCCCCAATAGCAGCACCTGTTACAGCATTCTCAGAAACTGGAGTATCAATGATTCTGTCTTTTCCATATTTCTTATCTAAGTTGGTCATAGTATTACCAACATACCAAGGACTCCACAAGCCTTGCCCAATGACAAACACTTCCTCATGATTATCCAACAAATATGTGAATGCCTCTAATATTGCTTCCGAGTAACTTAATTTACGCATTTAACTATAAATATTTTGTAAAAGATTTTTTTTATTAGGAAAGCTATCTTCCATAGCTAATGTCCAGCTTTCATCAACATTTTTTTTTACATCTTCTTCTATTTTTAAAATTTCTTCCTTTTCTAAAACATTAGATTTTAATAATGAACCTTCAAATCTTTTTATAGGACATCTATTTTTCCAATTTGCTAAAGTTTTTTTACATCTATTAATTCCTACATCTATATCATCTCTCCAATCAACATGACCAAACCATCTATAAGTAATTGCTTCTATTAGCATAGGCCCTTTTTTTGATCTTGCATTTTGAATTAAATCCTTTGATGAGTTCATAACATCTAAAATATTATTTCCGTCAATTACTACCTTTGGAATTAAATTAGCATCCGCAAATCTTGAGGTGAAAGGACTTGGCTGCCTAAGATTTATATCCATGTGACTGGAAAACAAATTATTTTCAATTACAAAAATCACTGGAAGATTAAGTACTTTTGAAAGGTTAAGAGATTCATGAAATGTTCCTTCTTCAACCGCTCCATCTCCCAAATAAGCAACTGAAACATCATCTGAGTTCCTTTGAGAGATTGCTAAAGCTGCTCCAACTGCTAAGGATATAGTACCTGCAACAATTGGAACAGAGCCCATAAATCCTACTGATTGATCGATTAGATGCATAGAGCCCCCAAATCCTTTTGAAAGGCCATTCTCTTTTCCAAGAACTTCAGCAAATAATTTTCTTAATGATGAACCCAAAGCTAATATATGCCCGTGAGATCTATGGGCTCCAAAAATATAATCAGATCTTCTAAGATGCTCAGATATCCCTACAGGTACTGCTTCTTGTCCAGCTGAAAGATGTACAGGACCGCCGATTATTTTATTTTTTTTTTCTAAAGCTAATTTAAATTCTGCATGCCTAATGGTTAATAGACTTTTATAAATTCTAGTGCAGGCATGTTTATCGATCCCTTTAATATCATAGGTTTCGTTGAATTTAAGAGAATCCAATATATTTTGAAGAGAATTATCTTCCAAGAAAAGAGAAATGATTTTATTGTTATAGTATCATCAACAAGTTACATAATTTGTATCATAACTTATTTTAATAAACTTTATTTAATTAAATCTTAATTAATTATTTTAATTAATCTTAAAAAAAATCTTTTTTGTAAAAAGATAGGTCACCTTTCTTGATTTTGTTAAGATGTAATAGAGCATAAGATAAAGCTAAAAAGGGAGTAAAAATTGAATTTATAGAAACTTTTGAATATCTAATCAAGTATAAATAATAGTAAATAATTCGTCCAATTCTTGACTTAACAAAAGTTATTAGATTTATGTAATTTTTTTGGTCAAATAATTTCAAAAAAATATATATATCATAAGTTTCTGCCATATATTGTAGAGATATAGGACTTAATCTCCCATTGGAAGTGATTATTCCTTTGTACTTTGCATCAGATGTATAAATCATTTTGCCTTCATTTTTCTTAAATAGTGTATGTGAAAGCAAAATATACTCATTCCAACTGTAAGTAATGAATTGGCTACAAAATTCATATTTCCTAAAGATAGATTTTTTGAAAAATCCTGCACATGTTGAAATCCATTCGCTTTCAAATTCAAAATCAAATGGAGGACTTGGATGGGAAACGGCAAGACTTGGTAGAACTTTACAGTTACCTTTTTTAAAGAGAAAAGATGTTTCAAAAAAATGTTCAAAGTAATAAATCACTTTCCTAAAAAAAGACCCTTTTATATTTTTGTAACTATCCTGTAGATTAGTATCAACTCCTTGCGCAGCAATTAGATTATCATATTTATCAAATTTATTAATAATATTTTTAGCGTATTCTTTATCTAAAATTACATCACTATCGATAAAAGCAATTAACTCTCCAAGAGCTATTTTTGCTCCAATATTTCGTGCTATGGCACCACTATTAATCTTTGACTTTAAATGTAAGATATTAACTTTAGGATGTTTTTTAGAAGTAACATATTCTCTCAGTTGATAATAATCGTTGGTATCTTCATGATTATTATTTACAATTATTACTTCTAATGGAAGATAGCTCTGGTTTAGTATTGAATGTAAAGTTAATTTTAATTCTTTAAATCTTTTATAGACAGGTATTACAACAGAATAAGTTTTCATTTATTATCTACTACGGTTTTTATTTTATCTTATTTGAATAAACATTATCATATTTTATCTTGCCTTTATTAATTTCTTCAATAAATTCTTTTTTTATAATTAATAATTCGTTTGAGTTTAATCTACCTATTTCAATTCTTAGATTCTCTAAATGAGAGTACTGTTTTTTAAAAGAAATTGATAATTCTTCATTTGTGGAGAAATCAAGTTTGTTTTTAAATGCTCTTGAAAGAATTAGTCTTTGTGATCCTATTATTAGATTTGCAGCAAATATATATTTTGGAGAAAAAGGAATTGAGCCAATCGCACCAATTCCTCCAATCCCATATCTGAAATTATTTTTCTTTAAATAACTTGTGAAATAATTTAGATAATTATTAACTAATAATTCATACATATGATAGTTATGAAGCGCAATTTTTAAATCATTCAATCCTATATGTATGTAATCAATATTTTCTAAGCAAAAATCTTTTACGTTCTTTACGCTTTCGGGAGTTTCAAAAAGAAGCTCAAATTTGACCCTTCCTTTTATGATTTTTTTTACATAATCAACTTGTTCAGGATATTTAAACATAGGGAGCATTATTCTTGTAACACCTAAATCTATACACTCGTTAATTTCTTTTTCAGTATGATCTCCTACTGGATTTATTCTTACTCCCAATTCTGATGGATTAACTTTATTCATTATTGAAATTATGTCTTTTATCTGATGATCTGATTGAAAAGAATTAGTAGATTTTTGCCTTTCATATTTTCCTATTATCTCAAGATCTACATAGCTAATTACATTAGTGAAAGTGCTTATTACTCTTACTAAATCTGGCGAATTATTGAAAACTAAATAATCCATTTTAAAATGTTAATAAAGGTCTAATACTTTTAGTGGCGGATTTATAAAAAAATTATCGAATGCGTAAGAATAAGAACCAGAAGCCTCAAATAGTAAATAATCTCCTAAAGATAATTTACTCAATCTTTTGGAACATAATAAATCATTCTCAATACAAGTATATCCACAAATCTTATAATTATATTTTTTTTCAGAATTATCATAACTAGCTTTAATTAATCTGAAAGGATAAATAATCCTACTATTAATATTACCAAGGTTCATTTTACTTATGTCTAAAGTTGCAACATTATATTTATCTCTTATATTTATAGATTTTACTTGACCACATAAATAGAAACAATTAGAGACTAAAGCAGTCCCAGGTTCAATAATTAAATTTTTTATTCCAATATTTATTAAGTTATTATGAAATGCCTTAATTTCTTTAAGGTGGAATTTAAGTGCATTGGTTTTTAGATTTAGTTGTTTTGACAGGATAGGATTGAGCAATGATGGCAAACTACCGCCTATATCTATAGAATTTGGTTTAACTTTAATAGTGCTTAAAAAATCAATAAACTTATTTATCCTTAAAATGAATGAGTCTAATGATCTATTGGGATAATGAATATGTAAACATTCAAAGATTATGTTTGATTTATTTAATAACTTTTCTATACATTTATTGAATAATTTGGTTTTAATATTTATACCAAATCTTGTTTCTTCAATATCTAAATCTAATCTTAAACCAACTTTGTATTTTTTATCTTGGGGAAGTTCATCGATTGTTTTTAAGATAAGTTCAAGATCAGTTGGAGAATCAGCATTAACCAAACCCCCATTTAATAAAACATATGATATTGAATCTTTGTTTTTAACAGGACCATTATATATTACTTTTTTACAATCAATTTTAAAATCTTTTGTGCAGTTTAATTCGAACGGAGAAACTACCTCAGATAAGCAGCCAAATGAGTCTAAAGATTTACAAATGCCTTCATAAGAGTTTGTTTTATATGAGTAGGCTATTTTTATATCATTTAATTCATTTTTAATAAAATCAAGATCTTTTTTTAATACTTCTTTATCAAATATGTAAGATCCTCCTGGATTATTCTCTATAATCCATTTATCTATATGATTCATTTCATTAGATTTATTCATTTGTCATATTCTCCTTTAGAAGAGAATATTATAAAAAAAGTTTTTATGATGATTAATATATCTAAAACTAAATAATTAATATCTGATTTTTTTATCTTATTAATATATATCTTATCAAATAAAAGTTTTTGCTTCCAATTTAACTCATTCCTGCCATGTATTTGAACAAAGCCTGTAAGGCCAGGTTTTACTTGATTCCTTAATTTTATATATTTCATATAGGTGTAAGGTAGATTTTCTCTTTCAAATTCATCATAAACTGCAGGTCTGGGACCTACAAATGACATCGTACCTAATAGGATATTAATTAATTGAGGCAGCTCATCTAAACTATATTTTCGGAGAATTCTACCCAATGATGTAATTCTTTTATCTCCCTCATAACAAAAGTAACCTAATTTATCTTTATCAGCATTTTTGATCATTGTTCTAAATTTAAACATTTTAAAGTATTTACCTTGAAAACCAATCCTGTTTTGTACATAAAAGATAGGAAGACCATCTTTAAAAATTATCAGGATTGAAATAATAAGAAAGATTGGTGATAAAAGTAATAAAAAGAATATAGAGCAAAAAAAGTCAGAAAATCTCTTTAGTTTCTTGTAAATCATCTTTAAAGCCCTCTTTAAATATGTTGAAAATTGTTTTAATAGTAGCGTGATTAGTCTTTATCTCATGTCTTCCAACTTTATTAATATTTATCATTTCAATATTTGTCCCCACAAATAAGATACCATCTGAGTCTAGTAATTCCCATCTGCTTATATGTCTTTGTGCAATATCAATAAAATTCTTTTCTAATAATTTAATTAATATGTCTCTATTTATGCTTGGCAAAATGTCATCTGATAAAGGAGGAGTAAAAACTGTATTCTTTTTAACTATAAAAATAGAAGAACCACTTGATTCGCAAACATAATTTTGTTCATTTAAAAAAATAGGGTAAGTAGTTTCATCCCTTTCGTAGTTCACTTCTAAGAAACCTAATCTTGAATTTATGTAATTCGCACCGCATTTAATATATGGCGAAAATGCATTGGAATTAATTCTTCGAAATGAGGTGAAATTTGCAGAGCATGAGATTAAATCTTTTTTATTTTTTAAGTTACTCTCTAATGGATAAGAAAAACAAACTCTATCAGGCTTATGAGTAGAGGACCAATTGCCCTCAGATATATAACAAAGTATATATTTTATATAAATTTCAGTTTTTTCACTCATGTCACTTAGTTTCTTTATATCTTCATTTAAAACTTCATATAAATTATCATCTATTTGAAAACCTAATAAACTTGCAGAGGATATGAGCCTTTTTAAATGTTTATCTAATGCTAAATATTTGATCTTATTATCAACTAAGTATCCCCTAATTCCCTCAAAAACACTTAAACCATATTGAAATGAAGGAGAAAAAACACTTATTTGCTTATCTAATTCTTTTTTAATTTCAATTCCATTTATTAGGATATTAGATGGGCTAAACATTTTTTAAATTAGTTTATGTAAATATTTTCAAAGATTAATGAAAAAGTATAATCTTATATAGTATCACCGTAATTGGATAAATTTTCAATTTTAAAGATTAGCTCGTTAAAAATTTTTTCATAGTCAAATTTACTTTTTAAAAGAGAAAAAGCATTTTTTGAAAATTTTTTTTGCAAGGCATCTGATTCGATAATTTTCTGAAAAGCCAAATACCAATTATTTGTATTATTTTTAGTATAGATACCAAATTGATAATCATTTATTAATTGTTTTACAATACCTTTAAGGGATGTAATTACAGGAAGTGAGTAACTAATACTATCAATTATTTTATTTGGAATACTATTCATAAAATCGTCTGTATTTTTATATGGTGCTATGGAAGCAATAGAATTTTCCCTAAGAATATAAGCTTTTTTTGCATCTATCCAGCCAGGAAAGAAAACGTTTTTTGTTCCTAAAAAATATTTCTTTATCTTCTCCTCGTTGGTGCCTTTTCCACAAATTATAAACTGACATTTAACATTATTTTGCTCTAATAGTTTTACTGCATTTGCCAACTCTCCAAATTGATAAGCAATTGATAAAGTTCCTATAAAACAAAATGTGGGTTTATCAAATTTAATATCTTTTTCTTCCCACCATTGCTTATTCTCTTTATATTCTTCTCTTGATAAAGATATTAATGGACTTACAAGTGGAAAAACAAAATCATTTTTTTTGTTTTTTCTATGAGCATAACTTTGTGACCATTCTAAAAAATTTTTACTCATCGACATCATAATATTTGTATTCCTAATCGTTTGTACAGTCAAAATTTTATATGGATATGAGAAAAAATTAATTATTTTTTTGTATCTTTTTGGAAATCTAGAAGCAAAAATTTCTGGCCAAAGATCTTTTACATCTAATAAAGTTATAGTTTCCTTTTTTTTAAACCAATTAACTAAAAGAAATGATGTCTCAATTGGAGGAAAACCAATTATGCAAATATCAGGTGTAGGTATCTTTTTAAAAATTAATTTTAATAATAGATCTAAAGAAAGTACTAAATGATCTATTAATCTACCTATTCCAATATTTTTTTTATAGCCTGGGGAATTGAGTAATCTTATTTCTAAATTATTTTTAATTTTTATTAAACCACTAAAGTTTCTATGTTTCTTCTGATAATGATCAAATTTAGCTGATATAATTAAAACTTTATGACCTTGTTCAACAAATTTATTAGCTAAATTTATAGCTCTCATAGATCGGCTTTCATCATCAATATGTAAGGGCTCGCCTGATTGAAAAATAATTATTTCCATGTAAATATTTACAAATATATTGTGCCATTATCAACTATAATATAAATTTAGATAAGAAGGATAGATGAATAGTAACCTTAATCTGTTTTTTAGGGTTTTTTCTTTTTTAACGCCAAAAGATAAGTTTAATTACTTTAGAGTTATTTTTTTAAACTTAATAATGGGGTTATTAGATGTCGTTACAATTGCATCAACAGTTCCAATATTAGATTTATTAAGTAATAAAAATAATAATAATTTAAAATTTATAAATAACATAAGTTTTCTCAAATTTGAAGATCCCAAATTTATTGAAATAGGTTTTCTTTTGTTTGTAATAATAATTTTTTCTCTAGCTACAATTTTTAAACTTTATACTGTTTGGAATATAAATAGATTTATTGAAGGTGTAAGACATACTTTATCTGTAAGAATTTTAAACAACTACCTAGAAAAAGAATATGAAGAGATTTATTTTAAAGATTCTTCGGAGATTGCAAAATTAATTCTTTCTGAAGTAGATCAATTTATCATATATGTATTCAGCCCAACAATTTTAATGATTGCTGGATTTATTATTTCAATAATAATTTTTATATTTCTTATTTATTCGAGTCCTATTGGATCTTTGATCTCAATTTCTGCCATTGTTATTTTTTATTGTTTTTTTTACTTTTTAGTTAGAAAACCTTTAAAAAGTCTTGGATTCTCCTCCAGTGAATCCAATAAATTAAGATTTAAATATGCTACCGAGGCCTTAAGATCTTTTAAAGATATAAAAATTTATGGAGGTATAAATTATTTTTTAAGTAGATATAGAAAACCCTCCAAAAAATTTGCAATTACGATGTCAAGCTATACAACAATAGATGTATCTTCAAAGTATATTTTGGAATTTATTGCATTTGCTGGTTTAATCATTTTAACTTTATTTCTTTCAATAAATTCTACTAATAAAGATAACCTATCGGAATTACCAATAATTGGCACATTTGCATTTGCAGCATATAAATCACAACCATCTTTAACAGCAATTTTTCATGGAATAAGTAGTTTAAAATATGGGACAAAGATGATTGATAATATTTACAAAGAATTAAATGAGAATAAAAATTTCTATAAAGATATCAAGAAAAATAATTCTAATAATAAAAATTATTCAATAATATTTGATAGAGTTTCTTACTCTTATGAGAAGGATTCGCAAATAAAAAATGTGTTTCATGATTTGTCAATTAATATTCCTAAAAAAGGCCTAATAGTTTTACTTGGACCAAGTGGGATTGGTAAAAGTACATTTTTAGATTTAATTTTAGGCTTGGTTAAACCTACAAGTGGCATGATTTTTAATAATCATTTTTATAAAAATAAAATAAGTTATTTACATCAAAATTTTGTTTTGTTTAATGGATCAATAATTTCTAATATAGCTTTTGGAATTGAAAAAAATAATATTGATTATTCTAGAATTAAAAATTGCTTAAAATTAGTAAACTTATATGATTACGTAAAAAGTCTCCCGCAAGGTGTAGAAACAATTGTCGGAGAGAGCGGAAATGATCTATCAGGTGGTCAGAAACAAAGAATAGGTATAGCAAGATGCTTATATCTGCAATCAGAAATTTTAATACTTGATGAACCAACAAGCGCACTAGATTCAAAAAATGAGAATAAAATATTTAATGAATTAAAAAAGATATCAAAAGAAAAATTAGTTATTGTTTCAACCCATAAAAATAGTAATATTCCATCCTCTGCTTTTTTTATAAGAATAAAATCTCCCAATAATATTGAGATCTGTTCTGATCAATTAGGAAGGGATTAACCATGAAAGCCAATAATTCAAAAAGAATTTTAAGAAATTATAATAAATATCTAATTTATTTTTTTAATCAAAACTGTTTTAGATTTTATAAAAGTTTAAATAATTCAAAAAGAAATTTTATTTTACTATTGATTGATTCTCTAAATATTATATTTTCTCTATATCTTGTTTATTATCTCGTCGTAACAAATAATGAAGAAATAAAAGATTTTTTTCTTTTTCAATTTAAATATTATCCCATTATAGTGATTTTTGGTTTAATTTTATACTATTTAACAGGCCAATATAGAACAATTTTAAGGTATTTAAGGATAATTGATCTTTATTTTATTGGACTAAGGAATTTCCTCTTAATTTCTATTACTTTTTTTGCAGGATCTTTCTTCAGTAATAAATCTCCAGGCTTGAATATTTTTATTATTTTTATATTAACTTTTGCATTCGTAAATATTGTTAGTAAATTTACACTTAAGGAATTAATTAATTTTTTTAATAAATACAGTAATAATAAAATTTATAAAGTGGGAATTTTTGGAGCAGGAGAAGCAGGCGCTCAATTAGCTTCTTCACTACTCTTAGCGGGCAATTATAAAATTTTTGCTTTTTTTGATGATTCACCTAATTTGTGGAAAAGGAAATTATTAGGAATACCCATTTTGCCCCGAAAAAAAATTAGTAATTTTAAAGGCAAAATTGATCAAGTTCTTTTTGCAATTCCTTCACTTGATGAATCAGAATCTAATATCCTTATTAGGCAAATAGATAGTTATAAAATTCCTATTCTGAGAGTTCCTTCAATTGAAAATTTAACTTCTGGAATAGAAAAGATTGATTCTTTAAGACCGATCGAAATAGAGGATTTATTAGGGAGAGGTACTGTTAAACCCTCAAAACAATTAATGGAAAAATCTATTTTAAATAAAAATATTTGCATTACGGGCGCTGGAGGATCTATTGGTAAGGAGTTATGTAAACAAATTCTAGAGTTTAATCCAAGAGTAGTTCTATTTATTGAAGCAAGTGAGCCTGCTCTTTATCATCTTGAACAGGATTTATTAGGAAAATTGCATAAAAAACAAAATATTAAGGTGATATCTAAATTAGCCAATATTAATAATCTTAATCTTTTAATTGAGTTGTTTACTAAATATGAAATTGGGACTGTTTTTCATGCAGCAGCTTATAAACATGTTCCAATGATTGAGAAAAATCCTCTAGAAGGTATTTTGAACAACACATTTTCTTCATATAATATTTGTAAGGCTGCTGAATTAACTAAAGTAAATGATATAACTTTGATTTCAACAGATAAGGCAGTTAGACCATCAAATGTTATGGGTGCTTCAAAAAGGTTAGCAGAAATTATTTTTCAAGCTTTTGCATCTAAGGAAGGAAATAAAGATATATTTGATAATAAATCTTCGATACTAAGGAAGTTTTCAATAGTAAGATTTGGCAATGTTTTGGGCTCTTCTGGTTCAGTTGTGCCTTTATTTAAAAAACAAATAAAAAGTGGCGGACCTATAACTTTGACAGATAAAAATGTTGTTCGTTATTTTATGACTATTAAAGAGGCTGCTCAATTAGTAATTCAATCAAATGCAATATCGCAAGGGGGAGATATTTTTCTTCTAGATATGGGCGAACCAGTTAAGATTGCTGATCTTGCAAAGCTTATGGTACGTTTAAGTGGTTTAAGTATAAAAGATAGTACAAATCCTACTGGAGATATTGAGATTATTACAACGGGATTAAGGCCTGGAGAAAAGATGTATGAAGAATTACTTATTGATGGTAAAGCAAGAAGAACTACTCATCCATTGATATATAGAGCTGATGAGAAATTTATAAGTTTTGAAAAATTGATTAAAAAGTTAGATCAATTAAAGATTTGTATTGATAATTTTGAAGTAAATAAAAGTCTTGAGATCCTTCATGAATTAGTTCCTGAATGGCAAAGAAATATAAATTTGAAAAATAAGAAATTTTTAAATAAAAATAGATTTGAAGAATTTTAAAAATATTTTATGAATATTTCTAGCGCTATGAAAGAGAAACAAAAATGGTTAAATTTGCTTTTGAAGGAAAGGATATGTTCTGAAATAAATATTAGATTAATAAACGATAATATAAAAAAATGGGAAATAACAATTCCTCTACATGATAAAAAAATTTATTTAGATTTCAATGAAAAATTTTATTTAAATGGATATTTTGAAGATTTTCCATGCTTTAATTATAATCTCAGAAATAAATTTTTTAATACAAAATATGAATCTTTACCAGCCCCTGGGGCTAAAAAAAGAAATTTTAATATTTATTCTTCTAAGGAGAATTTTTATCTGAATTATGATATTTTCGGATTAACCTTTTGGATGCTAAATAGATGTGAAGAAAAAACTCTTAAAAAAAAGTTTTTTGATAGGCACAATAGGTTTATTGGTAAACTATCGCATGCATTTTTAAATAACTATTATCAACAACCAATAGTAGATCAGTGGTTAATATTTTTTGGAGAATTAATTAAATATATTTATCCTTCAATCAATATACTGAAAACAAATTTTAATATTTATCCTACCCATGATATAGATAGTCCTAGAAGATATAGTTTGTTATTTAAACATCGAATAATAAAGAATTATTTACAGGATTTAAAAAATGATTTTTCATCAGCAAATATAAAAAAATTAGCTATGCATAGTTTAAATATCTCGAAAGAAAATGATCCTAATGATACCTTTGATTGGATAATGAAAACTAATAAAGAATTTAATAAAATAGGTGAATTCTATTTTATTGCAGAATCTAAAAATTGGAGATTTGATACAGGTTATAAAATAAATTCCTATTTTATAAAAAATCTAATGAAAAAGTTATATGATTCTGGAAATATTATTAGTCTTCACGCCAATTATGATTCTTTTAAAAAAGGAGGTGATATATTAAATCAAAAAAATATTTTAAAGGATTTATGTAGACAAATATCTGTTTTTCAGCCTCATTGGGGTACAAGAAGTCATTACCTGAGATTTGATAATCCATTTTCTTCTAGACAATGTGATAATGCTGGTCTGAAATATGATTCATCTTTATATTTTTCAGATCTACCAGGTTTTAGATGCGGTACTTGTAAAGAGTATTTTTTATTTGATATTGAAGAAAATAAGATTCTTGACTTGAGGGAGAAACCCTTAATATATATGGATATCAATCCATTCTCAGGAAATTTTGTCGAATGGAATACAAAAAATGAATTTTATAATTGTGCAAATATTTTAAAAAATAAATGTAAGGAAGTCGGTGGTGATTTCATCTTTTTATGGCACAATTGTCATCTATATGATTCATCCAAAAAAGAAATGTATTTGAGAATATTAAGTGATTAATCTGTGATTAAATATTTATTCTTTGAAGTATTTATTATTTTTGCGATGAAAAGTGCATAACCAACACAAGAAAAAATAACATAAACTAAAATTGATTGATTAAAACTAAAGCCAAGTTTAATCCCAACTAATAATGGAATTATCTTTAAAGATGCAAGAATTAATTCAAAAAGAAATGAAATCTTTAATTTTCTTGATGGATAAAGTACATAATTAAGTGTATTGGAAATAAGTTCAAAGACGAATAATGGACTCATCAAAAGGATAACATTTGCTAATGGAGACCATGCCTCCCCAAAGAGTAAATTTATCATGTTTGACATGAATAAATTCATAATCAAACATATAGCAATACCCATAAGAAGCAAGTTCTTTAAGATTTGATTTATTTCTTTCCTAATTAATCCTTTAGAAGATAATTCATTTACATCACAAATAAAGAAGGTATTTATTGTATTTTGTGCAAGATAAATTGGAATATTATATAGGCCTATCGCAAGTCCTATAAATCCAAGCCCCGTTTGTCCAAAGAATTCAAGAAATATTAGTCTTGGAAGGTGGTTACCTATACATGAAAGTAGTGATGATAAGGTAAGAAATAATCCAAAATCCTTGTATCTTTTTAAAGTATTTGGAATGTAGTTTATCTTTTTATAGAAATCCTTCTTAATATATTTTATTTGTTTTATAAATAACGATTCGAATCCAGATCCATTAGAAATTATATATCCCACTATTAGTCCGATAGAACCAATTGGATAAAGTAATAAATGAAATAAAAAACTCCCAATGGATTGTTTCAATTTTGATAGAGTAATTAAAGAATATTGTTTTTCTAGTAGTGCTAAATAATATAAGGGTTGATAAATTCCAATTATTAGAGTTGCAATTGGTAAAGTCAATAAAATCTCTTTAAAGTTGTTCAATCTTATAAAGAAAAAATTGCAGACAATTATTGAGATTAAGACTAATAAAGAGATTAAGAGAGTTATTGAAAATGCTGCTGTTACGATCTTTAATCTTTCTTCCTTTGATTTTGTTATTACAATAGCTCTTTCATATCTTAAAGTTGCTATTGGGTTTATTATGCCTACTATTGCCGCAAATCCTGTATAGACGCCAAAATTATCTGGATTATATAATCTTGTAATTAATGGTAAACTCACTATCGTTATGAGTTTTGAAATTAAGGAACTTGTAAAAAGTCTTTTGCTTTTTCTAATATATTTTTTATAGAAATATGATTTATTTAGTTTGTAAGAAAGGAAATTATATAAATTAATCATGATTTAGAATATTATATTTACTTTAAATAATTAATTATCAATTTAAATATGATCTTTTTTACTTTTTATTTAGTAATAAAATTCATTTTAAATATATTTTTTGTTTTGGTTAGATAATAATCCTCCAGGAAGGTAAGTAAGGAAAAAAAGTATATTTGCTAAAGGATATCCTATAAATAAACAAAAACAATTTAAAGATAGCATTAATAAAGAAAATAGCCTAATTATGAATGGAATATTTGAAAAATAGATTAATTTCGCTGAGAGAAAATAAATAAATATTGTGAAAAATGTTCCAATAATTCCTGTGTCAATTAATATTGCGACAATGCCTTGAAGCTGAACTACATCACTCTTTTTATAAGATTTAAAATCTTTCAGTCGAGCCCCATATTTGTCTATCATTTCATTTCTAGTATTAACAATATTAACTCTAGCTGTGTACCAACCTGATCCAACTAATTTATTTATTAGAGGACTTCTTATAAACTTTTTTGCTCCAACTACTAGTTCAAATGCTCTATCATCGTCACCAGAATATTCTTTATAATTATCATCATTTGATATTACTTTTGAAATATTATTTGCCCTGGAAGATATTGTAATTAATGTATCAACCATTGACTCTTCCATCCTGGCTACAAAGGTTCCACTGAAATATACCCAATAAATTATTATTGGAAACAAGATTACATTTAAAATATTTTTCCTTGAAAGATTAGTAAATATGTGAAAAATTAAAAATAAAAGTAAATATAAAAGCCCAACTCTTGAGTTATTAACTCCCACTATAAAAGAGAAAAATATAATACCAATTAGATAATGGGAAAAGAATTTAAATTTCTCGTTATACCAACAAGTAAATAAACTAGCAAGAAATATAGAACTGAGATGAAATGCAGCAGATGATCCTGTTATTGATAGTATTGACCCATCTTGTATTTGGTATGCGTTTCCATAAATAAATGAGCTTATTAAATTTAATAATCCATAAATAAAAAAATAGGTTAATGAAAAAAAATAAATAATTTTATCAATATTTCTAGAGTAAAAATTATTTTCTTTTAAAAGCTTATTGTGAAGCAAATAAGAACCAATACAGGTAGCAAATAATAATGGCCAAAATACTATAATCCTTGGATCATTAATATTTAATGATCCAATAATTGACATTAGAATTAGATAAAAAATATAAACTACTGAAATTTTATTAATTTTTGATGAGGTTATGAAGAACTTATATAAATCTCTAGAAGTATATATTAATAATGGAACAATAATTAAAAAAGTAATTGAGTATCCTATTACTTTTAAACTTGATAATACTATTAAGAGTCCTATAAATAATATTGGGAGTAGAGAATTTATTAAGAAGTATTTATTTATATTTAAATTAAGGTCTTTTATTATAAACATTTGTAATTTTTTAGAATTCTACAATGGTTTATTACCAATATAAATAAATGTAATTTTTATTTCAATTATTTGTTGAATTATAAATGCTTAATTAATAACTACGTATTTTTTAAATTTGGAAGATTTATATGCAGCATTAATAATCTTAATACTAGATAAGCCACTATTTCCATCACATATAGGTTTGGCATTTGTAAGAAGTGTATCTAATATATTTTTATAATAAAGGTAATGACCATATCCATATACATTTTCGGTGTGATAACTACTAGATAATATATTCTCTATTTCGTTTTCTTTTTCTAAATATAAATATTCAAATTTATTAAGAGCAATTCCACCAACTTTTGCACTCCCTTTATCTCCAATAATTGAGATTGAACCTTCTATATTTTTTGGGTATGCAATCATAGTTACTGCCATAGTTCCCAATGCTCCATTTCTCCATTTTAAATTCATAATTGCAGTGTCCTCACATTCTATTGATCTACTTCTTGTGGTTACTATCGCGCTTAATCCTTCCAGTGGTCCAACTATCCATTCCAATAAATCAACATAATGACTTGCTTGATTTAAAAGAGCTCCTCCATCAAGTTTTTTTGTTCCTCTCCAATTATCCTGATCATAATATGATTGTGGCCTTTGCCAAAAAACATTTATTGCGACAACTCCAATATTGCCAAATTTATTTTCTTTAATTTGTTGCCTAAGAGCCTGTAATGTAGGATTTAATCTATTTTGTTTAACTACAAATAACTTAACATTATTTGAATTACAAGCTCCTATCATTTTTTCACCATCTTCAGTGGTTAAAGCCATAGGTTTTTCTGTACAAACATTAATTTTGGATTCTGCAGATATGATTGTTTGTTGTGGATGAAGGCCGCTGGGAGTAGTTAATACAATAAGGTCTAATTTAAATCTTCTTGATTTATAAGCAGAAATTAAATCTTCATAATTACTAAATTCATAAAGTGAATTTAAAGTTAATTTATTAATATTAATTTCTTCATAATAAATTTCTTTAGCGTTATTTAATCTATTTTTATCTGTATCGCAAATAGCTACTAAATTACATCTTTTATATTCTTTGACTATTGCTTTTATATGATTTTTAGAAATTCTGCCACAGCCAACTAAGCCTATATTAATTTTATTATTTATTTTATTTAACTCATTCTCAAACATAAATAATATTAGGCTCTTATTATTTTAGATGATGGCTTATATCTTCCTCTTGTATCAATTATAAGATTACTATGTTTTTTAATTAATTCATAATCAAAACAATCATGATCAGTTGCAATTAAGACTGCATCGAAATATTTCAAATTTTCGGGATTTATTTCACAACCTTTTACATTCAGATCAAACTTTCTTGTTTTTGGAATTGATTTAAAATAAGGATCAAAATAACTTACATACGCATTTTTATTAATTAATAAGTTAATAATCTCTAATGAAGGAGATTCCCTCATGTCATCTATATTCTTCTTATAACTTATTCCAAGAACTAAGATCTTACTATTTTTTATTGGCTTAGATATATCATTTAGAGCATCAGATATTTTCCCGACTACATATTGCGGCATACCAGTATTTATTTCACCGGCCAACTCAATAAATCTTGTGTGCATTCCAAATTCTCTGGCCTTCCACGTAAGATAGAAAGGATCGATAGGGATGCAGTGTCCTCCAAGACCTGGACCTGGATAATATGGGACAAAACCAAATGGTTTTGTTGAGGCTGCTCTGATAACCTCGTAGAGATCTACACCCATTTTATCTGCTAGTGGTTTAAGCTCGTTCATTAATCCTATATTTACTGCTCTATGAATATTTTCTAAAAGTTTAGTCATTTCTGCAGTAGCGGTATCTTTTACAGGAATCACTTTTTCAATAGCACTTGAATAGAGTTGAATTCCTACTTTATTGCAATTCGCAGTTATCCCTCCAACTATCTTAGGTATATTTGAAGTATTAAAGTATTTATTGCCTGGATCTTCTCTCTCAGGAGAATAAATCAAAAAGAAATCATCTCCGACTTTAAATCCAGCATCTGAAATAATAGGTAGCAACTCTTCCTTAGTAGTACCAGGATAAGTAGTGCTTTCTAAACACAATAATTGACCTTTCTTTAAGAAGGGTATTATTTTATTCATAGTATTTCTTATAAAACTTAAATCTGGTTCTCTATTTTTCGTGAGAGGTGTTGGTAGGCAAATAATTATTACATCAAATTTGTTTACCTCAGATATATTATTTGTAGCTTTAAGCTTTTTAGAATTAACTAATTTAAACAATCTTTTCTCATTAATGTGCTTAATATAGCTTTTTGATTTATTAAGAGATTCGACTTTATTCTTATCGACGTCAATTCCTGTTACATGAAAACCTGCTTCAGAAAAAATTAAAGCAAGAGGTAGGCCTACGTATCCAAGTCCAATTATTCCTACCTTTGCCTCTTTCTTTTTTATAGAGTAAATTATTTGTTTAAAGAAATCTATATCTGCCATAAATTATCTAATTAATTGAGAATGCGAATTAATGAATCAACAATAAAATCTTGATCTTCATCTTTTAACATAGGATGCATAGGTAAGCTTAGGACTCTTTCAGAAGCTTTTTTTGCATTTTGAAGTAAAGATGTTTTACGAAATTTTTTATTAAAGATATTTCTAAATAAACCAAGGGAAGTATTAACATTAGTTTTTATTAACGCTTTTTGTTCTGAAATTAATGAGGGATAATGTATGGAAGTTGGAATTCCTAAAGCTTTTAATTCATCAATAACTTTATTTCTATTATCAACTTGTATTGTATATTGAGCATATACACTTGTATTCTCTTCGGAAATAAATGGTGTTTCTTTAAAACCTTTAGAATTTAATTTCTTTGTATATCTCGAACCGATCTCATTTCTAGCTTTAACCTCTTTATCAAATAGATCTAATTTTGCTAAAAGAATAGCTGCTTGAATAGTATCCATTCGTCCATTTATTCCTAATCTTTTATGAGAATATCTTTGATTTTGCCCATGAAGAGATATCTCCCTCATTGTTTTTGCTAGATCTGGATTATTTGTAAAGCAAGCCCCACCATCTCCATATCCACCCAAAGGCTTTGATGGAAAGAAGCTTGTAGTGCCAATATCAGTAAGATTACCACTTTTTAATTTATGATGGGTTGATCCAAAAGATTGAGCACCATCCTCGATAACGAGGATATTTTTTTTAATTGCAATTTCATTAATTAATTTGTAATTTGCTGGTTGGCCATAAAGGCTAACTGGCATAATTGCCTTCGTTTTTTTACTAATTGCCTTTTCTAAATGGTTTGGATCTAGATTATATGTATTTTTTTCAATATCTACAAAAACTGGTTTTGCTCCCAATAATAGAATTGTTTCAACAGTTGAAAAGAAAGAAAAAGGCGTTGTAATAACTTCATCTCCTGGTTTTATTCCTAAAGCCATTAATGCAATAAGAAGTGCATCAGTACCACTAGAAACACCTATGCAATGATTTACACCTATAAATTTGGCTAATTTTTCTTCGATTTCATTTACTTCTGGACCTAAAATATATTTACCATGGTCCAAGACGCTTCTTATTCTTTGCTCAATATTTGCCCTTAAACTTTCTCCCGTTGAGGTTGGCTGAGATTGCTGTGCTTTTAAATCAATAAATTCCATTTGTTTTTTTATTTCTTCAAAAGTTGGATCATTTCTTCATCCTTAAGTATATAAAATGAACCGGTTTTTTTGCATATCCACTCACCTTCCCCTTTTAATGGCAAATCTATTCTCTCCCCGTAACGACTTATCCATCCGATTTGCTTAGCAGGAACACCTACTACTAATGCAAATTTTTTTACGTCTTTATTCACTAAGGCTCCTGCACCAACAAATGCTGATTCATTTATCGTAACACCACATACAATAGTGCAATTAGCACCTAAAGTAGCTCCATTTCTAATAATTGTAGTTTTATATTCATCCTTTCTATTTATCTCTGAGCGGGGGTTGTATACATTTGTAAATACCATACTTGGCCCACAAAAGACATTGTCTTCAAGTATTACATTATCGTAGATTGATACATTATTTTGGATTTTAACATTATTTCCTATTTTAACTTTATTAGAAACATATACATTTTGTCCCAGAGAACATTTATGACCAATTTTTGCACCTGAGCTAATGTGAGTCCAATGCCAAATTTTGCAATTTTCTCCTATTGTGACATTATCATCAATAATTGAAGAAGGGTGAATAAAAGTAGTTGGATCGATTGACATTTAAAAATAACTATTAATCTAATATTAAATATTCAATTAATTTCATTTATTAAAGAATTTTGTCCTTCCATTAAATTTATTATGGATTTGATTCTTAATTTATAATATTAAACTACTTTTTTTCTTTTTTTTTTAATTATCTTTACTAATTGAGTTATAAATATTTTTAAAGTAATTTAATTGATTTTGATCTATTAATAATTAATATTTAAAGAAAATGGTCTTTCAAATTAATTAATTAATTTTGTAGAAATCAATATACCAATTTATAAATTTTTTTATCCCATCTTCAATGCTCGTAGCTGGCTTATAGTTAATCCAACTTTCCAATAATGAATTATCAGAAAAAGTTGCCTTTACGTCTCCAGGTTGCATTGGCAAGTAATTTTTAATAGCTTTTACACCAAGTTCTTTTTCTATTATTTCAATAAAATTGATTAACTTTATAGAATTTGAATTTCCAATATTGAATATTCTATGCGGCGCCCAACTTGAATCACAAGAAGGCCTCTTCCTATCAAATTTAATATTTTTTTGAGGTGGTTTATTCATAACTCTTATCAAGCTTTCAATAATATCATCAATAAAAGTAAAATCTCTATACATTTCTCCAGAGTTAAAAATATTTATTTTTCTGCCCTCTAATATGGATTTAGTAAATAAAAAATATGCCATATCTGGTCTACCCCAAGGGCCATATACAGTAAAAAAACGTAAACCTGTTATTGGGAGAGAATATAAATGACTATAACAATGCGCATAAAGTTCATTAGCCTTTTTTGTGGCTGCATAAATACTTACAGGGTGATCTACAGAGCTTTTTTCCGTGTAAGGAAGCGATTCATTACCACCATAAACGGAACTGCTACTTGCGTAAATAAGATGCTTTATATTGCTTTTTGAACATATAGATAAAATGTTATTGAATCCCAGAATATTTGTTTTAGTAAAAATATCAGGATCACTTATTGAATACCTCACACCCGCTTGAGCAGCTAGATTAAAAACAATTTTAGGATTATATTCTCTAAAAATTTTTTCTAAACATTCTATATTTTCAATATCATCATGATAAAACTTAAAATTTCCATTAAGTTTATTTAAATCATCTAACCTTGCTTGTTTTAAGCTTAAATCATAAAAAGTATTCAAATTATCCAATCCAATAACATTTTTGCCGTTAGCTATTAGTCTTTTGGAAAGATGATATCCGATAAATCCAGCAGAACCAGTAATAAAAATATTATCTTCCATCAAACAAATATTCTAATTTTTAATTTTTATCATACTTAATTTCCAAAACCAGTTTGCCAAATGTTAATATTTTTATTTGCTAGTTTTTTTATTTCTATAGTGGATCTAGTATCAAAAATCCATGCAGGTTGTCTCATCATTTTATTAATATCATTCCAATTTAATTTTTTAAATTCATCCCATTCAGTTAATATTACAGCAGCATCTGCGTTATTGGTTGCTTCTTCAATTAACTCACAACATTGCCATAAATCTTTTTCATGAAAACTTTTTTCTAAAACTCTTTTAAGATCATAATCAATTTGATTATTGTTAACTTTTGGATCATATATATATAAATTTGCACCTTCTTCGATTAGCTTTTTGCAAATAAAAATTGCAGGAGATTCTCTTGTATCGTTTGTATCAGCTTTAAATGAGAATCCTAATATAGCAATTTTCTTTTCTGAAATTGTTCCAAACAACTTTTTTAAAATTATTTCTATTAACCTTCTTTGTTGCCAATTATTAATATCTAGTACCTTTTGCCAATATTCGGATACCTCGTATAAACCATAATGATTACAGATATAAATTAAATTTGAGATGTCTTTTTTAAAACAGCTACCTCCAAAACCCGGTCCTGCATTGAGAAAGTATTTTCCAATCCTTTTATCTGCACCTACAGCAACTGCAACATCTTTAATATGCGCTCCAGTGATTTCGCACAATGCAGACATTGAATTTATGGAACTTATTCTTTGAGCTAAAAAGGCATTAGCGATTAATTTTGATAATTCAGAACTCCAAAGATCAGTAGTAAGTATTTTCTTTACATCAACCCATTTAGAGTAAATACCTGCCAATGCTTTTATTGATTCTTCGTCATCTCCTCCTATTAAAATTCTATCAGGCTCTTCGAGATTTTTTATGGCATTTCCCTCTGCTAGAAATTCTGGATTAGATAGAACTGAAAATTTTTTTTCAAATGAAACACCTTTATTAGCTGAAGTGGCCTGTAAAATTTCTTTAATTTTTTGAGCAGTTTTTACAGGTAAAGTACTCTTTTCAACAACAATTGTGAACCCTTTTGCATATTTAGCGATTGTTCTAGAAGATTCTTCTACCCATTTTAAATCTATGGCTTGCCCTGCCCCAATGCCACTAGTCTTGGTAGGTGTATTTACTGAAATAAAAATTAAATCTGCTTTTGAGATGTTTTCCTCAATATTAGTTGAAAAATGCAAATTATAACCTCTGCATTTTTTAATTATTTGTCCTAATCCAGGCTCATATATTGGGAGATTAGCTATGTCTCTATCATTCCATGCTGCTACCCTTTCAGGATTGATGTCAACTACATTGACCTGAATATTTGGACAATTTGAGGCAATTACTGACATTGTTGGTCCTCCAACATAACCTGCACCAATACAACAAATATTTTTAATATCTTGATTCATAATTAATAAAAATGATCTTTAAAAAAATTTATGGTCTTGTTAAGGCCTTCATCAATATTGATATTTGGTTCCCAATTTAATAATGTTTTAGCAAGTTGAATATTTGGTTTTCTTAGCATAGGTTCATCTTCTTTAGCAGGATAATACTTAAGGTCAGTTTTGTAATTTATTTTTGATTTAATTTTCTGAGCTATTTCATAAATTGTAAATTCCTCTTTAGGATTTCCTAAATTTATTGGAAATCTATAAGATGAATCCATTAACTTGATTAATCCACTAATTATATCTGAAACGTAGCAGAAACATCTTTTCTGATTTCCATTACCATTAATTGTTATTGGCTGATTAGAAAGGCATTGATTTATAAAATTACTAATAACTCTTCCATCATTCTTTTGTAATAGCGGACCATATGTATTAAAAATCCTTGCAATTGAAACCTCAGTTTTAAACTGTAAGTAATAATCAAAACAAAGTGTTTCAGCAATTCTCTTACCTTCTTTATAACAGCTTCTAATCCCCTGAGTATTTACAGAGCCTCTATAATTTTCATCCTGGGGGTTGGTTTCGCAATTGCCGTATATCTCACTAGTGCTTGCTAATAAAAATTTTGCATCTAACTTTCTAGCTAATTTAAGCATATTAAGTGTGCCTTGGAAATTAATTTTTGCTGTTTCTATGGGGTTAATTAGATAATATTTTGGAGAAGCAGGGCATGCTAAATGCCATATTCTATCAACTTTTATATTCTTAATTGGATTTAAAATATCCTCCTTAATTAGTTCAAATCTTGAATTGTTTTTCCATCTTTTTATATTTTCTACATTTCCAGTAGAGAAATTATCAACACAAATAACTTTTTCTCCTTTTTGCATTAATTTATTAATTAAATTTGAGCCTATAAAACCAGCTCCACCTGTGACTAAATTTTTCAAAGTTAACTTATCTAATAGAACAGAAAAATACTAATGTCATTACTTTACTTCATTGAGACTATATCTATTATCTTTTATAAAGCAACGCAAACCTGAAAATAATATACAAATAATTAGACCGATTCTATCTTCATAAAAACTAATATCGTTTAAAAGAGCTAAAAAGATTATAATGGTAGAAACAATCCAGGCCTTGTTAATTAAATATTCTTCTTGGCTATATTTGAATTTGAATCTTAATTTATGGATTTTTAATATACTTTTAATTATTAAGCATATTACAAAAGAGACTATGATTATTGATAAAGGAATTCCAAAATTGTATGCAAGTTCAAGTGCCATATTATGGGTATGATGTGGATCTATTTTAAGAATTTCTATATTATTTATATTTCTGAAATTAAAAGTGAAATTAAAAGTTGATGAGCCCCAACCGAAAATTGGTCTATCTTTAATAAGTGAAATTGCTTCCTTAAAAATAAAACCTCTACTATTGTTAAGGTTTAAAGCTTTGGAAATTAAATGAGAATATGTTTGGAGATACTTATTTGCATTTAAAGCAAAGAAAGAAAAAATGAATAAAAAAACTTGAGTAAAAATAAAAATAATGCTATACCTAAATCGTATTAAAAAACTTACTCCTATAAAAAAGCCTAAATATGCATTTCTTGAATTTGTTTCAAAGATAAAATATGAAATAAAAAATATAAATAAAATTAAAAAATTCTTTGAGTTGCTTTTTTTTTCTAATCTTGAAAGACATATGCAAAATGGTAAACATAATGCCAACCAAATCCCAGTGTAGTTGACATTACTAAATAAACCCGTTATTCCTCCTGAAATATGTAAAGGTTTTTGAAACCAAATAACTAAACCATTAAGAATTTGATAAGGACCATTGTTTAAAAATAATTTTTGTAAAAGACAACTCAAAATAACTGGGAAAGTTCCTGCAATAAAGTATTTTGCAAATAAAACTCTTTGATTATTGGTGAGCAGATATTTTTGAAATCCAATAAAACTTATAATTAAAATTAACCACTTTAATAAATTAAACCAAATTATTTGAGTATTAAAATTTGATAATGAATAAGGATTATTAAAAAACGTTATATTTACAGCACTAATAATAATAATTCCTATGCTTAGAATTAAAAGATAATTCCATTTATCTTTTAAGAAAATATTTATATTTTTTTTTAAGGAAATAATTAATCCACCGAAAAGTAAAATTGATCCAAGTATAAAAATTGAAGGTAGAAAAAATATGCCTATTAAAAATAATTGGTTCCCCATCTCAATATTTGATAAAGGGTTTATCTCTGATTTAAATTTAATGATCATTTTAGATTATTAAAATATTCAATTTTGAATATTATTTAATTTGCTTTTCATAAATTAAATCAATAACCATATAATAAATGTTTGACGCTTCCTGCAGGATTCGAACCTGCGGCCCACTGCTTAGAAGGCAGTTGCTCTATCCAGCTGAGCTAAGGAAGCATTTTTACTATTTTTATAGGATTAAATTAAATTAAATCTTTCAAATAAGATTTAAATAGGATGAAATCAACCAATATAAATCCTTAATAGCAATTTTATTTTAGTACAGAGTTAGACAACCATCCACTAAATTATTTAATTTATATATTTAAAAATCTAAATTTTAATCTCTTGTGAAAAGCAATTGATGGTTTTTTCTATCCCTTCTTTTAAATCTGTTTTGGCATACCATCCAAGTTTATTTATTTTTGTAGTATCAAGTTTTTTTCTTGGTGTGCCATCTGGCATGTTTGGATCCCATATAATTTCTCCTTCATACCCAATAATTCGAGATATTTCTTCTGCTAAATTTTTTATTGAGATCTCACTTTTGCTCCCTACATTTAACCAAGATATTTGATGCTCTGAAATGTTTAATTCTGAATCATGAATCGGAAACCAATTTTTTAAAGCAAATAAACATGCTTCTGCTAAATCATCTACAAAAAGAAATTCTCTTAAGGGTTTGCCTGTACCCCAACAAGTAACTCTTTTTTTATTATATTTTTTTGCCTCATAAAATTTTCTAATAAGTGCTGCCATTACGTGACTATCTTTGGGATTATAATTATCTTTAGGTCCATATAAGTTTGTTGGCATGAGAGTAATAGCATCGAAATTATATTGTCTTCTGAATGCCTCACATAACTTTAGACCTGCAATCTTTGCAATAGCATAAAATTCGTTGGTGCTCTCTAAATAGTCAGTTAATAAATAATTCTCTTTAATGGGCTGTTTTGCAAATTTTGGATAAATACAACTACTTCCAAGAAATAATAATCTTTTAACCCCAAATTTATATGATTTTTCAATTAGATTATTTTGAATCTTTAAATTATCTAATAAAAATTCAACTGGCTTCATTTTATTTGCCAAGATACCGCCAACTTTGGCTGCTGCAATTATTACTATATCTGGTTTTTTATTATAGAACCAATCTTCTACTTTTATTTCATCTCTCAAATCCAATTCTTTTCGTGAAGTAGTTAAAAGTTTTTTCCCCTTTTTGTTATAACCTATTTTTTTTAATAATCTGCATATTGAACTTCCAACCATCCCCTCAGATCCAGCAATATAAATTGAGTGATTTTGATTAAAAATATTCATATTTTTACTTTTTAAAAGTTCTAAATGTTGGGGATTGTTTCTATTGGTTCTGAGAGTTTAAAACCTTCATTTTTTAAAATTAAAGCTTTTACTGCCTCTTGATTATCATTTGAAAGCATCTCAGTTATTATTTCCTCCAAAGATGTTTTAGGTTCCCAATTTAATTCTCTAAGGGCTTTTTCTGAATCTCCTAGAAGTAGATCAACTTCCGTTGGTCTGAAATAACGTTCGTCAATCCTAATAATTATTTCTCCAGTATCTGCCCTTTTACCAATTTCATTTATACCCTTTCCTTCCCAGATAATACCAGGTTCTCCTTCCTTTTTATTCCATCCTAACTCTAGAGCACAAATCTCAATAAATTTTCTTACTGTTTCTGTTCTGCCTGTTGAAATAACATAATCTTTTGGTTCGTCTTGCTGAAGCATTAACCATTGCATTTTTACATAATCCTTAGCATGTCCCCAATCTCTTTTCGCATCAAGATTACCTAGATATAAGCAATTCTCAAGCCCAACATTTATCCTAGATAGCCCCCTCGTAATTTTCCTAGTGACAAATGTTTCTCCTCTCCTCTTTGACTCATGATTAAATAAAATGCCATTACAAGTGAACATCCCATAAGCCTCTCTGTAGTTAATAGTAATCCAGTAGGCGTATAACTTTGCTACTGCATAGGGACTTCTTGGGTAGAAAGAAGTATTTTCATTTTGCGGAACTTCTTTAGATAAACCAAATAGTTCAGAAGTACTGGCTTGATAAATTTTTGTTTTTTTTGCTAATCCTAAAAGTCGTACAGCATCTAATATTCTCAATGGTCCAAGAGCATTACAGTTTGAAGTGTATTCAGGTGTTTCAAAGCTTACAGAGACATGACTTTGAGCTCCTAGATTATATATTTCATCAGGTAATACTTTTTCTATAATTCTATTAATATTTACGCTATCAGTAAGATCACCATAATGAAGAATTAAGTCTAATTTATTTTTATGTGGATCCTGGTAAAGATGATCTATTCTATCAGTGTTGAAGCTACTTGTTCTCCTTTTAATGCCGTGTACTTCATAATTTTTCTTGAGCAAAAATTCTGCAAGATAACTACCATCTTGTCCTGTGATCCCAGTTATTAATGCTTTTTTACGATTATTCATTATTACTTATTAAATTAGTAAGTGTTTCTGCTATATCTGTCTTCGAATCTTATAATATCATCTTCACCTAAATAAGTACCACTTTGAACTTCAATTAATATGCAAGGAATATCACCTGGATTCGACAATCTATGTGTAGAGCCTAGGGGAACGTAGGTACTCTCATTTTTATTTAAAAAAAATATCTTTTTATCGATTTCAACTTTTGCTCTCCCACCAACAACAATCCAATGTTCAGCTCTATATCTATGCATTTGAAGAGATAAACTCTCTTTAGGCTTGATTTCTATTCTTTTTACTTGCCATGTTTTATCTTCAATAAGTGAGACATAATGACCCCACGGCCTATGAATCTTTCTATTCATTTTGATCTCTTTAAAATTTTGGTTCTCCAAATTTTTAACTATATCCTTCAGTGAATCAATAGAGTTTTTTCTAGCAACTAATAATGCATCTTCTGTTTCAATGAGTAATATTTCATTTAACCCGATCCCCACAATTAATCTACTTTCACTTCTGATATATGAGTTCTTAACATCTTTTGTAAAAACATTTCCAATAAATGTATTCTTATGGTCATCTGAATTTGAGTCATCCCATACTGCCTGCCAACTCCCAAGATCATTCCATCCTGCATCAAGAGATATAACACTTCCAATTTCAGTATGTTCCATCACAGCTTTATCAATAGCAATATTTGGACATTTTTCAAAAATTTTATTGTTAATTCTTTGAAAAAAAATGTCTTTAGGACTATTTTGAAGAGATTTCTCACAAATTTCAATAAGGCCTGGTTGATATTTCTCTAATTGTTCAATAATTGTTGACGATTTAAATAAAAATATACCACTATTCCAAAAAAAATGATCATCCTTAATAAACTCCTTTGCTACTTTTTGTTTTGGTTTTTCTATAAACCTTTTAATTTTACTAGCAAAATTTTTGCTTGATAATTTTTCCTCTGATTCAATATATCCGTAACCTGAATTAGCAGAAATTGGTTTTATGCCAAAAGTAACAAGTTGCCCTTTATCAGCGTAAGATAATCCATTTTTAATACTATCTTGAAAGTTATTTTTATTTTTTATTTTGTGATCTGAAGATAAAATCAATAAAAATGGATCAAAATTTTCAGATTTACAAGTTAAGGCTGCCAAAGCAATTGCAGGCGCAGTATTTCTTCCAAAGGGTTCTAATAAAATTGACCATGGATCTATATTTATGGATCTAAATTGTTCTGCGACTATAAATCTTTGTTCTTCATTGCAAATAATAAGAGGATTAATTAAATTTTTTAAACCTTTTAATCTTAAAAATGTATCTTGCAAAAGTGTATTTTTACTATCTTTATCTATATTTAGATATTGCTTTGGTAGTGAAGTTCTAGACAATGGCCATAGTCTTGTCCCTTTCCCTCCTGAAAGTATAACTGGTAGGATTTTTTTGTTTTCAATTGATTTATATTCAGTATTAGTCAAAGTTTTTCTTGAGAGTAATTATGTATTAGAATTTTGAACAGAATTGTTTATCTATTTATTCTTTAAGGATTATAATATAGATTAATATTATGAATTTATATTATTTTGCCAAAAAAAGTATCAGAGAATCAAAAGAAGGAAATTTTAAATGATTTTGTTAGTGGAATAAATTTAAAGTTATTATCTGAAAAAAATAAACTTTCTCAGGCAACAATCGTAAGGCAATTGAAAAATAATCTTGGAGTAAATAAATTTAAGGAATTAAGAGATAAAAATAATAAGTCTGAAAAAGAAAAAAATTCTATATTAATTGAGGATTTAGTTGCTGAAAATAATTTAGAAAAAAGTGTTGAGGATGATCGTTTTGAAGAGGAATTTATAGAAGTTATACCTATTACAGATGGAATTGAACTTAATAATCAAAAAGATTTTGCTTCAGAACCTTTGAGAGAAGCAAATTTACCTAATGTCGTCTATATGTTTGTCGATAAGAATATTGAATTATTACCAAAGATGTTAAAAGAATATCCTGAATGGAGTTTCTTACCTAAGAAGGATTTAAACAGAATGAGTTTAGAAATTTTTGATGATCATAATTATGCAAAAAAGTTATGTACAAAAAATCAGAAACTAATCAAAGTTCCAAATCCCAACGTCTTTTTGATAGCTTCAAGTTCATTAAAAGCAAAGGGAATTACAAGAATAATATTTAATAATTTATTATTAGCTATTTAAATATGTCGTCTTTATTATCTTTTGACTTAAAATTACAAATTGAAACGATAAAACTGCCTGATAATGAACCTGCAATCAAACTTGAACCTAAAATAAATGATATTGGTAATTCAATAGTTTCTTTATTAAATAACTTTAGAACTTTTTTTTCTTGACTATTTTGAATCGCAAATAATAAGAAAAATAGTAAAAATAAATTTATTAGTAAGGAATTAATATTAGAAAAAATAAATTTTTTCATATGATTTTATTTTTGTATTTTATATCATTATTTAATAAAAGTTTATAGATTTTATTTTTAGATAGTGTTGATTTACTTGATAGATAATTTGCTGCGGCTGAATGGCTTAATCCAGCTCGGATTAATTTCTTAAGTTCATCCCTTAAATATTGTTCTTTTAATTCATCATTTCTCTGGATTGTTTTGTTACCTGAAATTATTAAAGTAAATTCTCCTTTTAGTTCTTTCCCCTCAAGTTCTTTTATAACATTTCCAATATTAAACCCAAAGTGTTGTTCATATCTCTTTGTGATTTCTTTCATTAGTACAATATCTCGATCAATGCCACATAAATCTTTAAGATCATATAGTAGTTTAATAATTCTTTTTGGAGATTCATAGATTATTGATGTGATTTGATTCTCGAAAATTCTTTTTAAAGTGTCTTCCCTCTCTTTTGATGATTTTGGAATAAATCCAAAGAACGTGAATTGAGAGGAGTCTAACCCACTACTAACTAAAGCAGTAATAGCTGCACATGGACCAGGAATGCAAATAACATCAAGATTATTGTTTTTGGTTTCTCTAACAAGATGATTTCCTGGATCACTAATAAGAGGCATTCCTGCATCAGAAACCAAAGCAATTGAATCGCCTGTTTTTAATTTAGAAATTAAAAAATCTAATTTTTCTCTAGAACTATATTTATGAAAACTGATAAGTTTATTCGAAACTGAAATATTCTTAAGCAATTTTCCTGTTATCCTAGTATCTTCGCATGCGATCAAGGAAACATTCTTTAATATATTTGAGGCCCTCAATGAAATATCTTCTAAGTTTCCTATTGGCGTACCCACGACATATAAAACACCTCTTTCAGGTTCCTTATTTCT
>MDTA01173638.1_pt1 | contig 35187 bp, 34 predicted proteins | sample 811151 | NCBI WGS metagenome assembly MDTA01 (sample SAMN05326648, study PRJNA326480) | marine metagenome | isolation source: seawater | place: Indian Ocean: South | collected 2010
CTTCCGTGTCTTAAGACAAAGTACCATTGGCGCAGAAAGGCTTGACTTCCGAGTTCGGAATGGGATCGGGTATTACACTTTCGCAATAATTACCAGGCGTGATTGATATACATATAGAATATAAAAATGTCAAATATTTATATCTGTTTAAATTCCTATTAAATTTTAATTTTTTTCAAATCTTATTTTATCATAATAATTTTAAAAATTATTTATTTAACCTTTTTTTGAATATATTTTTCAATGAAGTCATTAATCGCAAAACCTATTCCATCTTTAAGAGAAACTTTAGCTTTCCAACCATATTTTTTAGCTAAACTACAATCTAGAAGCTTTCTTGGTGTACCATCTAATCCATTATTCTTATTTTTGATTTTTAATTTTAATTGTAAATATTTCATAATAAATTTTGCATAATCATTAATGCTTTTTTCAACTCCAGATCCAATATTTATTAAAGGTTCTCTAGTTTTTTTTTTTAAAAAAAAAATGCAAGCATCTGCTATATCATCACTAATAATTACTTCTCTCAACGATTTTCCACTGCCCCATATTTCAATGTAATCTTTTTTATCTTTAATTGCCTGTATAATTTTTCTTATCAAAGCGGGTAAAAAATGAGAAGAATTGGGATCATAATTATCATTTATGCCATATGAATTACATGGCATCAAACATTTATAATTAAGATTATATTGGTAGTTATAGCTGGAACACAAATTAATACCAGCAATCTTAGCTATTGCATATGGCTCATTAGTTTTTTCTAAATATCCAGATAATAAGTAATTTTCCTTAATTGGTTGTTTACATTTTTTTGGATAGACGCAGCTAGAACCAAGAAATATCAAGTTCTTTACTCCTGCTTTATAACTACCGTGAATTAAATTATTTTGAATTGCTAAATTTTCATAAATAAATTCTGCTTTAAGAGTATTGTTGGCATTTATACCACCAACTTTAGCAGCAGCAATAATCACTGCATCTGGCCTATTTTTTTTCAAAAAATTATAAGTGTCCAGTTGATTAGTAAGGTCAAGTTGTTTTTTTGTTCTAAATAATAAATTCGAGTATTTTTCAAATCTTAATTTTCTCAATATTGCAGATCCAACTAAGCCCTTGTGACCAGCAACATAAATTTTTGATTTTTTGTTAATCATCAAATATTTGATTTATACTCGTACTCAAGCATATCTTTAATTAGAGATTTGATATCATGCTTAGGTTTCCAATTAAGTAATTTTTTTGCTTTTGAACAATCACCCTTAAGTGTATCAACTTCTGCAGGTCTTAAATATTTTTTCTTACATTCTATAATACAATTTCCATCTTTATCGAAACCTTTTTCATTTATTCCTTTTCCTTTCCATCTGATCTTAATTTTGAGGCTATGAGCAACTAAATTTATAAATTGTTTAATACTATACTGTCTACCAGTACAAATAACAAAATCTTCAGGATTTTTATATTGTAATATTTTCCACATCGCTTGGACATAATCTTCTGCATGCCCCCAATCTCTTTTTGCATAAAGATTGCCTAAAAATAATTTTTTTTGTTTTTTTATTTTTATATTAAATAAGGCTTTAACAATTTTTTTAGTAACAAAAGTTTCGCCTCTAAGTGGACTTTCGTGATTAAATAATATTCCATTACTTGCAAATAATTTGTAAGACTCTCTATAATTTATAGTTATCCAATGCGCATAAACTTTCGAAACACCATAAGGGCTTCTGGGATAAAAGGGTGTTTTTTCATTTTGAGGACTCTCAACTACTTTGCCAAACATTTCTGAACTACCTGCTTGATAAAATTTTATTTTTTTGTCTATTCTGACAATTGCCTCTAAAATTCTTAGAGCTCCTGTAGCATCAGTATTTGTAGTATATTCTGGCATATCAAATGAAACTGCAACATGGGACTGAGCTGCTAAATTATAAATTTCATCAGGAACAACTTTTTTGATTACATTGAAAACTGCAGTTGAGTCAGTCACATCTCCGTAATGTAAATAAAAATTATTTTTTTTTATCAATGGATCAGAATATATATCATCTATCCTATAGGTATTTGGTTGAGAAGACCGTCTTTTTACACCATGAACAATGTATCCTTTTTTTAACAATAATTTAGACAGATAGGACCCGTCTTGTCCCGTTACTCCAAATATTAAAGCTTTTTTTTTCATTAACTATAATTTAGACCTCAAAAGATTCATTTATTACACATGCAATTTATAGTCAATTAATTAAAATTTATTTGTGAAACTTTAGATAATATTTTCTTTAAGATAAGAAATATGTTCACCCTCATATTATTGATTTTAAATGATTTATATACTTCGTAATTTGAGAGTATTATATTGAATATATTTTTATTACTCGTACCACCTGTCCTCATAACAACGAATGTTTTATTAACATATTTTGAGTAAATTTTGTTTATCCCATATACTCTTAGCATAAATTCAAAATCTGAGGCAATTTTAAGATTAATATTATACAGACCAAAATCATTAAAAATTTTTTTGTTAATAAACAATGAAGTATGTGGAGGGTGCTTACAATTAAGATAATCTTCACTTTTCAAATTTTCTGATTTAAAAAATCTCACTATCTTCTTTTTATTATTTCTTTTTACAAATTCAATATTGGAGTGAATAGATAATAATTTTCTATTTGATCTAAATTCTCTTAAAACATTTTTAAAAACTTTATTATTCTTATAAAAATCATCTGCATGTAATAAACCAATATATCTATATTTAGATTTCTTAATTGCATAATTTATACCCTGATATATTCCAATGTTTTTTTTTTCAAATATTTTTAAATTTCGATTATCCTTTTTTAATTTTCTTAAAATTTTTAAGGTATTATCTTTCGAACCACCATCTACAACTATATGTTAATAATTTTGAGTAATTTTCTGATTTTTAACAGAATTCACACAATCATATATAAATTTTTCGTTATTAAGAACGGTTGTAATAATTGATATGGACATTTTTGAAATTTTAGTTTCGAGTATTCTATCTTCAAATATAATTTAATCTAGTTTTAACAGTCCATATCTTATTAATGACAATATTGCATAAACTCCATCAAACAAACTTATCTTTTTTCCTTCTAAATATGTTCTTCCATTATAATTAATTTCCACTTCTTCAATTTTTAAATTCAATCTAGCTACTTTTGAATTCACTTCAGGACAGAAAGAAAAACCCTTTTCTCTTAGTTGTAAATTTAGAAAAATATCTTTTGCAAAAACTTTGTAACAAGTATGAGCGTCTGTAAGATTCTGTCTATTTATAATGTTAGATAATTGTGTCAAAAAATGATTAAAAAAAATTCTTGATCTTGAAATAAAGTTTTTTGCATTATGGTATCTTTTTTTTCCCAAAACTCGCGAGCCATAAACTATTTTTGAAACATTGTTTAAGATGGGTGTTATTAATTTTTTATAATCATTCGGGTCATACTCAAGATCAGCATCTTGTATAATAACTATATCTCCATTAATGTAATTCTTAGCAGTTTGAATGCACGCACCTTTACCCAAATTAACATTGTGATTTAATATTAAATTTTCACTCAAAAAATTATAGGAATTTATTAATTCAAGAGAAGTATCAGTTGAACAATCATTAACTATTATTATCTGTTTTTTGATATATCTCTGATCTTCTATTCGCTTAAGTAATTTGACAATTGTATTTTTTTCATTGAAAAGTGGTATTATAATACTTAATTTCATAATCAAATTATGGTTTTTTTTTTTTTTAAAATTTTAGTTACAGTTACATTTTATATAATTTTAGGAAAGTTAACAGTATCTAAAATTTTAAAGTACAAAGAAGTAAGTTTTATCGACACATCAATAATCGGAATAATAAGTGCATCCTTTATAGCTTTAATTGTAAATTTTTTTTTCCCTTTAAATCAAATTAATAATTCAATATTTTTAATATTAATTTTTTTATTTTTTTTATTTCTAAAATTCAAATTTCAAAAAATTGAGTATCTCTTTATACTACTTGCAAGTATATTATCATTTGCCATCATATTATTCGATAATGAATATAGACCAGATGCAGGATTATATCATTTGCCCTATACCCAAATATTAAATGACTACAATATATTTTTGGGATTAATAAACTTACATACGAGGTTTGGACATATATCTATAATTCAATATTTATCAGCTTTTAATTTAAATATTATTACTGAACAGATTGGAATCATAATTCCTATTTCAATTATTTTTTCATTTATATACATATATTTTCTTTATGACATTCAAAAATTACTAAAAAAGAAGGAAAAATTTTCTATTGGAAAAATATTTTCATTATTTATTTTAATTTATATTACCTATAAGATTAATAGATACAGTGAGTTTGGAAACGACGCACCAGCTCATTTATTATTTTTTTATTTAATATCAAAAATTTTATATTTAAAAAAAAATTCTTTTGAAAATTTACACAAAATTTACTTATACTCTGCATATTTATTCTTAAATAAAATTTTTTTTATATTCATTTTTATATTTCCATTTTATTTACTGCTTCAAAAAAAGAAGTTTTTTTTAAATATTGCAAAGAGTATACCAACTATATTTATCTTTTCTTGGATATTAAAAAACCTCTTAGTTAGCGGATGTTTATTTTTTCCTATAAAGATTTCATGTTTTGAGAGTTTAAAATGGACAAATTTAAATTTAATTGAAAGTGCAAATATTGAGGCTGACGCATGGGCAAAAGCATGGCCACAAAATTTAGATATAAATATTTCTATGAAAGAATTTACTAAAAACTTTAGGTGGGTAGAGGCCTGGATGAGTGTTCATTTTAGATATATTGTTAAAATACTCTTACCTTACATTTTGTTCATGATTTTAATATTATTTTACATTTTAAACACTAATAAAAAAACTTCAGATAATTTAATAAAAGATGATAAATTGATATTACTTATTCTATTATCCACGGTCGGATTAATTTCTTTTTTTCTAAAATTTCCAGTTTATAGATATGGATATTCATATTTAATTTTATCTATTTTTATGACTTTTTTTTGGAGTTTTAAATTTATTAATAAAGATAAATTTTTGAAAATTTGTAGATTAATATTACCATTAAGTTTAATAATAATTACATCTAAACAATTAATCAGATACAAAAATAATTACAACACAAAGAGTTATATTCCTAATCATATTTTAATTGACAAAAGTAAATTCAACAAGAAATATAGTAAATCTTATTTATCTGATAAACTGATAATATATTACAGTAAAAATGAGTGCTTTTATGGATTGTCACCGTGCACTAATTATAAATATGATTTTAGCAAAAAAAGTTTAAAATATGAGAAAAAGTTTATATTTAATATTATTTATTTGTGATTTTTTTAAGATTTGTGAATTAGATTTTTATAACTATACAAGGATCCAACAAAATACCAAAAAATTGTTCCGTAAAAGGTGCTAAAGATTGAGCCAGTAGGTCTTGGTAAAAAAATAAATGTAAGCATTAAAAGTATTATAAGATAAATTGTTAAATTTTTTGAGTTACCACTTTTATATAGATCTTTAAATAGATAAAATAAAAATATTATAAAAATAAAATAACCTATCATTCCTGTGTCTAATAATATTTCCAAGTGGAAATTATGAGGATGGGTTGAGCAAACTTTATATTCAGTTGATTTCTGTATTTTTTCAGTTTCATATTTTTTGCATTTTATTCTGAAAGACTTAAATCCATTTCCAAATATAGGCTTCTCTGATATCATTGAAAGACTTGCATTATAATGTAGTCCCCATGGAGTTAATTTTAAGGCCTCAAAGAAATTAGGTTGATTAAAATCAATTAATTCAATTATATCAGTATAATATCTTGATTTGGTAGAATCTTTTACTGAGAAATTAATCAGCATTATCGAGACAAAAATAGAAAAAAGAATGCCAACAATGTTTTTTAAGTTGAATTCAATAATAATTGAAAAGTATATAATTAAAAAGAATAATGTTAATAAAAATGCAGATCTTTCACCTGAAAGAAAAACAATAATTAAAATAAAAATAGGAAAAAGATTAATACATTTGCTATTTTTTAGTAACTTTAGTTGTAAAAAGGATGAAAAAATAACAGTAGAAAAGTAACCACCAAAAACTAATTCTGATCCAAAAAAACCCGAGTATCTTTGACATTCAGTATTCATCAAAGAGTCAGTTGCACAAAAATATGGTTTTAATCCTATAAAATTAGAGCCCATAAAATATTGTTTTAAAAAATCTAAAGAAATTATTGCGATAAAGAAGAGTAGGTAAATTAAATTTTTATATAAAAATTTTTTGCTAATTCTTGAGAAGACAAAAATAATTGAATTAAAAAAAAAGAAAAATTTAAGTAAAAAAATACTTTTTGTTAGACTAATATAACTTTGATTTATGATTAAATTCGAAAATAATATATATAAAAAAAATGCTAATAAAAAAATATTATATTTTTTTGATAAAAACTTATAATTGTACTTTATTGATAATATCAAAAATAATATAGAGATAGTTATTAGTGCAAAATTTAATATAAAAGATCTTAAAAAGAAAAAAACGGGGAAAAAAATCACTAGGTAGCAAAGAGCTGCCTCAAATGGATTTATTTTTTTTTCAGAGTCTATCAACTTAAATAAATATAGATTAGTTTATATTAATATTTTTTTTTCTTAAATTTCATATATTATATTATTTAAAATAAAACCCAACAAAATTTGCTTATTTAAATTTAAAACTCAATAATTATGGAAATATCAAAGTTATTAATATTTGTTTTTTGTTCATTGATTTCATTATATTTAGTTGAAAAACTATCTGTTAAGTTTAATTTTTACGATCTCCCTAATAAAAAAAAAATTCATAAAGAAAAAACTACTAAAGCAGCAGGTTTAGCATTAATCCCTACTATATTTCTTAATCTAATATTTTTTGACCAAAGCTATCAACTATCATATTTCATGATTTTTTTAATTGTTATTATTTTTTTTGGTTTTGCTGACGATTTACTCAATTTTACAGCATTAACAAAATTATTATTATTATTTATAATACTATCTTTTTTTGTAGTAGAGGTGATAACAATTAAATCTTTAGGATATTTATTTAATAAAAATTTGGATTTGCATATTTTTTCAATACCTTTCACTATTTTATGTTTTTTATTCCTTATTAACTCATTTAATTATTTTGATGGACTGGATGGATTGCTTGGCTCGCTTTCCTTAATTTCAATGATATATTTCATATATTTTTCACATGGACAACTATCATTTTTTCTTATGTCAATAATTATATATTTAATAATCTTTTTATTTTTTAATTTTGGGGTTTTGCCCAAGCAATTTATGGGGGACTCTGGAAGTTTGGGATTGGGATTTATTGTATCTTTTCTAGCGACTTATTTAACCCAGCATGAATCAAGCCTTAAACCATCATTTGTGATTTGGCCTTTGGCTTTTTTTGTATATGAATTTTTATCAATCAACTTAATTAGGATTAGAATTAAAAAAAATATTTTTTCTAGAGATCTAAATTTTATATTTAACATTTTTGCAGAAAACCACGGACAAAATATTTCTGTGTTAATTTGTATTATTATACATCTGTTTTTTTGTTTTAATGGGATAATATTAGAAAATTTTAAAATGGGTGAACTTTCAATCTTTTTATTTTGTATATACTTTATATTATATTTAAAATTGAGGCTCGCTCAATTTGATAAATTTTGGAAAAATAAATAAACTAAAAAGTATATTCTAATAAAATTAAATTCTATTTAAATCATTTATACAATAATCTGATATTTAAAAAAATTCTATTTGATAAATACTAAATTACAATCTATTTTGTAAATTATTCTTATTTGATAGAATTATTTGCTAAGGTTTATGAAAATATTAAAATCGAAAATAATTAAAATTAAAAAAGGAAAAAACTTCAAAGTTATAAGTCCAGTTAATATTTACGAATGTATATTTGGAAATGATTGTTTTGTTGGGCCATTTACCGAAATTCAAAGAAATGTAAAGATTGGTCACCACACCAGAATTCAATCACACTCTTTCATATGTGAATTTGTTGAAATAGGTAATAATTGTTTTGTTGGCCATGGAGTAATGTTCATTAATGACAAATTTAAAACTGGAAAACCAGCCCTAGGTGACAAAAAAAAGTGGCTAAAAACCAAAGTAAATTCAAATGTTTCTATTGGGAGTAATTCGACTATTCTACCAGTTAAAATTTGTTCAAACGTAGTGATTGGTGCTGGTTCAGTTGTTACAAAAAATATTACAAAACCAGGAAAATACGCTGGAAATCCAGCAAAAAAAATAAAATAAATTAGTTTTTTTTTTTTAGAACTTTATCAAATATCTTTAAATAATTTTTTTTTGAATTCTCATAACTAAAATTTTTTAAGGCAAATTTCCTAGCAAGTTTTGATTTTTTATTAATTAAATTATTATCTATTTTTTTTAATAATTTAATAATCTTATTAATTTCTGACGTTTTGAAAGTATATCCAACTTTTTTTAATAATTCCTCCGCTCCACCATTTTTAAAACTTATCACTAAATTACCCGACGATAAGGCTTCCAAAATTGTTAAGGGAAGATTATCAATCATAGAATTACACATATATATATCGGAAAGAGAATAAAAATCAGAAGTTTTTTTATTAATTAGAAATTCCACATGCCTATAATTTTTGAAGTTTTCAAGTTTAGGTTTATTTTTTCCAATAGTTATAAAATAAAATTTGTCATCTTTTGATAGAATTTTAAGTATTTTACAAAAATACTTAAATCCTTTTCTTTCATCTTTTATGTCCTGTGCTGAAAATAATACAACTTTTTTGTTAATGGGAATTTTATATTTTATTCTTAATTTTTTTTTATTTCGTGGTTTAAATAAGTTTGTATTAATAGGATAATATTTTGAAATAAAGATTTTTTTTTTTAATTTTGGATGTAATTGAATTAATTTATTATACATCCAATTATTATGAGTAATAAAATATACATTATCTTTATATAAAAATTTTTTTTTTTGATTTAAACAGTATTTAGAGAGAAAATTTTCTTTTCTTTTTTTTATAAAATAATGTTCTGTTGAATTGATGAACCACATATCATGGAGTGAGACAACTATTTTCTGCTTAAAAGATATCAATTCTTTTAAAGAAATCATTGATCTATTTATCCAATGGATGTTAATCAAATCTGGTGATAGTTTAGATATTTTCTCTTGAGTGTAGGTATTAAAAATATTTAATGATTGATGAAATTTCTTTTTACTAAAAAAATATATTAAGATTTTTTCTAAAACTCTTAAATTAAATATATAAACTTTTTTTAAAAAAGAATAGATTTCTGTTGAACTTTTGAATTTTTTGTAAACAGTTAAAAACAGTGCATTTTTTTTTCTTAATGATTTAAAGATTGAATATGCAGCTATTGATGCCCCTCCCTTGTAATCACTAAATGACAAAAAAATTATCTTCACTTTTTAAAATAATTAATATTTCTTTTATACCATCGACAGATTTTAGGAAGATCGTCTTCTAAATTGTGTTTTGGTCTCCAATTCAAGCTTTTTAATTTGTTACAACTTATTTTATAAATTTTATCATTAAAAGGTCTATCTTCGACAAACTTTATATTTTTTTTAAAATTTTTATTCAAATATTTTGCAATAATTTTTATAACTTCAATAACTTTAAACTTTTTTTCTGATGCAATATTATAAACTTGGCCAAACTTTCCTTTAAATATTATTTGAATTATACCACTGCAGAAATCATCAACAGAAAGATAAAATCTATAATTATTTCCTTTTCCATGCACAGTCATCTTTTTATTGTTTATAAAGCTATAAATTGACTTGGAAATTAACTTTTCAGGATACTGCCTTGTACCATAAATATTGTTTGCTCTTACAGTGATAATATTCATCTTATATGATTTTTTATATGCATTAACCATCATATCGGCTCCAGCTTTTGATGCAGAATATGGGTTAGATGGATTGAGTAATTGGTTTTCTTTGAATGGTTTACTTAAATTTTCACCGTAAACTTCATCAGTGCTAACATGTATAATTTTCTCAACTTTTTTTTTTCTACATGCTTCTAAAAAAAAATGGGTTCCTAAAGTATTAGTTTTCGTAAAAATTAATGAATTACCAAAAGAATTATCGACGTGGCTCTCAGCTGCAACATTTATAGCTAAATCTACATTACTAAGATTTTTTTGAAGTGATTTAAAATTCAAAATATCATCACGAACAAAAGTAACATTTTTTTTTTTTAATAAATCTTTTAAATACTCTTTATTAGCAGCATATGTAATTTTATCATAAAGTATGAATCTGGTGTTTTTAAAATTATCATATAATTTTTCTGAAAGATGCGATCCTATAAAACCTGCTGCCCCAGTTATAAAAATTTTTTTAATCATTAAGCTTTATTTTTTTTTTTAAGTAGGAAAAGTGCTTATATAGTTCAATTTTATTTATCTTAATACCAGTAATTTTTTTTATTTTATCGACATTAAAACAATAATTTTTATCATTAAATCCTTTTTTATTCTTGATTACAATTTTTACTTTTTTAGTATCAACAATGAAATTTACAAATTTCTTTACAGAAAACGGGATCCCTGATCCAACATTAAAAATACCATTAACCTGTAATAAAAATAATTTTTCAAAATATAAACACAGTATCTTGACAGGTAAAAAATCTTTGATCAAATAATAATTATTATCAAATGTAATTTTTTTTTTTTTAATTCCACCCAAAATTATACTTACTAAAGATGGTTTTTTTTTTTTACCGGACTCGTAACCAAAAACGTTTGACAATCTCAAGATAACTAATTTTCTTTTCAATTTTTCTTTACAATATTTCTCTGATTTTAAACAATTTTTACCATATATGCTTATTGGAGCTAATTTGGATTTTTCTGATAAGCTTAATTTTTGAGAATAAACGACTCTCGAACTTAACAAAAAAAAAATTGTATTACTATTCTTGATGAAATTTGCTATTTTAAGATTCCTATCATTTTTTTTGGAATATTTTTTTTCATAGAAACTTTTTGTGTTACTAAAATTTACAACAAAATCGGCATTCGAAATATTAGACTTTGAAATATCGCTATATTTAATCATTCTCACGTTCAATTTTTTTTTTAAATAATCAAATAAGTTAAGTTGAATAAAACTTTTACTTCCTATTAAAACAACCCTTTTTTTATTTAATGTTAACACAAGTAAGACTCAAATATTTCATTCATTGATTAAATGCTTTTTTCAAAAATATTTGTTAATAGTTTATTCATAATAATAAAAATGATCCAAACTTTAATGATATCTCCAAAAACTCTAGATTAAAATAAAGAATGTTTTTTAATTGATTGTTTATCCATATTTAAATAAGTTTGAACCAATAAACAAAATATCACAAAAAAAATTAAAATTGAATACAATATTATCTTTTTTAAAAAAAAACTTAGAAATTATTTTTTTTTCATTTATATTTTATGGACTTTCATTTTTTTTAATAATCAAAGAATTTTTGATTATTTCTAATTATTCTTTTTTATATAATTTTCCAATTTTAGAATTATATAGATTTTTAATTATCATAATATGTTTTTTTTGTTTTTTTGTTGGAAGAAAATTGTTGAATACATCCATATTTCTCTTAATCCTTTTAAATTTACTTTTTTTATTTAGCTCATTTTTTGGTGAAATAATTGATTTTACTACTCCAGCTAAAATTTTCTACGGATTAAGCTCAAGTGAAAAAATAGAGGATTTTTTTTTTCAAAAAAATAAAATAATTTTAATCAATACTCTTAATGTTATTCTTCCTTTGATTAGCATTTTGTTTTTGAAAAATTCAATCGATAAACTCAATAGATTTAGAGAACTTAGTGTAAAAATTTGTGATATTTTCCTTATTTTATTAGTTTTATTATTATCTTATAAATATTTCTCTGTTGTAATTGTAAATTTAGTTTCTATTGAAACAATATTAATAAATTTACACTCATCAATGTATTTCTTAAATATATATTTTATAATTTTATCTGACAAGATACTCAAAAAAAACGAAATAAATATTTTTATAGTCTTAAGAATTTTATTAATTTTTTATTGTTTTTTTATTGCTGAATCTATACTGCATCCTTTAATTTGTTTATTAACTTTCGTCATTTATTTTATTTACAGCAAAAAAAATAAATATATTTTAATTTCATTCCTCGTCTTTTTTTTCATTATCTTTATTTCAAATTCTTTTAAACTTTCTTTTTTTGATTCCGAGTTGATAAAAAACCATTGGGATAACTATGATACATTTTCTGGTACAATTATGTATTCATTATTGGTAAGATTTGAACATATTGAATATTTTATATTTTTATCAAATAACCTTAATTTTCTAATAGGTAATAGTATATTCACGGATAATGCTTATACATACCCACATAATTTATTAATAGACATATTTATAACTACTGGAGTAATAGGATTAATAATTTTTACTTATATAATTTTGAATTTAGCTGTTGTTATAAAAAAATATGTTAATAGTGACAATTTATTTATTATTTTAATATTTTTTCAATCATTTGTTTTTTCTTTTTTTTCAGGCTTCTTGTTCACAAATATCATTTTTAATATATCTTTGGCAGCTTGTTTTTGTTTTTTAAAACCAAAGCATTCTATAATATTATAAATTTCAATTGGATTAGTAAAATTAGTTATGACGAATGCTAGAAATGTCGATAAAAGACTTGCTATAGCAGCTCCGTCGATCCCAAAAGAATTTATTAAATAACTATTAAAAATAATATTGAATAAAATTGCAGCAATTTGATAAAATAAAATATTAAGATGATTTGATAGTAAAAACTGTTTTTGTATCCAAAAATTTATTACTAGGGAAAAAAATAAACTAATAGATAAAAAAATAAAAGAAACGTGTGCAGATACATAATTATCCCCGAATAAACTTAGGTAAAACTTTCCAAAAATTAATACACATATAAAAAATGATAAAGAAAAATAAAAACTCAAAAAAATTATATTTCTAATAATTCTATCGAGTTCGTCTTTATTTTCTACAAATCTCGATAAATTAGGATAAATAAATTGAAAAAAAAGTGTTCCAAAAATTAATATTATAGTTATCAATCTTGAGGCAGATGAGTAATAGGCTGAATATTCGGTGCCCAAAATATTTGAAATCATTATAATATCAATTCGCATTGCGACAACCAAAGAAAAAGCAAGTAATGGAAATAAAAAAATTTTTTTGATAATCTTTTTTGTATACTCTCTATTAAATACTAAATTAATAAAATTATTGCCATTTTTTTTAAAATAAAAAATGACTAACATAGAAAAGAATAAACTTTCTAGAAAATAAGAGACAGCCAAAAAGATAAAATCTAATTTATTAAAAATAATAAACATTTTTATCACGAAAAAAATTAAATTTTGTAAAATCCTAATTTTAAAAATTATCTTAAATTGACCTCTAACAAATATTTCACTGTAAAAAATAGAAAATGGTTCAGCAATAAGAATTAGACCTATAATTAAAATTAAGTATTTTAATTCTTTATCAATTGAAAATAAATTAAGATTTAGTGCAAGAAGTGTGTACAAAAATACCGAGGCATAGAAGGTTATTAAAAAACATGATCCAATCTCTTTTCTTCTATTTTGAAAATTTTGAGAGATAGCTTTATTCAAATAATAATGAATATTTGAAAATGAGAGACTATAAAGCAAAAAAAAAACAGTCTGGGCGATCGTAAATTTTCCAAATTCTATAGCAGAATAATTTCTAGCAAATAATACAATTACTATAAACGAACAAAGTTGTGTAAGTACATTAGAGGAAAAGAAATAAGATAAATTTGGAATAAATGAATGAAAATTTTCTAAATTAGAATAGATTTTTTTCATGCTAGATATTTATATTTTTTTTTATAATCTTATTTAAAATATTTACCCTATTTTTATAATTATGCTTTTGTAAAGTTTTCTTATATCCTTTTTTTGCGATATGAAGTAATTCTTTTTTATTATTTAAGTAATAATTAATTTTATTTACTAAATCTGAAAGATTTTTATAAACAATTATTTGAGAATTAATTTTAAACAATTGACCTAAACCAATTTTATTATCAGTTAAAACCAAACAACCCATCGCTGTTCCCTCGAATAATCTCATGTTTCCAGCGTATTTGGTATTTTCAATATGAGCATTGATTAAAATTTTACTTTTCCTTAATAGTTGTAGCATTTCTTTTCCATAAACTGCTTTTTTACAATTAATCAAAATATAAATAACCTTATAAATTAATCGTAGTTTATCTGTAAAAATGAAATTCGAATTATGAGTTAATAGAAAAATAAGAATATAGTAAAAGTTTTTTATAGGGAAATTTACACCTATATATGTATTACTAAATTTTTTTAATAAATCATAAATTAAGTTTACTCTGTTAATATGAAAACCTGACTTCATATATAGAGATCCTATGAAGGATATATCAATTGGTCTTTCTTTAATTTTTAAAGTTATTTTTGGAGGTGCATTGAATGCGTGATGGATTAAAAATGTTTTTTTATTTATCTTTTTTTCTATTTCGAGTTTATAACCTTTAGTGCATGTAATAATTATGTCGGCTAATCTTAATTTTTCTTCAGCTTTTTTTGTAAGTGTAGAACAATGGAAAACAATAATTAATTTTATATGTCCTAATTTTTTCAATTGTTTTACAAATTTTTTACTTAAGTAGGAATAGTTTCCAAAATAAATTATATTTGTTTTAAAATAAGCTATTTGCTCTATTAAAATATTCTTTTTATTTTTAGGTAGAAATTCTTGAGACCATTTATTTTGTAATATTTTTATATTTGTAATAATTTCATTACAATTGTAATTTTTTTTAATTAACTCTTTACTAATATTATCATTCTCTCCAAAACCAAACTTTAATACCTGTTTTAATAGTTGGCTATATGTAAGATTTTTTTGGTAATTTTTATTCTCAATTAATTTTACAACACTGGGATATAAAGATGAAATTCTAGTAAAATTAAGCATTAAAAAAAGATTTTATAGATGAACAAACTTTTCTAAGTTTTATTTCATTCATGTGCTCTCCGATTGGTAAACTTATAATATTTTTACTCCACTTTACTGCATTCATATTATTACAGTATAATTTATGTTTATTTTTAAAAACTGGCATTTGTGGCAAAGCTAGAGGATAATGAATTGCAGTATGAATTTTATTTTTTAATAAATATTTTCTCAATTCATTTCGTTTGTTTGTTTTAATGACAAACAAATGATTAGAACTTTTTGAATTTTCAATTTGTTTTATAAATCTAATATCTCCTGTGCCATTCAAATTATATTTGTAAAATTTTGCTTGTTTTTCCCTTAAACCTATCCATTTGTCCAAATAACTTAATTTTATATTTAAAATACCAGCTTGAATATTATCAAGTCTTGAATTCCTGCCAATAATTTTATGGCTGTTTTTTTTTAAACCTCCATGATTTGCAATTTTTTTTGCTTTTAAAAAAAGATTTTTTTTATTTGTAACAATACACCCTCCATCTCCAAAACATCCTAAATTTTTGGAAGGAAAAAAACTAAAAGTTGAAATATCTCCAAATGAAGAAGTTTTTTTACCATTCAATTCAGCCCCATGAGATTGCGCACAATCTTCTATAATTTTTATTGAAAATTTTGATGATATTTGCTTAATTTTAATAATATTTGCAGGATTTCCAAAGAGATGCACAATTATTATTGCAGAAGTTTTATTAGAAATTTTTTTTTGTAAATCTTTAATACAGATATTATGAGTTTCGTCCACATCAACAAATTTTAATTTATAATTATTGTTTATTACAGACTCTGCAGTAGAAATCCATGTGTTGGCTGGAACTATTATTTCACTTTTTTTTTTTAATCCCAAACATTTTATTGCAATCTCTAAAGCATCTGTCCCATTCGCTACACCCAAACAATATTTCACATTTAAATATTCTGAAAAATTTTTTTGAAATCGTGATAAATCTTCACCGCCAATATATGAAGACTTACTAATATTTTTTTTTATTGAGTTTAATATTTTCTTGTCTATACTTTTTATTTGTTTATTAAGATCTAAAAAATTAACAATCATTTAATTTCCAAGTTTTTTTGAAGTAATATCTTTGTTTAGATAAACTTCTTTATTTTTTTCAATTGATTTATATATAGCATTAATAAGCTTAACTGTCTTTATAGCCTCATGGCTTTCAAATTCAGACTTCTTATTTTTATTAATTGATTCTAATACATGTTTATAAAATTCAATATGACCATAACCATAAACATTTTTTGGATTTGTTTTATATTTATTATTATTAGTTTTTTGTTGAAAATGTGAGTAGGTAATTTCATTAAGAGCAAACCCACCAACTTTTGCAGAACCTTTTGTACCCATTATACTTATAGAGCCCTCAACATTAAGTGGTCTCATTGCAGTTGTTGCTTCCATTAATCCTGTTTTCCTATTTTTAAATTTGAAAATAATCAAAGCAGTATCTTCAGTTTCTTTTTTGGATATGTGATTAAAACCTTTCGCATAAACGGAAATAGGTTCACCCATTATTGTTCTCATTAAATCTAAATGATGACTAGCCTGATTTGAAACAACTCCACCATCTAATTTCCAAGTGCCTCTCCATTTTGCCTGATTATAATAAGTTTTATCTCTCATCCATCTTACAATAACACTTCCATGTATTAATTTTCCAAAAAGGCCTTTTTGAATATCTTTTCTTAATTTTAAAACTGGAAGATTAAATTTATTTTGCATAACTACAAAAACTTTTCTTTTATACTTTTTAGATAGCTTAACAATTTTTTTTGCATCTAAAATTTTTAAACACATTGGTTTCTCAACAATTACATTACATTTTTTTTTCAATGCGTATAAAATTTGTTCAGAGTGTAGACCAGATGGTGTTAAAATAACAACTAAGTGTGGTTTAATATGATCTATAGCCTTTTTAAAATCTGTGAAAGTATTCAAATTATATTTCTTTTTTAATTTTTTTAGTTTTTTAGTGTCTTTATCGCAAAAACCTACTATTCTAATTTCTTTTTTCCTTAAAGCATTGATGCTTTCTAAATGCTTATAAAATATTCTTCCGCAGCCAATAATTAATGTATTCATCTAAAAAATTTTCTCATACCCTTTTTTAATAAATTAAAAATTACGTTATCATATAGATTTATATCGTAATCTGAATGTTTTTTTGGAACTTCCAACATTATTTTCTCAAATTCTTCTTCACTCAAATTTAATTTTTTTAAAAAAAAGTTTTTATACTCATTTATTTTTTGTGTTTCTATAAATGGTAAACTTATCATCTCTAATGCATCTTCTCTTGAAATTTCATTATTTCTTATCAAGCAAGAATAATGTAAAACTCTTTTATCTATTTTAAATTTTTTTGGTAAAATATAACCTTGAAAAAATTTGGTAAAGAAAGATTCATGATGTTTTCCACCATAATCATTCCAATCAAATTCCTCTTTTAAAATTTTTTTTGCTTTGTGACTATTATAATTTAAATGATCAAGCAAATCTAAATACGTTACTTTTTTTAAAATTTTTTCATAAAAAAATTTTTTAAAGGGGTACATTTTTGGAAATGTCTTAATCTTTAATTTTCCAAACTTTTTATGAATTTTTTTGATATGATTGAAGTCATCCTTTCTCCAGCCCCAACTTGGAATAACACTGTGCTCGGTGGCATAATTTACTCCTGAAATTATAAACCTAATATTATTTTTAATCGCAAAATTTAGAATGTAAGAAAATATTGCATGGTCAGTTAGCAACTCAATATCTGGTACACCAGCATACAAAAATGCTCTCTGTAAATCTTTAAACTCCTCCCAGTCTAATATTAAGGTTTTATAATCAAATCCGGTTTTTTCTAGTATTTTGTTTATATTTTGATTTGAGATTTTTGAATTCCATCCATTATCCATGTGAATTATTAATGGGTTTAATTTCAATTTCCAAAGATGATATACTACGTAACTACTATCAGTGCCTCCACTTAATCCAACCACACAATCATAACCAGATTTGTTTGGTTCTTTAAGAATAAGTTTTTTTAGTGATAACAAATTTGAATTTACTTGCTGGTCAGTAAAGTTGCCATAATTTTTTTTATGATTTTTCCAATCAATACAAAAATTACACAAACCATCCTCTACAATTTTAAACTCTTCGATAGAGTCATTCATTAAACATTCTTTACAAAATACCATATTCTCTTTTTTCATTCTCTGTGGGATAATTAAAAACTATGCCCCCATTTGGTTTCTTCATTATAAAAATTGTTGAACTAGTAAAGGCGCTTACTTCAGTGCTAATTACTTTTTTGATATCCTCTACAGATGAGGATCCACCTTTATAAATAATTGGTACATCAATTTCATTATGCAGGAATTTGATTATATCTGTGTTTGATCCTTTCATTGTGCCATCTAAATCAACTAATGTAATTAAAATTTCACCAATACCAATTTTTTGAATAGTTTTTAAATATAATCTTAAATCAAGATTGATTGGTTTTTTTTCTATATAATTGTATATATAATAATTTGAATCTTCGAAAACAATATCTATAGAAATAACGATACTTTGAGCTCCTATTGTTTTGTTTATATCTAATAATACATTTGGATTTTTAATAGCCTCGCTATTTAAAATTACTTTTTCGTATCCAATCCCAATAATTTTTTCTGCATCACTTAAGTTTTTAATACCACCACCATAAGCTAATGGAAAAAAAGCTTGACCAGCAATATCTCTCAATAGATTATAATTTATATTTCTATTTGCTTTAGATGCCGTAATATCAATAATAAACATTTCATCAACAGTATAATCATTAAAAATATTTACTGCATTTATTGGATCACCGATATATCTATCTGTTGAGTCATCAAATCTCGAGCGGTGTATTAATTTTTCATTATCTAAAATTAAACATGGGGCAATTCTTTTTGTAAGCATTATTCCTGGTTTAATATATTTTTAAATAATTCCATGCCATTTCGATGACTCTTTTCGGGATGAAATTGGATTCCCCAAATATTCTTATTTCTAACGATTGCTGGAAAATTAATATCATAATTACAATATGCTTGGACATATTTATTTGCACAATTAACATAGTAACTATGTGCAAAATAAAATTTTTTATTTTTTAAATTTAGAAGTGATTGCTCTGTTTCTAAAAAATTCCATCCCATATGGGGAATTTTATATTTAATATTTTTGAATTTTAAAACATTTCCAGGTATAAGACATAAACCCTTACAATCTCCCTCCTCACTTTTATCAAATAAAATTTGCATACCTGAGCAAATACCAATCAATTTTTTGTTTTTCAGATTTAATGAATTTGTGAAAAATTCTAACAGTGAAAAATTCTTTAATTTTGTTATAGGACTATCAAATGAACCAATGCCTGGTAAAATATAAATATCAAAATTATTTATGTTTTCTCTGCTATTTACCAAGTGTGGATCAAATCCAATATAATTAAGTATTTTCTTAAGTGATAAAACGTTTCCACCAGTTTCTAAAATTGCGATTCTCATAAATAAATAAATAAATACATTTTAAAATCAAATTTTATTAATTTTAGATTTAACTTTATGATAAATTGGTTCTCGAAAAATTAAATCTCTTAATAAAAATCCCGGTGAAATTAATAAAATTATAAAAAAAATTAAGTAGTTTTTATTAAAAAGGATTTTTTTTAAATAAAGATAATAAATATTTATCCTTCTTATTATGTATTTGATGGATCTTAGAAAAAAGTTTAATTTTGGCCTATAATAATGCTTTTGTGTATAATCATGGTTTACCCACCTGTATTTTTTATCATTTAATAAATAAATTTTACCTTGAAGCAATAAATCAAATTGGAAAACATAAGCCCAATTTGCCAATTCGTTTTGATTAGGTCTCCAATATCCCTCGAATGAACATTTTTTGAAAGAAGAGGTTCTGTGTAATCCATAAAAAAATGCATCATCAGAAGAATAAATATATTTTAAAATCCTAATTAAAATATTTTTCTGATCAAAATATTTTGGTTTGATTAAACTTGTAGATCCCTCAAAAGATTTAAATTCCCAAAAAAGACATGCACTTACATAATCTTTATTTTTAATTAGAAAATTTTTCAGTTTAATAATTCCATCTGGATCAGATTCATCATCATCAGCCAATAAAGAAATAAACTCTGTCTTACATTTATTTATCAAAAAATTAAGATTTCCAATAAAGCCTAAATTATGTTCTTGAAAAAAAAATTTTATATTAGAGAAGTTACTATATTTTTTTTGAATTTTTTGATAATCGTCAAAATACTCATCTCTCCCATTTATAGATATTAATATTTCAAAAATATGGTCTTTGGAGATAACAGAATCTATGGCTCTACTCAATAAATTGGGTCTTTTATAAGTTGGTATTGCAATTGTTACAAAATTATTCATTAAATAAGAGTTATTTATAATTGTTTTTTTATTAAATAATAAACATTTCTTAATGTCATAAAATAAGTAATTTTGTATAAATTCTAAAATATTAATACTTCATGTGTCAAAGAAATAAAAAAGATATATTCATTAGTGGAGCAAGTGGCTTTATTGGACAAAATCTAGTACCTTTTTTTTTAGAAAAAAAATTTAATATAACTGTACTTGCTAGAAATAGAAAAAAACTAAAAAAATTTAAATGGTTCCAAAAGGTAAAATTTCAAAAAATAGATCTAAATGATAAAAAAACATGGAATCTAAAAATTCTTAAATCAAGTTCTTTGATACATCTTGCTTGGCAAGGACTACCAAATTATGAAGATAATTTTCATTTAAAAAATAATCTGAAAAGTAATTACGAGTTCATCAAGTACATGATTAAAAAAGGAATAACTGATATTTTGATTACAGGTACGTGTCTAGAATATGGTAAATTGAAAGGAAAACTTTATTCTAATCAAAAAACTTTTCCTGAGATACCTTATGCTAAAGCCAAAGATATTCTAAGAAAAAAAATTCAAAATTTAACAAATAAAAAAAAATTAAGTTTTAAATGGGCAAGACTTTTTTATATTTTTGGTAAAGGTCAAAATAAAAGTTCGTTAATTCCTGATTTAGAAAATACAATTAAACAAAAAAAGAAAACATTTAAAATGAGTAGAGGTGATCAAATTAGAGACTATTTACCAGTTGAAAAAGTAGTTGAACAACTATTTGAGCTTTTCAAAAAAAAAGAAAATGGAATTTTTAATATTTGTAGCGGAGTACCAATAAAAGTAAAACATTTAGTAAAAGATTATTTAAATAAAAAAAAGAAAAAGATTAAACTTAATCTTGGTTTCTATCCTTATCCAAAATATGAGGCTATTAGTTTTTGGGGAAATCGAGATATTGGAGAAAAGATATATTTACCATCAACACCTAATGCCCCTCTTAAAAATAAAAGATATGATCAAGCTTTAGCGCCTGTGAGATTGAGATATAACAAATCTTTAAAGTTTTTAGAAAACGATGCTTTTGAGGAAAAAATGATCAATTACAATTCAGATTATGATAATAGCCAGTCATTTTCTCAAGAATTTAGAAAACACATGTTAAAAGTTTTTAATATTATTAAAAGAAACTTACATAAAGATTCTAAAGTTGTTGAGGTTGGATGTGGGCAAGGACATTTTATAGATCTAATTACAAAAAAAAGTAATCACGAGGTAAAAGGTTTTGATACTACGTATAGGGGTAAAAATAAAAAAATAGAAAAGAGATACTTGACCAAAAAGGATGTTATTTCGGCTGACATGATAGTACTAAGACACGTCCTAGAACATATTCCAAAACCTTATGAATTTTTGTTATTATTAAAATCTATTTTTAAAAAATCAAAAATCTACATTGAAGTGCCTGAATATAATTGGATAAAAAAAAGAAGGCTTTTTTTGATATAACATATGAACATGTAAATTATTTTACACAGACAAGCTTAGGAAAGCTTTTTAAAAAAAAAAAAGAACAAGGATTGCTATTTAATAAACAGTATCAATATATAATTGCTAATATCGAAGATCTGAGTAAAAGTTTTAAAAGAGATTATTATTCTTACAATTGGGAATACAAATCATTTGAAAATTTATTTCCAGATATAATTAAAAAAATGAATAAAATGAAAAAAGTAGCAAAGGACAATTCTATTTATATTTGGGGTGCAGGTACAAAAGGATGCTTATTTTTAAATTATTGCAAGAATAGGAATATATTAATTGATAATATCAAATTTGCTATAGACATTAACCCTAATAAAATTGGAAAATATTTACCTGGATCATTAATTCAAATTAAATCAAAAGAATTTTTTTTAAAAAGAATAAAAAATAACGATACTTTATTAATTTCGAATCCCAACTATAAAAAAGAAATTATAGAAGAAATAAAAAAAAATAGCTCTGTAAAATTTAATGTTTTTACAATTTAAAACCATTTTCAATTATTTTTTAGTTATTTTCAATTTTGGCTCAAAAGTTAAAAACTTACAATTTTTAAGTGAATATCTATAGTCATTAATAATTTCTTTTTTTAAATTCCAAGGAAATATTAATAAATATTCCGGGTTGTTTTGTTTTAAATGATTTGTGCCTAATATATCAATGTTTGTGCCAGGTATCTGTCTGTTCTGTTTGAATTCATTTTTATCTACAATAAATCTAATATCTCTGTCACTTAATTTCATCACATTGCAAAAAATTGTTGCTTTAGCTGCTGCTCCATAACCAATAATTTTAGATTTATTCTTTTTGAAAAAAAGCTTATTGGTTGTTATTAAATTTTTTAGCTCTTTTCTAAATTTTTTATAAAAATTCATATTTGTCATTCCGATCTTTTTTTCTTTTTTTATTATTTTTTCAATTTTTAAATTTTCCTTAAATGTAATATTATTTTTCTTTTTTAAAAAAATTCTGATACTACCACCATGTGTGTTTGTCTCTTGAACATCAAATATTGAGATCTTAGTATTCTTTAATAATGCCAAGATTGAAGTTACCGAAAAATAGGAATAATGTTCATGATAAAGAGTATCAAACTGAAGTTTTCTAAAAATATTTAGAGCATATTGAATTTCAAAAACTGCAACTGAATTATGGGTCATCAATTTGTCTAATGTGAAGATAAAATCCTTAAGATTAGGAGTGTGCGCTAAAACATTTAATCCAATTATTAAATCTGGATTTTTTTTGATTTTTCGGGATTTTAATATTTTTTTTCCAAAAAATGAGTTTAATGTTGAAATTCCATTTTTCTTTGCAATATCGTTTACACTTTTACTTGGCTCAACACCTAAATGTTTTATACCTCTCTTTTTAAAATTTTTAAGTAAATATCCATCATTTGACGCTATTTCAATCACATATGCATTTTTTTTTATTTTAAATCTTTTAATTAGATATCTCGATAGTTTTTTTGAATGATCAAGCCATAATTTTGAATATGAACTATGATATAAATATTTCGTATTAAAAATTAGATTTTCTTTTACAATATTTTCATTTTGAACTAAGAAGCATTTTTCACATACAAGAATATTTAATTTATATTTTTTTATTTTTTTATTTTTTTTTTTTTTAACAAATTCGTTAGATAAAGGTAAATTACCAAAATTATAAATGGAATATAATTTTTTTGAATTACAAGAGATGCACTTATTCATGAATTTTTATCTTTTTTAGAAATTATGTATTTTTTTATAGGCCATTTTATATTTACTTTTTTACTAAGTGGATTAATTGATTTCTCATATTTTTTTGAATAAATATTACTGTGCAAATAAATTAAAATCGTATTTTTTTTCAAAGTTTGAAAGCCATGTGCATAATCTTTAGGAATGAATAAAAAATAATCATCCTTTTCATCTAAAAAAAACTTATATTTTTTTTTATTTTTTAAATTGATACAATAATCAATAATTTTTCCTTTGAGACAGTAAACTATTTTTTTTTCTTTAAACCTAGACTGATAGTGTAATCCTCTAATAGTACCTTTTTTCCTATTTATTGAGATGTTAACTTCTAAAATTTGATCTTTAAATATTTTTTTTTTTTGTTCAAAACTTATAAGTTTTAAGAAACTTCCTCGGTTATCACTTGCTCTTTTTATTTTTATTTTTATAGGTTTAATCACAATATTTTTCTTAATTTATTGAGTCTAATAAAGTTGCCATTTCTAAAGTTTTTATTAATTTTACTATTTTTATTAATACTTTTAGCTAGTTCTTGAATACTTTGATCTATACTTTTACTTTTTAAATTGAATTTTAGTGTATTCTCATATTTTTTGAAATTTACTAAATAGCTTCTTTTGTCTTTTGAGTGAATTTTATTAACTTTAATACTTATTTTTTTATCAAAAATTTTCTTAAAATTATATTTTACTTTTTTTGCAATTTGTAAAATTGAATAGTTGTTTTTAGTAGAGCCAACATTATAAATCTGCATCTTATTATTTTTAGATAATCTTCCTTCAATGGCATAATTTATCGATTTGCACATATCTAGTACATCTATAAGAGGTCTTTTTGGTTTTCCATCACTTAAAATTTCTATCTCATTCTTTTTTAAAGCATTAGTAACAAAATCATTTAAAACAAGATCTAATCTTAATCTAGGAGAAACTCCACAAGCTGTAGCATATCGTAATACTACTGATTTAATTTTTTTTTTCTTCAAATATTTTTCAATTATAACTTTTGATTTAGAGTATTCAGTTAATGGCGCTGTTTTGCTTTTCTCTGTTTTGTAATTATTCTCAGCAAAACCATAAACGCTACATGAAGAAGCAAATATAAATGTGATATCTTTAAATTTTGAAACCTTATCTATGAGTTTTTTAGTCTCTACGACATTTATTTTTTGAGTAATCTTTTTAAACTCATTTCCAATTGGATCATTGGAGACACCTGCTAAGTGAACAATACAATCTGCATCTGATATTTCTTTTTGTGAGATGCTTGAAAATGACTTTATATGTTGTTCAAATTTAAGTTTTTTATTCTTTACAACCAAATCATCTTTAAACCATCCCAAATCAACTCCTACAATTTCATAATTTTTTTTAATCAAATAATCTGTCAATACGGAACCAAAATATCCTAAGTTTCCTGTTATAATTATTTTTTTCTTCATCTTTTCCATGGCACAATTCTTTTTTTCCAAATTTTATTCAATTCATTTTTATCTCTAAGTGTATCCATAGGTTGCCAAAATTTATTATGTTTATATGCATGCATTTTTTTAGTTTTAGTAATTTTTGTTAAAACATCTTTTTCAAGTGAATCTGTATCTTTTTTAATATATTTAAAAATTTCCTTCCCGAATACAAAATACCCACCATTTATCCATACATTGTTAGTATCAACTTTTTCCTGGAACTTCGTAACAATTGATTTCCTAGTTTTAACCACTCCAAATCTGCCAGGTGGTTTAACAGCAGTGATTGTAGCAATACTTTTCTTATTTTTACTATGAAAATTAAACAATTTCTTAATACTTATATCTGCTAAACCGTCACCATATGTAAGAAAAAAAGAATCCTCTTTAATAAGATTTTTGATTTTTAATACACGCCCCCCAGTATTAGTTTTTTTTCCAGTAAAAACTATATTCACTTCCCAATTTTTTTTTTTTGAAAAAAAAATATTTTGATATTTGTTTTTGTTTATTAATTTGAAATCAATATAATGTTTAAAAAATTTTATTATTTCCTCATATTTATATCCACCACAAATAATAAAATTTTTAAAACCATAAAAACTATAAATATTCATTATATGTACTAAAATGGGTAAGTTTCCTATTTTAACCATAGGTTTTGGTAATTTATGAGTTTCCTCGGCTAACCTTGTCCCAAGTCCACCTGCTAACAAAACTACTTTCATAATTTTAGAATTTATTAAATATTAAATTATTGATAAATTTCTATCAAATAATCACTTAATTGGTTTTGTAATAAATATCAATATAGTAATTTTATATCTTATTTATTATTGCATTAAATGAAAAATTATCATCAATTAGAGAATAATTTTTTTTTAATTCATTCAAAAATTTTTGATTTTTTTTGGAATGCCACCAAGTATGGATATCTATCTTTCTAGAAAAAGAATAAAATTGTTCTATGTTGTTGAATAAAAGTTTATTTTTTTTCAAATCTTTAACTAAAGAGTGCCCAAGTTTTGAGAAAAAGTGATCTTCATTTTTAATAATGACTATAAAAGGTTTGTTTATTTGCAGTATCTCAAACATCATTGTTGACAAATAATTGAAGATAATTAGTTCAGACTTTAGAACTTTATCAAGGTCTTTTGCTATATGTGATTGTTTTATATTACATATTTTTAATATTTCATTTTTAGATATAAAATTACTTTGTTCCTTTTCATAGTGTAATTTTACTAAAAAATTTTTTTCTTTAATTTTTTTAAAAAATTTTGTTATCTCTAACAGATTCTCAAGTGGAAAGTTAATTTTGAAAAACTGTATTTTAAATTTCCTAAAAGGTTCAAAAATAACACAATATTTAAATCTATTTTTTTTTTCATCATATTTTGGAATAGTATTTTTAAATTTTATTAATCTAGTAGATGGAAAAAAAATTTCTTTTTTAGATCTTTTTATTTTTCCCCAAACTAAAATTTTACTTGAAATTCTATTTTCCACTAAATCATGAAGGTTTTTATCATAAAATCTCAAATTTCCACCATGCTGCATGATTACCAAATTTCTTTTTTTTGATAGTGAGCAATTAATTTTAAAAAAATCATCATTTATATAAGAGCTCTCTGTCAAAAAAAAGTTAGATCTCGGGAAATTTAATATTGCGTAATCTTTTATTACAGAAAAATTCTCTAAGTAACTAGACGGCATTGTTTGCTCTAAAAAAAAAGTGAAATTTTTTTCTGAAGAATTGATTTTAGAGAAATCTGAGAAAAATTCCTTTCTATCAATCGTTTTTTTTATTTTTGTTAAGCACTCCAAAGAGTTTTTTGAATAAAATGGCTGAAATTTAAATAAATTAAATAAAATTAATTTAACCATGCTAAGTTTATTTATTTTAAGATTATTAAAAATTATACTGTTTTCCCTACAAATTTTTTTTGTAGTCAAATTTAAAAAATTTTTTAAAAATGAATTTTTTTTGATCTTTACAATTTTTTTGTATTTTAGATTTAATTTAGTGTTTTCATGAGTAAAAAAATGCTTAATGAAAAACTCATTTCTTGAAATTAGATTGTAATAATCATCAAAATCTATTGGAACTACATCAGATAAATTGACATCTTTAACTTTTTTTTTTCCACTCAAATTTTGTTTTTTTAAGTTTAATGAGCTATAAAAAAAAAAAATATTGAGCGTTAAGAAAAGCCAAGGTCCGATTATTATTTCCCAATCTTTCGTATTGAATTTTATATTGTGATATTTATTTAGTAATATTTTTAAACTTTTAAGAGTTTCTGAATAAATTGAAAAAAATTTTTCTTTGTGAGTTCTGAATAATTTAACTTTATTCTTTTTTAAATATTTATTGAAAATCAAATAATCATTATTTTTTATTATGGTCATTTAAATTTTTAATAAAAGGTTATTTAATTTTTCCACCTTCCTCTATAGTTACTGTAAACATCTTCTTCAATTTTTTGTAGGCCATAATTTTCTTTCTTATTTTGTTTCATAAGTTTTATTTTTTTTTCGAATTCACAAATTATTTTTAATTGAAATGGCAAGATTGCAAATTTATTATCTCTTCCCTCTAATGAATTATCTATAGTAAAATGTTTTTCAATTATTGTAGCTCCATGTGATAACGCATAAAGAGCATCTTCTATACCCTCTGCATGCCCAGAATAACCAACATTATTAAATTTTCTTTTAATGTAATGAAATTTTTCAAAATTGATATTTTCGTAATTAAGAGGATATGAGCTTACACAATGCAACAAGGTTAAATTTTTATAATTATTTAATTTTATTAAATCATCTAATTCTTTTTTTTTTAATGCACCTGTGGAAACTATAACATTTTCAAAATCATTAAGACTTCTTTTAATTAAATCAACGTCATATGCCTCTACCGATGGAATTTTTATAAATTTTGTAGACACACTTTTTAATATTTTGTATCCATCATCGTCAAAAACAGAGGCAAAACATATTAATTTTTTTTTATTACAGTAATTGTATAGCTCCGTATATCTATCTTTATCTAAGTAAGCTTTGTTATATATTTCTCTACGACCATCGTTATCCCAGGGTCCTTCAACTAAGTTTTTAGGGTTCCATATTTGAAACTTTATATATGTACAACCAGCTTCACTTGCACGGTCAATCATTTGTTTTGCTAGGTCTAGATTTCCTAAGAAATTCCACCCGATCTCAGCTATAATCATATATTAACATTATAAAAATTTATTTAATCTGAATGACGGAATTACACCCATTAACATTGAAAGCTTTATATTCATATTCTTTTTTTTCAAATACTTCGTTAAGAGCTTTATATTCTCCATTTTCCCAACCTATAAAGTTATATAATTCATCAAAAATTATAATAGCGTCTTTTACTAAATAAGGCTTTAATCTCTCTAAAGTAAATTTTGTTGAACCATAAGTATCCATATCTAAATGAACAAAATTTACTTTTGGGTTATGTTTTTTTAAAAAATCATCCAAGGTATCCTGCACCCAACCGACAATTGGCTCCACATTGGAATTAAGTTTTGGGATTTGTTTATTTAAATTCAAACTTCCTTTCCCAAAACTTGTACCTGACCAATCCTCCTTTAAACCTTCAAAACCATCAAATGCGTGTAATTTCTTTACATATTTAGAAAATAAATTAGCACTTTCTCCCTTCCAAACACCAAACTCTAGATAATAATAATTTTTATTAATATCATTTAATAAAGAGGTTTTTACAGCATATTCCCTAGTTTCTTTATAATTGTAAAGAAGTACAGACTTTTTAAAATCATCCTTAAAATTATTAAATGTCTCTTCTGCTAAATTATTTATTATTTTTTTTTTTAATTGAGACTCTACTTCATCTTGAAGTTTATTTTTTTTAAACTCAACCGGAATAAGCCAAAAAATTACTCTCGATAATTTTATTAAAAAGTTTTTTAATTTCATTATTATTTAACAATATTACTTATTTTGTATTATGCAATAAAACAAATAAAAAATATTTTGAGGCTTACATGTGTGATCTAGAATTAAATCTGAATTATTTTTTTTTAACAAATATATTTTTATCTTTTTTAATCAAAAAATTAAGGTATTCATAAAAATTATCATAGCTATATATATTAATATTTGATTTTTTATAAACAATATGATTCATAAATTTTTTTTTCATTAAATCTTTAATAATTTTTCTAAAAGTAAAGGCATAATTTTTATTATCAACCGACTTTCTTAAGAACGCTTTATAATTGTTCAAAACTTTATTTCTACCAATTAAAACTTTTGTTTTGAAAGATTTATCGTACCTATATTTAACGTTATTCATTTGTTCAATATGGTGAACTAATGTGTTTCCCTCTTTTAAAGGCCTAAAAAGATTTAAAAAATAAGTATTCTTTTTATAAAGTTTATAATGAACACTTTTTTTACCAAAAGCAGATTTTCCAATATTTTTAACAATTTTTTTATTTTTGCCGATCGCAACAAAAGAAAATAAAGGATGCTCGGATCTTTCATGTTTCAAATTTTTAATTATATAATTCGATAAAAAACCTACTTTTGATTTTGTTTTTTTTAATTCAAAAATACCTGAAGTTGTGTATGAAAATGATGGAACAACACATGTAATTCCCTTATTGGTAAATAATTTTAAAAATTTTTCGACCGATTTTAATGGTTCATACTTGTAGTTTTTGAAGAAAATTCGAAAATCACTATATATGTAAACATATTTGGCATCATATAATTTTTTTTTTTTAAAAAAATAATCTAATTTTTCAATCATCTATTTTGTAAAAACTGTAAAAATTTTTTTTTCAATTAATAAATTAAATATTTTACTATTAACTCTAGAAACAAATTTTGATTGTTTTTTTTTTTTTAAAACAGAAGAAATATTATCTATCTTTACGACATATTTTTTACAATTTTTATAAACGAAAAATATATTGCCCCAAGTATTATCATATGGCCCAAAGTCGCTAGCCCTAAATAAATTTTCAAAATCTTTTATCTTTATTTTGCTATTTATTAATCCATTGTTTGGTATTTTTTTTGGAAATTTTTTTCTCATCTTTACATTATTGTTAATTTTAATTATTTTTTTTTTAAAATGAATATCTCTTATAAATTCATTGATAATTTTAATACCAACTATTCTTAACTTATACATTAGTTGTATAAGATTATCTTTTTTTTCTATTCTAATTTTTTTAAGTCTTATTATCTGTCCGGCATCAATTTCTTCTGTGATTTTATGTAGTGTCACACCGGTAAATTTTTCATCATTGTAAATGGCACCTGATACACAATTTTTACCAGCATAAAATGGTAAAATTCCTGGATGAAGATTGAAAGCTTTGCCAGAGAAATTTTTTAAAAAATATTTATTTAAAATTAAATTTGAAAAAATACTTATTAAAATATATTTTTTATCCTCGTCAAATAATAATTTTTGTTTTTTCTTATTAAAAGAAGATCTGGTGATAAACTGGATATTGTTTTTATCACATATTTTCTTTATAACAAAATTGTACTTTGCATTTGCGCTAATTACGAAATAAATATTTATATTTTTATTTTTAACAAAATTTTTTAAACATTGTAAACCTGTTGACTCTCCTATTACTAGTACAATATTCTTATCTTTCATCAAAGTTCGATTCTATTCTTTTCCTATCAATTTTATTATTTTGGTTTAATGGGAATTTTTCAAACAAAATAGTTTTTTTTGGAATAAAGTAATTTGGTAATTTTCTTTTTAAAAAATTTAAAATTTTTTCTTTTTTTGTATTTCTAGTTTCTACTGCAAGACATAATATATCTAAACCTAGTCTTTTCGATTTAAATAAATAGGCTCTCGTATTCATAAAATGGAAATTTATTAAATTTTCAATTTCCAAAACATCTATTCTAAAACCAGAAATTTTTATAGTATTATCTTTTCTCCCAATAATATGTAAGTAATTTCGATCATCTAGATATCCTAAATCTCCTGTGAGATATGCTTTTTTTGATTTATATAAGAAATAATTTTTTGAATTTTTGCTATTACCTAAATAGCCAAGACTAACACTTTTTCCAATCATGCATATTTCACCAGCTTTATTTTTTTTTATTTCCTTTTTATCTTTTAAAATTTTCAATTCCATTAATGGATGTGATTTGCCAACTGGAATACTTTTTCCATTTAAAATATTTTTAATATCCTTTTTTTTGATTCTATACATGGTATTGACTATCGATGTTTCAGTAGGCCCCCAAACATTAAAAATAGCAATTTGTTTTTTATACTTAAGCCACATGTAAACATCTTTATTTGCAAAAAAATCTCCACCAGATATTATTTGTTTCAAAGGTTTAAATGATTTTTTAATGAGTCCGTATTTTATAAAATTAGAAAAAAAAGTTGGGACACAAAAAATTGATGTTATTTTATTTTTTCTAATTTCTTTAAGGCTAATTATGGGATTTGTTGGTTCGCTCAAAATGTACATTGGGGTGGCAAAATATAATCCTGAAAACAAATCAAACATTGATATATCAAAAGAAAATTGAGTAGCTATTCCAATTTTTTGATTATTCCAGTTTAAATATGTTTTTGACCAAACAAGAGTATTTAATATATTTTCATATGATAGTTTTACACCTTTGGGGTGACCTGTTGTTCCAGAAGTAAATAATAAATAAAAATTTTTATCTAGACTTTTAATATCAAACGATCCGTTGATTAACTTTAAACTTGAATTTAAACTTATTTTTTTTTGATTCTTAATTCTAAATTTTTTCTTAGAACAGTTAATTAAAAATGGAGATTTTAACATTTCTATAAATAAATTTATTCTTTCTTTTGGGAATGAATTTGAAATTGGGCAAAAAATTTTACCTGCGAAAATTACAGATAATATTGCGATTACTGACTCTACATTTCTATCTATTATAATAGGGATATAGTTAGATTTAATTTTCTTTAAATTATACGAATTAGCTAAAGCTAAATTTACTAATTTTTTATATGTTAGAGATTTTTTATTATCAAATATAATTTTTGTATTAGGATATTTATTACAATTTTTAATTATTTGCTCAATTAAAGGATTATTCTTTATCAACATTTTCCAAAAGCTCTATGATAAAATTATTATTATAAAAAAAAATTGTCTTAATTAAACCACCGAAACATGGAACATTTATTGTATAAGAATTTATATAGAAAAAACCCTTCTTTTTTTTTAAAATTTTTTTTTTTTCGTCAATTTTTTTTGTTGTATATCCAAAATGGTGCACACCAGGTCCATGCTTTTTTAAAAAATTATAAACTGTGGAGTTTTTATTTTGTGGAACAACAAACTCCATCCATAAATTGTTAAACTTATTAAATCCAATTATTAATTTATTATTTTGAACTTTGTCATAATATGTAAATTTTTTTTTAGGTTTAAAATAAAACTTATTGATTTGATTTTCTTTACAAACGATGCCAATATGATGTAGTTTCACAGATATTTATTCAAATATTAATTAAATCTTTATATTTTTTAAATTTATTAAAATTTTTACTTTGAGAAATATCAATCTTTTTTTTTGTTTTTTTGGCTATTTCGCTTGCTAGAAACAATACATCTAGAGAGTCAATCAACCCATCTTTTATTAAATTTTTTTTTTCTATATTTCGCAAAATTGACTTACCCTCTTTTTTTATTAAGAAATTATCTAAGATTTTTTTAACAATTATTTTATTCTTCATATATTTTACTTATTTGATTTATTTTACAATTTGGTTAATCTTTGTAAAATTTTTAACATCTAAAACAATTAATACAAATATTTTTTTAAAACTAAATTGAAATAACATTCCTAAATTGTCCATATTTATATACACCCCTAGAATCTAATATTAATTTTGAATATTTCTGTAATTTATCATAATCAACTAAATCATGATCTGTAATTAATACAACTAAATTATAAGATGAGATATTCTTATAAATTAATTTGATTGATTTTATTTTTGAAATTTTTTTTAAAGATCTTGAATTATTTATCATCTTTACGTATGGATCGTAGTAGTCAAAATTTATTTTTCTTTGCGATAACTTGTTCATCAAAACGAGTGCTGGAGACTCTCTATAGTCATCGACATTTTTTTTATAGGCAACACCTAATATTAAAATTTTTTCACTTTTCTTATTGAGCATTTTCATAATTTTTTTTTCTATACGAGAAATAATTCTAGAGTTAATTTCTCCAGATAATTTAATAAATTTTGTTTTAAAATTATATCTTTTTGCAACCCAACTTAGTAAAAATGGGTCAATGGGTATGCAGTGACCTCCGTATCCGGGTCCTGGATAAAATGCTTGAAAACCAAAGGGCTTGGTTTTTGCGGCGTTAATAATTTCAAAAATATCTATGTTCATTTTTAAACACAGCATTTTCAGCTCATTAACTAATCCAATATTTACTGACCTATAAACATTCTCAAGTATTTTTGTAAACTCTGCTATCTCAATTGATGAAGTTTTAATAATTTTGATATTTAATAATGAATAAATTTTTGAGCCAATATCTTTACAATTTTTAGTTAAACCTCCAACCACTTTAGGAATTTTTGATAAGTTAAATTTCTTGTTTCCCGGGTCTTCTCTTTCAGGAGAATATATAAGTGCAAAATCCTCACCAGGTATAAACTTTTTTTTAAGTATATGTGGTAGAACTATTTCTCTTGACGTACCAGGATATGTAGTACTTTCTAAAGATATAGCTTGATTTTTTTGAAAATATTTTGAGTTTTGTTTGAGAAAATTATTTATATAACTCATATCAGGTATTTTATTTTTTTTTAAAGGAGTCGGTAGACATAATATAATAATATCAACTTCTTTAATTCTACTAAAGTTAAAAGTAAATTGAACTTTATTTAGAATCATTTCATTGATATTTTCTTTTTTAAAATAATTAATATAACTTTTACCCAAAACTAATTTTTTAATTTTAGATTTATCATTGTCAAATCCAAATACTTTGATTCTTTTGTTTCTAGAAAATGCGTAAAGCAATGGTAATCCGACATAACCTAACCCGACAATACCTATTTTTAATCTTTTTCTGTTAATTTTATTCGTAAATAATTTAACTAAAGAATTTTTGCACATAATTTATAAGATATTGACAATATTATCCCTGCTATTTTCATTAAAACTAATACTTGTGTCAAATATAGATTTAGTTTTCAAAGCTTCAAACCAAAAAGCAAATAATGAATTGTCATATCTATATGTTAGTTCATTATTATATTCTAGATTATCAAATCTACCCTTATTGATGCAGAAAAAATTTTTTCTTTTAAGTAAAAATAAGGGATCAGATTGTTTTAAAACTGAAAAAGTTGAGAGTTTACCGCTTGCAATTAGATTATCTATAATTTGATCTAAATAATTTTTATTTTTTATAATAGTGTGGATATTAATGAATACTACAATATCTGGATTTTTTTTATTATTCTTTTTAAAGAATTTACAAGAGTCTAACAGTATATCCTCTATTTTATTAATACCTGTATTAAACTTTGATGTCCTTTTATGTGTTTTAAAAATTTTTAGTTTTTTTGTTTTATTTTTAACAAAATTTAACAATCTTTGATCACTAGAAGATATAATTGAATAATTTATTTTTTTTGAATTTTTAACCATATCGATTGCTGTTTCAATTAATGTTTTGGACTTATATTTAATAAATGGA
>MDTA01118827.1_pt1 | contig 35178 bp, 34 predicted proteins | sample 811151 | NCBI WGS metagenome assembly MDTA01 (sample SAMN05326648, study PRJNA326480) | marine metagenome | isolation source: seawater | place: Indian Ocean: South | collected 2010
ACACGGGTAAAGAAAAATCAGAGACTTGCCTAGGCTGTCATGCAATTGAAGGTTATAACAACACTTATCCCACTTATAAAGTTCCTAAACTTGGAGGACAACATTCTGATTATATCGTATCTGCATTAAAAGCTTATCAAAAAGGTGAGCGTAAACATGGTACCATGCATGCTAATGCATCAGGTTTAAGTGATCAAGATATAATAGATATAGCTAACTACTTTGAATCAATCGAATGAAAAAATATTCATATATATTTAGTCTAATTTTCCTCCTGTGCAACCAAGTTCATGCAGATCCTAGTTACGATCGTGGAAAAGAAAAATCTGTTACATGTTCTGCTTGTCATGGCACAGATGGAAATAGTAATAATAAAATGTATCCTCGAATAGCTGGTCAGTATAAAAATTATCTTATCCATGCATTAAATGCTTACAAAAGTGGAGAGAGAGGTAATGCAATTATGGCAGGATTTGCAGCAGGGCTAACAGAACAAGACATAATTGATTTATCAACCTATTACTCGAAACAAAAAGGCTTAAAAATTATTCCTAGAAATTAATTATCTTTTTCAATTAGCATATATAGTGCTGGTATAAGATATAAAGTAATAAACGATGCCAATGCAATACCTCCAAAAACCACAACAGACATCGCAAATCTACTCTCAGCTCCTGCTCCTGAGCTAAGAATAAGTGGGATAGCACCGAGCAGAGTTGATAATGTAGTCATAATCACTGGTCTAAATCTAATAAGTGATGACTCGATAATGGCCTCAGATTTTTTCATGCCCTCAGCCATCAACTGATTTGCAAACTCAACAACAAGAATACCATTCTTTGCAATAAGACCAATTAACATTAAAAATCCAATTTGACTGTAAACATTTAATGAAGTACCTGTTACAAAGAGTGAATAAATACCGGCGGTCATTGTAATTGGAACGGTTAAAATAATAATTAAAGGATTACGAAAACTCTCAAACTGTGCTGATAGTACTAAATAAACAACGAGTACAGCCATAAGTATAGTTAATTCCAGTTTATAACCAGTTTCAAAATATTCTTTCGATGCACCTGAGAATGATATTTTAGCATTAGTTGGCAGTACTTTAGATGACTCATCAACAAGACTATCAAGTATATTACCAAGTGATGTACCTGGTGTGATTGAAGATGATAGTGTGACTGATGGAAGTCTATTAACTCTTTTTAGGCTTTTACTTGTAGCTTCAAGATTATTGCTCACTAAATTACTCAGTGGTATAAGTTTTTGTGTACTACTAGATTTAATAAAAACATTATCAAGATTAGATTTATTTTTTAAAAAGTTATCATCTGCTTTAACAATCACATTGTAGGTTAAGCTATCGTACGAATAACTAGTAACTTTTCTAGAACCATATAGCGCATCCAAAGTTGTTGCTATATCATCCGCTGAAACTCCTAAATTTGATGCTGAATCTCTATTAATTTTCAAATTTAATCTAGGCTTATCAACTTTATAATCTATTCTTGCGTTATTTAGTCCTATGTCTTTTGATATGTTCTGTACTGTTTTACCCCACTCACCAACTTGGTCGTAGTCTGTGCCGCTTATAACTAATCTAACAGGAGATTTAAAAGGACTTTGACCTAAACTAGGTGGATTAATGGTAAATATCATTGCTCCTGGCATTGAGATTAATCTTGGGAATATTTCTCTGACTATTTCTTTTTGATGTCGTGATCTGTTTTCCCATGACGTTAATGAAGCAAATATAAATGCAGAATTAACAGTCCCTGGCTCACCAGAAAACCCAGGAGCAACGATTGCAAAAACGGTTTCGATTTCACCCTTATCAACATATTCAGATAAAATCTTCTCAACTTTCTTAACCATATTATTTGTATATTCGATAGAAGATCCTTCAGGACCATTGACAGAAACAATAAATATTCCTCTATCCTCAGATGGAGCTGTTTCTTTTGATATAAACTGAAATAAAATAATGGATATGAAGATGAAAATCGCTGTCACACTATAAACAATTTTTTGATTACTTTGAGAAATAATAAGAGATTTTTCATAGAATTGCTTAAATTTAAGAAATGATTCTCTTTGAGCATGATTTTCATTTTTTTCGAGTAACTTTGAGCACATCATGGGAGTTAATGTTAAAGCAACAAAACTTGAGATAATTACAGCAAATGAGAGGACTACACCAAATTCAATAAACAGTCTTCCTGTCTTACCACCCATAAATGATAGAGGCAGAAATACACTAACTAAAACGATTGTTGTTGCAATTACTACAAATGTAATCTGTTTTGCTCCTTCAATAGAGGCTGTATAATTATCTTCACCATTCTCAATCCTTCTTTTAATATTCTCCATAACAACTATAGAGTCATCGACAATAAGACCAATAGCTAGGACAAGTGCTAGGAATGTGAGTACATTCAGAGAATAACCAAAGATATAAATTACAAAGAAAGTTCCAATAATTGATATTGGGATAGTGATTGCGGGTATAATTGTTGCTGTTCTCGATGAGAGAAAGTAGTAAATAATTAATATAACCAATATCATCGAAACAGTAAGAGCAAATCTTATTTCACTAATTGATTCATTGACAAATAAAGATTGATCATATCCTATGGTCATATCTATGCTCTCAGGTAATGATGGACGAATGAGTTCTAACTCGGCTTTGATGTTATTGGCAACGTCAAGAACATTTGACTTTGTTTGTCTTACTATCCCAAGACCTATAGCGCTTTTGTTATTAGCTCTAAGGAAACCTCTATCTGACTCAGGTCCGATTTCAATCTTTGCAACGTCTGATAAGTATATTTTTGAATCACCGTAGTGCTTAATAACAATCTTATTGTACTCATTAAGAGTAGCCAGCTTGGAGTCAAGTTTTAAGCCTAACTCTCTATCAACTGACTCAAATCTTCCGGCACCTCGCTCTATATTTTCACTTTTTATGGCTTGAATAACATCTATAATTGTTAAGTCTCTCGAGGATATCTGCTCAGGGTCCATCCAAATTCTGACTGAGTACTTTCTCTCACCTCCGATGGTTATTGATGCTACTCCGGGTTGTATTGATAATCTATCTACAATATTTCTATCAAGATAATCATTAAGTTGTATAGATGTTAATATGTCACTAGAAAATCCAATCCACATTATTGCCCTTGCGTCTGAATCTGATTTTGCAACACGAGGTGTGTCTGCTTCCAATGGAAGTAAAGCTGCTATACGAGAAACTTTGTCCCTTACGTCATTAGCTGCAGTATCTATGTTAGTCTCTAGTGTGAATTCTATTCTTATTTTTGATAACTCATCTCTACTTTCCGATGTAATTTCTCTTATTCCTGATATTCCTGCCAAAGAGTCTTCTATTATTGACGTTACATCACGTTCTAGTATTTTCGATGAAGCTCCAGTGTATATTGTTGAAACTGTAACAACTGGTCTATCAATATCAGGATATTCGCGTATCGTTAATTTATCATATGCAGCTAGACCGATTAAAACGACGAACAAGCTAAGCACGGAAGCTAGTACAGGTCTTCTTACAGTAGTCTCAGAAATATGCATTATTTCTCTATCAATTGAATCTTAGAGCCATCTTTCAATTTCTCATGACCAAGAGTAATAATCAAATCACCGGGGGATACTCCCTCTAGTATTTGAGTTTTACCATTAGTGCTGACACCTTGATTAATTTTCTTTAATTTTGCTATATCCTTTTCTACAATAAAAACATAACTAAAATCTTTTGCCGTCAGTATAGACTTCTCAGGTATTAAGATAGCCTCATTTATTTCTTCTAAAATAATATCAACGTTCATTAATATGCCTGGTCTCAGAGATCCATCATTATTTTCAATCAAAGCATAAGATTTAATAGTTCTTGTGTCTCTATCAACCCTTTGATCTATATTAGATATTTCTCCGATGTAACGCTTATCAGGAAATAGTTTAGAATATGCTTGATATTTTAGAGGTCCCTTAATTTGAGGAAGGAGCTTTTCCGGAAGATACAAATATGCTTTCATCATAGTCATATCATCAAGAGCAAGGAGAGTATCGCCATTTTTAAGCTTATCTCCAATTTTATAATCTGTTATTCCAACATATCCGTCAAATGGTGCTGATAAAATAATCTCACCAATAGATGTTGTGGATAAAACTGAGAATAACTTATCTCCTTTTTTAACAAATGATGATTCATTGAAAAAAATATCATTCAATATTCCATCTGTTTTAGAGGTAACTTCATAAGATTTGTTGGATTGTATAACAGATGTTGCTGGGTATATTCTATTAATTGAACTTGTCTCAGCTTTTTCCGCAACGACGGATACTATTCGAGTTTTGTTAGCAAATGATTTAAAAAATTGAATTTTATAATAAAGATTGATACCGCCGTAAAGCAAACCAAGTACAACAATCGTTCCAATAATGTGAAACGGTTTTAAATTTTTTAAATTTTTAAAATATTCTATAATCATCTATTAAACCAAATTAGAGATATAAATCTCCCTGTAACCTTATTTTTTCTATAAGAATAAAACTCATCATTATAAGTACAAGCATCTGATATTGTAACATCTGATATACCTAAATCAGATAAAATATCATATGCAATGTATCTTAGATCCATGAAATAACTCACAGAATTTTTTTTGATAAATCTTTTATTGTATTTTGATAAGTGCATAAATACGTCATCATTAACCGTGTATCTTTCCATACTAATACAGGGTCCAAGAAGAACTCTAAAGTCTTCTCTTTTTATAGTATTATGATTTTCGAAAAAGTTTTCAATTACCTTAGATTTTAAGCCTTTCCATCCTGCATGAATACATCCAATAAGGGTCCCGTTCTTTTCTGTAACTAGAATCGGTATACAATCTGCTGTCAACACTGCACATGAAGTCAACTTATCAAATGAATATATTCCATCACAATTCAAAATGTTATTATTACGGCATGCTTCTAGAACGATGTTTGAGTGTGTTTGATTCATGAAGGAAATGTTATCAAGATTAAGCTGATTTTTTAATTCAACTATATTTGAGTTTACAAGTCTGATATCTTCTCCTACATTGGTCGAGAAGTTTGCGGATTTATAAATACCTTTACTCAATCCAGTTTTATTGGTAGATATGAAATAACCAATATTTTTAGGTATAGACCAATTTATTTCATAACTCGAAATCATATTATTTTCTCATTAATCTTTTTTAATAGATAATTATATTTTTCAGGATAGTCTGCTTTATATTGTCTAATTTTTTTTGTCGCTGGATCTGAAAATGATAAAGAGTAAGCATGTAAATACTGACCAAAGTTTTGATCAATTGCTTCATATATATATGGCTTCTTCTGAAAAATATTTTTATTGTATCCATATAATTTATCACCTATTACAGGTTTATTGATATGTGACATGTGAACTCTAATTTGATGAGTCCTTCCGGTAATAATTTTTATTTCAATATGTGAGGCATAATCATATGACTTTAGTGGCTTGATAATTGATAAGGCAGATCTTCCATTCAATTTAACTGACATTTTTTTTCTATTAACAGGGTGCCTACCAATAGGCTCACTAATTCTGAGTTGCTCAGCTACTGAACCACACACTAGAGCATGGTAAAGCTTATCAAACTTTTGATCTTGTAGTTGCTGATTTAGATAATTATGAGAGGATAAATTTCGTGATACTACCAAAATACCTGATGTATCTTTGTCTAATCTATGTATAATTCCGGTTCTTGGAACATTTGATAGTTCTGGATATCGGTAATAAAGTGCATTTTGTAATGTTCCTGTATAGTTACCAGGCGCAATATGTGTAACCATTCCAGAGGGTTTATTTACAACTATAAAGTCATCTGTCTCATCAATTACATCAATTTCTATATCCTCTGCTACTAATTGTGTCTCTGGTTTTGATGTTAAAAAAATTGAAACATTACAGCTTTTCTTAATTCTATCTTTTTGATTACATATTTTTCCATCAATCTTGACATTATTACTCGCTATCCATTTTTGAATTGTAGATCTTGAATATTCAGTGAAATAACTCGTTAAAAGCTTATCAACCCTCTCTTCTTTATCAACCTCAAGTTGAAAACTATAAATATTCTCATCTTCCATGGTATAATATTATACTGATGAAAAAGTTTAGTCTTTCCTTAATTTTCCTATTATTAACACTAAATGGATGTGCCTTTCTCGAAAAAGTTGAGGTAGATCCATATAAAAGTTTGACTGAGATAGAATTATATAATGAAGGCTCTGCTTTTTTAGCTAATGGAGATATTCCGCAAGCTGTCACAGTCTTTGAGATGTTAGAGGCAAGATTTCCATTTTCTACATACGCACAACAATCTATTCTTGATTTAGCTTTTGCATACTATGATTTTGGACAAAAGGACGATACTATTGCTGAATGTGATAAATTTATTGATTTATATCCTAATCATCCTAACTTAGACTATGCATATTATCTAAGAGCACTATCCAATTTAGAAAAGGAGCAGCCATTTTTTCAAGAAATATTAGGTCAAGATGTATCAAAATACGACGTAACACGTCTCAAAAAAGCATATGATGATTTTTTACTCATAAGTAATAGGTTTAAAGGAAGTAAGTATGCTGATGATGCAACCAACAGGCTTGTATTTTTAAGAAATAGTATGGCAAATCATGAGGTTTATATTGCAAAATATTATTTTAAAAGAGGTGCATATCTTGCATCAAGTGAACGTGCAAAGTATATGTTAGAAAGATATCCAGGGGCGCCAGCAACAAAAGATGCTCTTGTATTACTAATACAAAATTACAACAAATTAGGTTCATCAAATTTAGCAGAGGAAACAGCTAAAGTTCTTGTTACTAATTTCAATAACTATACATATCAGTTAGATGAAAATAAAAATATTATAATTAATAATAAAGATATTGATACCTCGGTCAGTGAAGAGAAATCTTTTTTTGATTTAGGTCTGTTCTAGCTAATTAATTATTAGGTATTTTGCACACGGGAATTGGTTTCATCTTATGTAAATTAGATTCACGTATACTTTGATATTTATCTTTGTTCACAGAAGACTGATCTTGCATTGCGTCCTCTAAATCGTCATAACTAAGGCCAAGTTGTTTCTCATCAGTCCTATTATCATCCCAAAGTCCATCTGTCGGAGGTGCAGATAGAATTCTGTCATCTATTTCAAGAGTAGATGCGAGACTTTTAACTTCTGATTTCATCAAATCTGCAATGGGTGATATGTCCACTCCGCCATCACCATACTTGGTATAAAAACCTACTCCGAAATCTTCGACTTTATTACCTGTTCCAACAACAATACCATTTTGAGCTGCTGCAATTTGGTATAAAGTTACCATCCTAAGTCTAGATTTACTATTAGCAAAGCCTAAGTCCGAATTTTGATTTGAGTTAACTAAAACTGAATTGAATTGATTATATGTTGATGTCAAATCTATTGTAATATAATTTGCATTTTTGTATTTATTTTTGAGCCACATCCCATGGACATCACTGAGTGCCGTGTTATTTGAGGTTGTGGTTATAGGCATAGAAACTGCTATGGTTTTTATACCAGTCAAGCATGATAATGTACTGGTTAAAGCTGAATCAACTCCTCCCGAGACTCCCACAATTAAACTTTCAGCAGGATTTGGCATATTACTTACATAATTTGTGATCCAGTTTGATATATAGTCAATTTTATCTTGGTTGTTCATCATCGATTTGTTTAAATATATTGATTAATGTGAAATAATTTCATTAAAAAAAGTATGAAAATTATTCTCGTTGTTCTATCGTTAATTGTGGCTTATTTCTTAATCAAAAGAAATAAGAAAACAAAAGAAAAACCAGAAAATATAGACAATATGATAATATGTAGTAATTGTGGATTTCACGTACTCGAAAGTGCTATTTGTATTACGAAAGAACAAATCAATAAGTGTCCAAATAAGAAATGACTAGAAGACAACCCTTGCTGCTTACCTTACTAATTATAATGATCATTGGGATCATTCTAACAATTATATTAAGATAATGAATTATCTAGTAACTGGGTTGATTTGCTCTGGAAAAACTACTTTTCTAAAAATAGCCGAAGAGCATAATTTCCATGCTATCAGGTCAGATGATATTGTGTCTGAATTATATAATGACTCTTCAATCATTCAACAAATCAAGAAACATTTAGATGTTAAACTGTTTGACGGTAAACTGAAAGATACTATTAAGGAGTTTTTCTTTAAATCAAAAAAAAATAGAGAGATTATCGAAGCGATATTTCATCCTACAGTTCATAAAATGATTATTCAGAAGCTTAGCTCTAATCAAAATATCATGGTAGAGTTGCCGCCTATTATAAATAATTATGAATTATTTAAATCATATGATTCTATATATATAGATGCGAAAGAAAATATAAGAACAGAAAGGTGTGATACTAGAGAGTTGGATAGAAATTATTTCAATGAAATGAATAAAATACAGGATGATTATCAGTTAATCAAAGATGTTTGTGATATTGTGATTGATAATAATTACGATAATATTGATTCTTTAAATCAGTATTTTGAGAGAGGTGTTATCAAAATATGAATACTTTTTCTGATACACATGCTGCGATTTATGAGGAACCGGTCGATGAGAGAATAAGAAAATTCCTCAAGCTAGAGAGTTATCTATTAAAAATAAAAAGGCATAAAGAACTAGATACAATATTTGACTCATACGCTGCCCTGTATAATCTTATATGTCTTTATCAGACACTATCAAGATCAGAAGTAAAAAGAGAACTTATTAGAGAAATTGATTTTCATAAATCAAGATATGCTGAATATATAAAATTAGATAGCTCTGACAAGATAAAACTAAATTCTATTATGGAAAAACAGAATGTGATTATAAATACATTACATAATTTAAAATCGAACTACTTGAGTGATTTTCATAATGATGAGTTGTTTCAATATTGTGTAAAACATCATGATAATCTTAGCTCTGAACTTGACTACTGGCTAACAAGGGATCATAGCTTTAGAATAAATCAAATGAATCTATGGCTAGAGTTAATTAAACCGATAGAGAATTCTGTACATTTCTGCCTTGATATACTAAGAAAAAGTTCTGAAGCAAAAGAGGAGTGTGCTAAAAATGGATTATATATTTTTAAACTTGAACCTGAAAAGAAAATAAGATTGTTAAGAATAACTATGCACTCGGACAATTACTATTTTCCTAGAATCAGTGTTGGGCCACAAAGGGCAACGATTTCTTTTATGACCCTGAATGATAATAATAAGTTTATACAAATAAAGGATGATATAACGTTTGTAATTAACCTCTGTTATATATAACTAATACAGCCTAATACCTGAAAGACCAAATCCGTTATTGTTAATAGTATTCATAAAATCATTTCCTATTAGTTTCATTCCCCCTAGAGCAAGTGTTGGAGAGAATGATTTTTTTGATAATGTACTAAACTTATCCCACCCAAGAGGTGGAAATGAGGAATGAGATTCAAGAACTGGTGAGACTAATATGAAGTCAAGATTGTTTTTATTTGATATCTCAATATCATCATTTGTGTGACATGATGCTGAATAAATATATGACTTATTTCTTATTGAAGGATCAAACTCTTTCAATTTGTTACTTTTATAATGAACGCCAAAATATTCACCACCCCACTGTTCATTGTATGGATAATCTATAATCAACTTCCCTGTGAAATTATATTTTTTTAGGTTTTCATGAACATATTTTTCATAATCAAAATAAGATATATCTCTTAATCTTATAAAATTAAACAAACATAAGCTATATAAATTCTCGCTGCTTAAACTATTTAAAGTAAGAATCTTTAATAATCTTGGTATCTTTAAAATATTAAGTATTCGGTAATGAGTCGGAAGAATAGCATCTAAACTATATTGATCAAAAAGAACAATATCACGTTTCTCAGTAGATATCATTTCTCCTGAGAATTTAAATATTCTAAAAATATTTATCTTAATTAATCTATCATTATATAAATGTTTAATTGAACTAATATATTTAAATTTTTGTATATCAATATTAAGTTCTTCTTTTATCTCCCTGTAAAGACAAGATTCGGGTGTTTCTCCTGATTCTAACTTTCCTCCTGGAAATTCAATAGTATTCTCATATGGCGGCTTATTTCTTTTAAGACAGACATATGAGGAATTAATTTCAATAAGACCTATAGATATTTCGATTTCATGTAAATCTGTCATGAAGTATATTCTGAATTTATATTCACATAGTCATGAGATAAATCAGAAAAATATATTACCTGATCAAATTTACCATTATTAAGATCAATTGATAGTTCTATGGCATTTTTGGTCATAGATTTTTTGAGTTTTACTGTACCATTATCAATAGCATTTCCATTCTTAAAACATAAAATATTGTTAATTTTTAGACTGATTTTATTAGGGTGTATATCCTTTGAATCTACAGATCCAATACTAGCCACTATTCTCCCCCAGTTGGGGTCACTTCCATACATTGCTGTTTTAACAAGAAGTGAGTTAGATATTTTTCTTGCTATTTTTTGAGCAAGTCCAATACTACGAGAATTATTAATTTTTAACTTAATAAATTTTGTAGCACCCTCACCATCTTTTACAATCATTGATGAAAGTTGTATAAAGAAATCAGATGCACATGCTAAAAACTTTGTTTCCAGATTTTTATTATTTATATCAAAAGAAACATTCCCAGTCGATGCAAATACTACAGTATCATTAGTTGACATGTCTCCATCAACTGAAATACTGTTGAAAGAAAGGTTAGAGCAATATTTAAGAGCTTTATTGATGAATGATTTTGATAAGGATACATCAGTCTCAATAAAACTTAGCATTGTTGCCATATTAGGCTCTATCATTCCTGCTCCTTTACACAGCCCCCTAAACATAATCTTTTTTCTTCCAATCATATAAGACTTTGTTAAATATTTTGGATATTTATCTGTAGTCATTATTGCTGAGGCAGCAGATTTAAGACTACAATAGTTATCAAAATCATGACTGGAAATTGAATGTGTGATTTTATTAATAGGTAACTGTCTCCCTATGATACCAGTAGACATTATTAGTATTTCATCTGAAGAACAGAGTAATTTTTTTGATAACGACGAGAGAATTCTTTTAGTGTTTTGATACCCTTTTCTACCAGTGCATGCATTCGCGTTACCTGAGTTAACAAAAATATATTTTATACTTCCAGTTTTAATGTTTTCTTTTGATATTTTAACAGGAGCAGCTGCAAATTTATTTTTTGTGGTAATAATTGCAGTGTTACTCTCTGATGGTAGTTGGATCAGTAAACCATCAGTTTTATTCTTTTTTATACCTAATTCTAATGTTACAAATTTTGAGTTCATGATAGCTTTCCACAACACTGTTTAAATTTCATATTTGTCACAGGGCATCTCTTGTTCCTAGGTACTTCTCCTTTTATTGTGTTGAGCAAACATGCTGGATCATCTGTTTTTTTAACAATATCTTCACTAGGAGATTTTACTACAGGATTTGTATTATAGTTTTCTATTTTAATTCTGCAACAAATCTTTAGAATCTCTTTTGTTACATCCATAAGCATGATATTGAACATCTCAAATGATTCTCTTTTATACTCATTCTTTGGATTTTTTTGAGCATAGCCTCTTAATCCTATAGATTGTCTTAAGTAATCCATTGAGCTAAGATGGTTTCTGTATTCCTCATCAATCACAGCCAATGAAATATTCCTAATAAGCTCATCTCTTTCATTACTTGTTATAGTATTTATATTTTTTTTAATTTTCTCTGATAGTTGTTCCTCCATATTATCTTTCAAAGTACTTATATTAAGTTGATTATCTTTAATCATTTTTTGAATCTCTAAATCTATTAAAAAATCAGTTTTTATAATTTCATTAAACTCTGCTAGATCCACATCATGAGACAACAACTGCTCTTTGTTAAGATCTACATAGTCTTGAGAGTAATTTGAACACACAGTTGATATTATAGTTTCTGCAATATTATTAAGTATGAAATCTCTCTGTTGGTATATGAGTTTTCTTTGCTCATTAGAAATATCATCGTACTCTAAAAGTGTCTTTCGTATATCAAAATTATGAGCCTCTACCCTTTTTTGAGCATTTTCAATAGATTTTGAAACCCACTTATGCTCAATAGCCTCACCCTCTTCCATACCAAGTTTTTTCATAATTTCAGAAACTTTATCAGATGCAAAAATTCTCATTAAGTTATCTTCGAGGGATAGAAAGAATCTTGATACACCTGGATCACCTTGTCTACCAGATCTGCCTCGTAGTTGATTGTCAATTCTTCTAGACTCATGACGTTCCGTACCTAAAACATATAAGCCGCCTAATGATTTTACTTTGTTATTATTGAGTTCCCAATTTGCAATGTCTTGACCCTTTTTGCCTCCCAATACAATATCTGTACCTCTTCCTGCCATATTAGTAGCTATTGTAATTGAGCTTAAAGCGCCAGCATTTTCAATTATTTCAGCCTCTTTTTGATGATATTTTGCGTTGAGCACATTGTGATGAATTTTTTTTGATTTAAGAATTTTAGATATAGCCTCTGACGACTCTACAGATGTAGTACCGACTAATATCGGCTGTTGAGTTTTATTAATATTTATTATCTCATCAATTATTCTATGAATTTTTTCTTTTTCTGTAAGAAATACTAAATCAACTTTATCATCTCTAATCATTTTCTTATGTGGTGGTATTTGAATCACCTCAAGATTATAAATTTGATTAAATTCCTCCGCTTCAGTATCAGCTGTTCCTGTCATTCCAGATATTTTCTTGAACATTCTAAAGTAATTTTGAAATGTTATAGATGCATACGTTTGATTCTCTTGTTTTATACTTACGTTTTCTTTAGCTTCTATAGATTGATGTAAACCCTCAGACCATCTTCTTCCTTGCATTTTTCTTCCAGTAAATTCATCAATTATTATTATTTCATTATTTTCAACGACATAATCTTTATCTTTTTTATAAATCAAATGAGCCTTAAGGCTTGAATCAATATGACTAAAAAGCTGAATATTACTCGAACTGTATATATCAGACGAAGACTCAATTAATTTATTGGATAAAAGAAGTTCTTCAATAACAGACTGTCCCTCTTCTGTTAATGACACTGACTTTTGTTTTTCTTCAAGATTATAATAATTGCTGTTTTTGGTTGAAAGAAACTTATTTATAATTTTATTAATTTTGTTATATGTATTATTGGTTTTATTATTTGATCCCGAAATGATTAATGGTGTCCTTGCTTCATCGATAAGAACCGAATCAACTTCATCAATAATTGCATAGCTTAATATCTTTTGACATTTATCAGATTTATTAAATGTCATGTTATCTCGTAAATAATCGAAACCAAATTCATTATTTGTTCCATAAATAATATCTGATTTGTAAATATCTTTTCTTTGATCAGGAGGAACAAGACTGTTTATAAAACCAACAGAGAGGCCTAAAAATTCATATATAATCCCCATCCATTTTGAATCTCGCTCTGCAAGGTAATCGTTGACAGTAACTATGTAGACAGGTTCCCCACATATTGAATTCAAATAGGCAGGTAAAGTACTTACAAGTGTTTTACCCTCACCTGTTTTCATCTCACTTATCTTGCCTTCATGAAGAGCAATACCGCCAAGAAGCTGTTCATCAAAATGTCTCAATCCAAGTGTTCTTTTTGAAGCTTCTCTAACAATTGCAAAAGCATCTACGAGAAGACTATCCAAATTCTTGGATCTCATGTATTTTTGTCTTAGGTCTTCAGTTAAAGATCTCAGCTCTTCGTCTGTTTTTTTTTCAAGAGTTTTCTCTAAATCATTAATTTCTTTGACTTTAGAGGAGTAATCTTTAATAAGTCGAGAGTTTCTACTACCAAATACTTTTTTTAGAATATTTCCTATCATATTTTATACATTTTGAAATATGGTTTATCATACAATAAATGAATGCTATATGAAAAAGATATCGAATTTTATACCAAATAAAGTAATCAAAAAAAAAGAGAATATTGATGATCTCAATGAGATAATTGCAATTTCGATAGAAGAGGACTGGAAAGAAAAAGTAAGTGTCATAAACTACTCAGACAATAGTGTAACAATCGAATGTGAGAATAGTTCAATAGCATCTATCATTAAATTTGAGAGAGAGAAGTATCTTGAGATATTTAAGAATTATGGAATGTATAACATTCAAGATTTAATAATAAAAATTAAATAGATTCAGTGATATGTGTAAACAGTATAGGAGATTTTTCTTCATCTTCTATTATAACTTGATCCCATGCGTTCTCGTTATTCATTAGTTCTCTCAACAAAAGATTATTAAGGTGATGCCCTGATTTAAATGCAGAAAACGAACCAATAAGGCTATGACCTAAAAGATACAAGTCACCAATAGCATCCAATATCTTATGTTTCACAAATTCATCTTTATATCTGAGTCCATCCTCATTAACAATTTTATAGTCATCAATAACAATTGCATTATTCACACTACCACCGAGAGCTAAATTGTTTTTTCTTAAATTTTCAATATCTTTCGCAAAGCCAAAAGTTCTCGCCCTACTTACTTGACTAAGGTATGAGATTGTAGAGAAATCTATAGTAGATGTTTGAGTTTCTTTTGGAAAAGAAGGGTGATCGAAGTCGATAGTAAATTCAACTTTAAAGCCGTCAAAAGGTTCTATTTTCGCCCACTTATCGTTCTGTTTCACTTCAATATCCTTTTTGATTTTAATAAATTTCTTTGGATGATTTTGTTCGCTGATACCTGCAGACTGAATTAAAAATACAAATGGACGAGAACTTCCGTCCATTATTGGGACCTCAGGTCCGTCTAGTTCAATCGTTGCATTATCTATACCTAAGCCTGCTAAAGCGGACAGTAAGTGTTCTACTGTAGATACTGATGTTTCACCATTTGAAATTGTCGTGGATAGTCTCGTATCATAGACATTTCTTAGGGTGGCTGCGATCGGCTCTGTTGAGATATCTTTTCTTATGAAGACGATACCTTTATCAGGATTCCCAGGATTAATACGTAAATTAATCTTTTTACCAGTGTGAAGTCCGACTCCGGTTGCTGTGATACTGCTCGATAATGTCCTTTGTTTTAACATACGAAAATTCTAACAAAATGTCATAAATGTTACAAATATAATACTTTAGACCAAATAGTGCATTTAAAGTTCTTTCTGAAAGTAATTAGATAGTTTCTTGGCATATTTATCAAATACTGAGCTTAATTTTGATGAATATTTATTTTTTACAGATATTAAGGCAAGCTCTTTTTGCCTATACAAGAGTAGGCCAACTGCGGTTGAATATCTAGTTTTACCTCTCAAGTCCTCTAAGCCTTTTATTGATTTTGGTGAACCGATACGTGATGGTTTTTGAAAATATGATTCAGCAAAGTTATCTAGTCCCTCTAGCTTAGCTCCTCCACCTGTGAATACAAGACCAGCTCTAATTTTACTCGAATAGCCACTGTTATTGATTTCTTGTTGTATCGCCGCAAATATCTCATTGACACGTGCTGAAATGATTTGAGACAAAATAGTTTTTGTCGTCTCAGTATCTGGTTTATCAGACACTGATGGAACAGGGATTTTTACCTCCGAATCAATATCATTTGTGACACATCCATATTGAACTTTTATTTCTTCAGCTGCGCTTAGTGATGTACATAAAATAATTCTTATATCATTTGTAATCATCTGACTTCCAATTGGAATGACTGCAGTATGCTTAATAGTGCCATCAGTAAAAATTGCAATATCAGTTGTTCCACAACCAATGTCAATCAAGCAAACACCTAGATCGCGTTCTTCATTTGATAAAACTGCTTCACTAGATGCAACAGGTTGTAAAACATAATCATCAATCTCCAAAAGACTATTATTAATGCACTTAGTTAAATTTCTTTTCGCTGTTGATGATGTCGTAATTATGTGAACATTTGCCTCAAGTCTGGCACCTGCCATACCAATGGGTTCTCTAATTCCAGACTGTCCATCAATAGTATAATGCTTCTCTATTGAATGAAGTATTTCTTGATCTTTAGGGATTTGAATGTTTTGGGCATTAATTAAAACCTTATCTTTATCCTCAGCGGTAACCTCATCATTGAGTATATTTACTGCACCATTTCCGTTATAACTCTGTATGTGATTTCCTGCAATTCCAGTAGTCACAGATTGAATATTGCATGTAGACATAGAGCTGGCTTTTTCTTTTGCTCTACGAATACTCGACACAGTTGCATCTATTTCTGAAATAACACCTTTATTAAGACCAGTACATGGTTCATTTCCTATACCTATGATTCTCAGATCACCTTTATCATCAATATCAGCAACCAAACACAAAACTTTGGATGTACCTATATCCAATGCAACAAGAGTATCAGTGCTTTTTACATTACTCATTACATCTAATTATATCCCATTTAACCTATCATTTGATAGCAAAACCATTGGAATATCGCATATCAATGGATTTTATCTCTTTTTTGAAAACCTTTTTTAAATCATCATATGAATCAACTAGTCTTTTTAGATTTAGCTGTAAATTTTTTCTATCAGATATCAAAATGTTTTTTTGTGTATATATCTTGACTAAGGAGCCGAATAGTTCAATTTTTCTTACTTTTAAATGAAGTGCACCCAAATGATCCTCTGCTGACAATAATATGCTCTGAGCTAAGTCAGGATTATAAATATTATCAATGATTATGGGCAAGTTTTTAGTAGAAGTTGTATCCAAAATAGAACCATCCATTGCTATAACCTTTTTATTATATACAGCGTATGGTTGATAAATGATAAGTTTTATTTGGAGCTTATTAGGAAAGATTTTCTTGACCTCTGCGTCTTTTATCCAACTATCTGAGAGCATTAATTTTTGAATACGATTTATGTCAAGTGAAAGAAGATCTTTATTGTACAAGTTTTTTACCAAAAGAGTTATATCCTTATCATCATAGCTAACATCATCTGATATTAGTTCTACCTCTTCTATAGGATATAAAAAGTAGTCAATCTTGTAGAGAATGAATATAGATAGTAAAAAAATAATTATAAGAAGGACTCTAGGCATGAATACCCATAATCTCTGTTATTAAATCATAATACGTCAAACCATATTTGTCAGCTGCCTTAGGAACAAGACTGTGGTCTGTCATTCCAGGGATAGTATTTATTTCTAGAAGAATAATTTCACTTTCATCAATAAAGAAATCAACTCTAGCCCAAGTAGAACAACCTAAAACATTAAATGCTTTGCTAACCTGGCAAGTTATTTCTTTGCTTATATTTGTATCTAGATTTGGAAATATAAACTGAGTCTTATCAGATTTATATTTCGCATCATAATCATAAAAAGAGTTATGAGGTATAATCTTAATTATAGGAAGTACTTTATCGTTTATAATTCCTGCTGTGTATTCGTCTGCTAAAATTCCCTGTTCAACCATATACTGTCTTTCATTTTTTTCTTCTAGGAAATACTCATAATCATCAATACTATCAATTTTGAATATATTATTACTTGATCCTGAACAAGTATCTTTTATAAAAAAAGTTGTTTTAAATAATTCTGCTAATTCCTTATATTGTTGATCTTCATAAAGTATAAACTTTGGAGTAGATATATCATTTTGTTGCCATATTTTTTTTGTTTGATATTTATTGAAAGATAGAGCTGATGACTTAGAATCTGATCCGCAATAGTGAATGCCGATTTCATCTAGATATCCTTGAATTTTGCCATCCTCACCACCTTCACCGTGAATTAGATTAAATACCATATCTATAGAATTCGAAAGTAAGAAATTCTTTAGATCATCATATGAGTCCTCATTCATATCATACAAATAAACATTATGACCTTTTGATTTTAATGTTTTATATACATCGTTTGAACTTTTGAGAGATATTTCTCTTTCATTAGACCACCCTCCGCCTAATATGCAAATATGATGGTCTTTCCTTATCATTTTATTAAAACAACCTCCTCAGTAAGCTCAATATTATACTTATTGAATATTTTATCTTTGACTGTGTTCAATAACAAAATAAAGTCTTGATGTGATCCAGTGCCATCATTGATAAAGTAGTTTGAATGTTTTTGAGATACATACAGACCTCCTATTCGGAAACCTTTTAGTTCAGCGTCTTCAATGAGTCTAGCGGCATAATCTCCATGAGGATTTTTAAAAATACATCCACATGATAATAAGTTCGTAGGTTGAGTTTCCTTTCTTCTATCTTCAAGCTTACCAAGTAACAAAGGGTCAAAATTAGTTTGCTTATTCAAGAGTTTGATCGATATAATTATCAAGTTTTTATCAATATTACTTGACCTGTAAGTATAGTTAATCTGTTCTTTATTGAGCGTGAATATCTTTCCTTGAGCATCTAAAACCTCGATACTGTAAACATTTGGCATAATTTCTTGATGAAACGCACCTGCATTCATAAAAATAGCGCCACCAATTGTACCTGGTATACCATATAGAAATTCATACCCTGATATCCTATTATTGAATAAATATCTAGCTAACTTTGTGCAAGAAACATTACTCGTGCATGAAATATATTTTTCATCATGAGATATATTTTTTTTCATTTTCTTTAAGCTAATTACCTTATTGTTGTAATAATCTGTTAAAAAGCAAACATTTGATCCGTTACCTATAAACAGTGCATTATGTTCAATGATCATCTTAAGGTCATTCACATTTTCAGGACAGATAAACTCTTTACAATAGCCTCCTAGACCTATTGTTGTAATATTTTTTAGCGGGTAATCATTATAAATATTCATTTTCTATCAAGAATATTAATTATTTTTTTTACATCTCCAGCTCCTTGCAAGATGAGAATAGATTCAGTAAAATCAAGTGATGTAAGAGCTTTATTTATGTTTTGGATTGATTTCAACATTGATTTATTTTTATTTTTAATTTCTTTATATAAAAAAGAAGAGTCATATGAATTATTTCTCTCACCAGCAGAGTAAGTTGGCAGTAGAATAATATGATCTAATGATTTTAGTGTTTCAACAAATGATATCCAATAAGCTTTTGTCCTTGAAAATCTGTGTGGTTGAAAAATCATAATAGTTTTCTTATTAGGATATATTTTCTTTATAGTTTTAATTGTTGATTTAATTTCTGTTGGATGATGACCATAATCATCAATTACTATTGGAGAGTAATTATTTATTTTAATATTTTTATAAATATCAAATCGTCTACTTGCGCCATAAAAGCTCTTTAATGACTGTATGGCTTTTGATATAGATATACCAAGATATAGAGATACGGAAATTGCAGACAGAATATTATAAACATTATGTTCACCTAAAAGGTTAGTTGCAACTTTATAGATCTTCTTTTTAAAAACAATTTCAAATATCATTTTATTTTCTAGATATTTAATTGATCTAGCTCTCAAGTCATTATCCTTTAAAAAACCATAGGAAAATATACTTCTATTAATTTTTTTTAATATTCTTTTTGATTTTTTATCATCACCATTTAGAAAAACTTTTCCATAAAAAGGAATTGAATTAATAAGTTTAAGTATGGAGTACTCTAGATTAGAGTACTCATTATTGTAATTATTTAGATGCTCATCATCAAGATTCGTCAAGACAACGAGGTGAGGTTTGAGTATTGAAAAGCTCGGATCACTCTCATCAGTTTCAGCTATTAAATAGTCACTATTACCTAATTTAACATGTGGATCATCAGTTTTTAACTTACCCCCAATAAGATAAGTTGGATCGAGATTATTATTGTACATAATGTGACTTAATATGCTAGTTGTCGTAGTCTTTCCGTGTGATCCAGTAATAGAAATCCCATATTTGAGTCTCATCAACTCAGCCAGTATTTCCATTCTACTTAAAACTGTAATACCTTTTTTTCTCGCATACTTTAGCTCGACATTATTTTTAGGAATAGCATTGGAATATATAATAATATCATTTGGTCTAATATGACTTGAATCATGCCCTATGAATATCTTTATATTAAGGTTGTTTAGTCTATTGGTAGCATTATTTTGTTGCAGATCTGATCCTCTTACGGTAAATCCCATATTATGAAGCAATTCTGCAATACCCATCATTCCGGCACCTCCTATACCGATCAAATAGAAAGATTTGTTTTTAAGATGTTGTATTATTGAATTCTTCATCAAGTTCAGTGATATTATTTAGAATTATAGCACTTGAATTATCATGGAAAAGATTTTTACAATTTAATGATAGTTTAGATAATCTCTCTTGATTATGATGTAATGCTTCTAAAGTTTCATATAGCTCTCTCTCGAAATAATCATTTTCTTCTATAATAATAGCAGCTTGATTATTTGCTAAGTACCTAGCATTAACATGCTGATGATTGTCAGTCGCATATAAATATGGTACCAAAATTGCTACACGACCAGCTTTAGAAATCTCAGTTATTGTCATGGATCCAGCTCTAGATATTATTATATCTGACCATTCATAAAGATCATGCATCTTATTGGAAAATTCAATAATAGATGTAGTTTTATTCTTATCTTTGTAATGTTTTTCAACAAGATCTTTGTTATTGTATCCAGACAAATGCTTGATACTAAACTTATTTGTGAATCTATTAAGACATTTAGGAATACTTTTATTAAAAAAACTAGATCCTTGACTACCCCCAAAGATAAGAATATTAAGTATCTCTCTCTGCTTTTTATATTTAATTTCTGGTTGTGTGATATCAGAGAAACACTGGTCGATTGGATTACCTGATAATATGATATTTTTATTTTTGCGGAATGTATTTGGGAATGTTTGAAACGTGACTTTCGAAATCAAATTATTTATTTTATTTGACGTACCAGCAACTGAATTAGCCTCATGAGCATAAACTGGTACCCTCATTATGAATGCAGCGATTGATACTGGAACGCTAACATATCCACCAAAACCAATGACAAATTTAGGCTGTTCTTTATAAATAAGAACTAAGCTTTGATAAAATGATTTTACTAGATTAATAATACCTTTGATTATTTGAAAAAGGTTTTTTCCTCTAACGCCAGTGGAATTTATATGATGAATATTTATATTAGGATCATTTATTAGTTTATTCTCAATTCCAGCTTTGGTACCAATCCATGTGACTTTATAATTATGAGCAATAAGTTTATAAGAGATAATTTTAGCAGGAATAACATGCCCTCCAGTCCCACTTGCAATGATAAATATATTTTTTTTCATTGGGTGTTTTTAGATACAGCCTGACTGAAGACTTGCTTATTTTCAATTTGAATCCTCATCAAAATTCCAATGTATGTAAACATAAGTAGTAAATTTGTTCCACCATAACTAATGAATGGTAGGCCCATACCTTTTGTAGGAAATAAACCTATATTAACTAAAATATGTATTATAGTTTGAATTAACATGAGCAGTACAATTGATAAGATTATGTTTGCAGAAAACTGTGATATTTTAGATGTTCTTTTGTAGAATATAAATATCCGTGTATAAAGTATAAAATATAGAATTAATAAAATAATTAAAAATATAAACCCAAGTTCCTCTCCAATAATTGCGAGTATAAAATCATTATATTGCTCGGGCAAATAGAAGAGTTTTTGCATGCTGGACCCTAAGCCTTGCCCGAAAAGTCCTCCGGAGGATAAAGCTATTTGTGAAGCAATAATCTGATAACCACTACCCTGAGGGTCACTCCAAGGATCAATAAATGCGAGTAATCGCTGAATTCTATAAGGGTAAAGAACGATTAGTAAGAGAATCGGTAAAATTGAAATTGCTAGAATTTTAGTGATATTTATTAATTTAAGATTAGACAGGAAAGAAAAAGCTAGAAAAGCCATGAAAAGTAGAATCATACTACCAAAGTCCCTCTGAAATACTATGACTGACATTAAAATAGATAGTAGTATAAAAATTTTAAGATAGTTTTTATCGAAGTCATTCCTTGTGATATAACCTGAAAGCCATATAAAAAAGAATAGGCGTGATATTTCAGAAATTTGTAGTGTAAAGAAACCAAAATCAATCCATCTTGTAGCACCATTGACAGTAAGCCCAAGACCTGGGATGTGTACTAACAATGAAAGTATTACGGAAAATATTAAAAAATATTGTCCATAGTCATAATAAAACTTCATCTTCACGCGAGCAACGATATACAAAACCATTAAACCTAACAAAATGAATATAAGGTGTTTCTTCAAAAAGAATAAAGGATTTGAAAACTTTGCTGCAGCGAAATCAACGGTTGATGAGGCAACCATAACTAGACCAATCAATATCAAACTTATGATACATGACAAGAAAAGTGAGTCTAGGCCACGATTGTCAAAAAATTCTATGGTACTTCTTATTTTACTAGCAAGCATGTTTATTAACTAATTCTTTAAAATGGTTTCCACGATGCTGATAGTTATCATACATACAATAACTTGATGTGCCAGGCGATAGTAGCACTGTATCTCCCTGAGTCATAATTGAAAAAATATACTCAACTGCTTGATCAAGATTATCATGATAGACTATTGCTACATCAACTTCTAATTCATTAGAGAGAAGCTCTTTATTATCTCCAATAATTATCAATTTTTTCACCTTTGCATTAATTTGCTCAGAAAGAATTTTATATGGTATTTGCTTGTTATCTCCTCCCATAATTAAAATTATATTCTTTTCAATAGATTCAAGTGCATTGAATGTAGAATGTGCATTTGTTGACTTAGAATCATTAATAAATGATACACCATTAAATATGAGAAATTCCTCAACCCTATGCTGAAGACGTTCACGTGTAGAGAATGAATTAATTATTTCTTCAAGAGATAAGCCAATAGTTTTTAGAACTGCAATCGATGCACATAAGTTCAGTGATTCATGTCTCCCTGATACTGGATAGATACTTGATTTATAATTTATTCGTCTACCATCCTTTATAGTCAGATCATCAATCTTAGTATTATTAAGATAAAAAAAATCATCTTTAATTTCAAATGTAGAGTAATTATGAGATTGTTTTAAACTTTTATTAATAATACAGTGTTTAGCTTTTTTAAATATTTTTAGTTTTGTATTAAAGTAATCATTAAATGATTGGTGTCTATCTATGTGATCATGGGATAAATTTAAGATCAGTGATATATATGAGTCAAGTTTAGAGATGTACTCTAATTGATAACTGGATAACTCTAACACTATATAATCATAAGAATCAGTTAAAGAATCGAAAACTGAAACGCCATTGTTGCCACAAGCAATCGCTTTTATATTATTATCATTAAGAATATTTGAAATCATATTTACAGTAGATGTTTTACCATTAGTTCCAGTAACACATATAAGCTCAGATTTTGTTATATACTGGATAATCTCAATATCTGTTATCAATCTGCACTTTGAAAGAACTATTTGATTTAGTATTCTATTAGATGGAGATATTCCTGGGCTGATGACAACGTAGTCAATTTCTTTTAGATTAATTTTCTTATCTTGGCATACAATTGTTTCCTTATTAATATTTATAACCTTTTCAGTTGTAGTGGAAAAGTATTGTATATGTTCTCTCTCAAAAAATTCACTACAATGTTTATAAGTTGTTCCTTCACCTAATATCAGAAAAGAGGAGTTATACAGATTCATCTTATTTTTAAAGTTGATAGTGCTATAAGTACTAGAATAAATGTAATGATCCAAAACCTCATTATAATTTTTGGTTCAGATAGTCCTGATAATTCATAGTGATGGTGGAGTGGTGCCATTTTAAATACACGCTTACCATTTCTCATCTTAAACGAAGTTACTTGTATAATTACTGATAATACTTCTGCAATAAATATTCCGCCCATTATTGCAAAAGCTAACTCTTGTTTAAGTATGATTGCAAGTAACGCAAGTGAACTACCTAAAGATAATGATCCACAATCTCCCATAAATATTTCCGCGGGATAAGAATTAAACCACAGGAAACCTAGGCCAGCTCCAACCATAGATGCTGCAAAAATTGCTATCTCACCTGATTCCTCTATATATGGTATGAGCAAATACTCAGATATGTTTATATTTCCGTGAACGTAAGCAAATATTACAAATGCAGATGCTATCAATATACACGGTAATATAGCTAGACCATCTAGTCCATCAGTTAAATTTACTGCATTTGATGACCCGACTAATATAAAAATTGACCAAGGAATAAATAATGCTCCTAAATATACACTATTGTCTTTGAGAAATGGCATCACTGAACTAATCTCACCCGTTTCCATGTAGGTATATAAGTATATTGTAATAATTGACGCAGATAAAATTTGGAGTAAGAGTTTCAGTCTTCCCTTCATTCCATCACTACTGCCCTCAACCAATTTTTTATAGTCATCGTAAAATCCAATCAGTCCAAAACTTAAAATGCCAAACAACAATAGCAAGACATATTGATTTTTTAAATCAGACCATAACACTGAGGAAATAACAACAGATGCGATAATTATCAATCCGCCCATTGTTGGTGTTGTATTTTTATCATCAATATGACTTTTTGGACCGTCCTCTCTTATGGACTGGTAAAATTGTTTCTCTCGTAGATATGAAATAATATAAGGACCTAATAGTAGAGATATTATAAGTGAAGTTAATGCACCCATGACTATTCTAAGTGTTAGATATTGAAAAACATTAAAGCCGGAGTAAAATTCAGATAAGTATTCAAATAAAGTAAGTAACATTTTTTATCTTAAACCTTTTACGATTAAATCAAAATTCATAAACCTCGATGCTTTAATCAATACTATAGTTTTTTCACTTAATATTTTACGTATATTATTAGTCATTAATATAATATCATCAAATGTCCTACAGTTCTCGCCGAAGACTATTTTGGCCTCATCTTTAAATTCGCCCATATAAAATAAATAATTTATCCCTAGCTCTTTCGCATATTTAAAGATTGATAAATGATGGCTGCATGATTTTTCACCGAGCTCTCCCATGTCGCCCATAACGAATATTTTATCTTTGTTGAAGATACTTAACTGATCTAGAGAAGCCTTCATTGATTGTGGGTTAGCATTATATGTATCATCAATTATAATTGCGTTATTAGGTAAAAGATATTTATAAAACCTACCCTCTACTCCCTTAAATCTTTTAATGCCATTTTTTATATCATTTATACTCGCTCCAGCCTCCATTGCAAGAGATATACTAAATAGAAGATTTATTGGTAAAATACCAAAAGTATCCTGCTTACCAAGCTCTAACTCTCCTGCCACTGTGGAGATAAGATAATGTTCATCATCAGATGACTTAATATAATAATCTGCATCATTCAAAATTGATATTGATGTTATTTTTTTTGAACTATTTATATTTTTCCATTTACTATAATACTCATTATCAACATTGAGTATTATCTGTGATGTCTTTGGATGAGAAAATATTTCTTCCTTAGTTTTGATTAGGCTATTAAAATCCCCAAATGATTCCATATGCGCCTCGGATACATTTAGCAGTGCTGTTAAATCAGGCTCACAAATATTAACAAGACGACTGATATCATGTTTTCTACTAGCACCTAGCTCATAGACACACCTATCATAAATATTTGAGGAGATATTTTTAAGAATCGATAGAGGTAATCCAATATCATTATTATAGTTACCAATCGTTGTGTTAACCTTATACGATTCCTTTAATATTTCAGCAGTTAATTTAGTTACAGTCGTTTTACCATTTGTTCCTGTAATACCAATTGTAAATGGTGAGCCTAAAGATCTCTTGTAATTCAATGCAATTTGTCCTAACGCCTCAATAGTATCCTGACATTCAATATATGGTTTTGTAATACTCTGGAGATCGTATGAACTATTACATAAAATTGCTGCTGCTCCTTTATTAATAGACTCTGCTATAAACCTATGACCATCATAATTTTTGCCAGGTATTGCTACAAATAAGTCTCCTGATTTAATCTCTCTGCTATCTATTTTAATGTTATTTATACTGGTATCTTCACCAATAACATTATGATTAAAAAAGCTGGCAATTTTAGATAGTTTTATGCTCATGATTCTCTATAATTTTTTTTAGACAGATAATATCATTGTGTTTTATTATTTTATTGTTTTCGTAGATAAAATTCTCATTCCCTTTTCCAAGAATAAAATTTAGTTTGTTACTAGATGACATATTGAACATATGCTTTATTGCTTTTTTTCTCGATTTTATAATCGTTATTTTCTTAGTATCTTTGATGCCTTCTCTAATATCTCTATAAATTGATGAAAACTTTTCCGAACGAGAATTATCTTCCGTTATAATTATATTTGTCGAGTATTGATCAACTATTCCTCCAGTAATTCTCCTTTTCGATTTATCTCTATCTCCGCCACAACCAAATAATGTAGTAGTCTCCTTATTAGTACATATCTCTTTGAATAACTCACGATAAGCCTCAACAGTATGAGCATAGTCTATTATGAATACACCTTTATCTTTTGTTGTAATAAAATGTCTTCTTCCTAGAACAGGAGATAGATTACTGATTGATTTATTTATTTGAACCTCATTGAATTTCTCAAATTTCATGATAGCAGCAACCATCATTAGTGTATAGATATTGAATGAGCTAGTGTTTTTAGATGGAGGTTTAAAAGTTGTATTCAAAACTTTTTTATTTTTGATTTTTTTTTGTGAGATATAAAATAATCTCCGGCAATTAAACTTTTTTGCATCAATATTTTTCAGATTTAATGAATCATAATTTAAAATTTTCGTTAAACTTTGATTCAATATCTTAAGTTTACTATTAATATAATTTTTCTGCGATTTATGATACTCAATGTGATCTTGGTGAATATTTGTAATCAATGAATAATTAAAAATTAAACCATCCAATCTTCCTTGATGAAGTCCCTGTGATGAACATTCGATAATTATATAATCGCACTTTTTTGTAAGAAAATTCTTTAGAGATTTATAGTTTGTATCTATGGGTGGTGTTGTATATGCGCTATGTTTTAAATGTGGATATACTCCTATTCCTTCGCTTGATATTATACCGACTCTCTTATTTTGTAATGTTAATGCCTGTGCCAATACTAATGATGTAGAAGTTTTCCCATTTGTGCCTGTAATTCCAATTAAAGTGGTTCGTTTGGATAAATCTTTCAATTCAGTGATATACAAATCTATGATAACTTGATTCATTTCTTTAATTACTAGATAAGGATTACATGTAATTATATCTCTCCTTGATATAGGGCATGTAGTTATAAATGCGGATGCACCTCTACTGATCGCATGTTTTATGTTTTTAATATTTTTAGAAATATTTGATGCCAAAGAAATAAATACTTGATCTTTTTTAATTTGTCTTGAGTCTATAGAAAATCTATCGAGTAAACACTTATTATTCGATGAGTTTTGTTCTATGAATCTTAAAACCTGATTGTATTTAGTATTGTGCTGCATTTTTCTTACTATCCAAAATCCGCATTGAGTGTTGTATAAACTCACCAAATATGGGCGCTGCATGATAACCACCTGAACCTTCACGATCTTTAGGCTCTCTTAATATTACTGCTGCGACATATTTTGGTGAGGGATCACCCAATATTCCAACAAATAGTGCGTTATGTAAATTTTTATCATATTTTCCATTTTTAATTTTTCTGACTGTTCCAGTTTTACCATAAACAGTATAGCCGTTCACTCTTGCTTTCTTACCAGTGCCATCATGGGCATGAACAACTTCTTTCATCATATCTAAAACAATAGATGATGTTTTTTTATTAAGTATCTGTTTTTTATCCATGACATCAGAATCATTAGCTGAAATATATTTTAGATGTGTATAAGCTCCATAGTTGGCTAATGTTGTATATGCGTTAACTAAATGCATTAAAGATACAGACACTCCATAACCATAACCAATGCTTAGATGTTCTGATTCTTTAAGTTCGTTTGGTGATGGAATTGATCCAATTTTAGCTCCGGGAAGATTTAAAAATAGAGATTGTCCAAGGCCAAAATTATCTAGATTTGAGATGAGTTGTTTTTTTGTGAGCTTACCTGAAACCATAGCTGCACCAATATTACTTGAAAGTTTTATAATTTCTTCAGGTGATACTTTACCAAGATATTTCCAATCCTTCACTTCTGCATTATCTAAAACTAGAACACCGGGAGCAGTATCTATAACAGTAGATTTATCAATAACTCTATTCTCTAGACCTGCGTATATAATGAGTGGTTTGATAGTAGACCCAGGCTCAATCAAATCATAGATAACTCTATTTTTTATTTTTTTTCCTTTATATGTGCTTCTTTTATCAGGGTCAAATGATGGGTAATTTGCCATTGAAAGAATATTCCCAGTGCTAGTCTCAACTAGTACAATAGACGCGCTTTCTGCATTTGACTTATTTACATACTTTTTCAAGACATCATATGCAATTATTTGTAACCTTTTATCTAAAGTCAAAATAATGTTTTCACCTGGTTGAGATTTCTTGATGACCTCAACAGTTTCAATTGACCTACCAATATTATCCCTCTTTACTCTTTTACTGCCATCAATTGGTCTGAGAGAATTATTTTTAATCAGCTCGATGCCCTCTTGACCATGATCATCTATGTCTGTAAATCCAAGTATATTTGAAAAAGCCTCTCCGCCAAGATATGATCTTTTGTTCTCACTAATAAAATATATATTTGGATCAGAGAGATTAATGACTTTTAAATAAACTGTTTTAGAAACATGTCTTTTTAAATAGTATTCTTTTTTATTTTTGTGTTTGTTAATTATTTTTAGCAAATTAGTATGTTTTATTCCCAAAATTTTTGAAAGTTTTTTTAATGAACTTGTATCTTTATATTGATATAATTTGTGTGGATTTATACATAAAGTCTTAGCAGGAAGTGACATCGCTAAAATATTTTTATTTCTATCATATATAATTCCTCTTTGTGCTTTAATGGTCTGCTTGTGTATTTGTCTTTTGGCAGCTTCAGTAGAAATATTTTCTTTACAAGAAATATTATTAAAGAAAAAGCAATCTGTGCCTTTGATTTGTAGAAAGTATAATCTTGCAATAATAATTATAAATAATACAAAAGCTGCTGTTGTAAATAACAGCAGCCTCCATTTCGGTGTTTTTGTATTATTATTAATCAGCCTGTTGTCTTAAAAACGCGGGTATATCCAGTGAGGCTTGATCCTCTTGCTTACTTAAGTCAACCTGAGGTATCGTATCACTATTACTACCTGGTATAATTGAAGAACTCTCATGGCTTATACTTTGATCTACAGTAGAGTTATCAGTATCAGATACAACAGATTCGATTGGGTTATTCTGAGAGAATCCAGTAGCGATAATCGTAACACGAAGATCACCAATGTTATCATCCTCTTTTATACAACCTGTAATAATTTTCGCATCTTCATTTGCAATCTCTCTAATCTTACTTCCTATAACTTCAAACTCATCTGTTGTTAGATCAGAACCGGATGTGATATTTACAAGAACACCACTAGCACCTTGAAGGTCAATGTTATCCAACAAAGGACTACTCAGAGCCGTGGTAACAGCCTCTTGTGCTCGATTCTCGCCAGATGATACTCCTGATCCCATCATAGCCTTTCCCATGCCTGACATGACTGTTTTTACATCAGCAAAGTCAACATTCATGAAACCTCTAATGGTAATAATTTCAGTTATACCCTTAACTGCTCCTCTTAACACATCGTTTGCATTTTCGAATGAAGAGAATATAGACTCATCTCCTCCATATACCTCTTTTAATTTTGAATTTGGAATGACAATTAGTGAATCAACCCATTGCTCTAGATTATTGATACCCTCTTGAGCATTTGACATTCTCTCAGGGCCTTCGAAATCAAATGGTTTCGTAACAACAGCAACTGTAAGAATCCCTAGATCTCTAGCAATTTGGGCTATAACGGGTGCTGCACCTGTACCAGTACCACCTCCCATTCCAGCAGCTATGAAAAGCATATCTGCTCCCTCTATTGACTCTTTAAGTGTTTCACTGGCCTCCAAAGCAGCTTGTCTTCCTTTTTCTGGATCAGCACCTGCTCCAAGTCCTTTTGTAATTTCTGAACCAATTTGAACAGTAGTTGCGCCATTTACATCTCTTAGTGCCTGTACGTCTGTGTTTGCGATTAAAAAGTCTGCTCCATGGATTTGAGATTTAAGCATTGAAATAATAGCGTTACCGCCACCACCTCCAACACCAATGACTTTGATAACTGCATTTTGATTGTAATTATTTACTATTTCAAACATGGTGTCCTCCTAGTGTTCAACTTTCATGATTAAAATTCTTTCTTTTGAAGGCAATTGCATATTTAATGCTTCCCCTAGGCTATTTTTTTGAAGTCTATTATCAGTAATTTCAGTTTTATCCTTAAGTAGGCTCCTATATGATTCTGATAATATAAATAATTTTCTTTCATTCTTTGAAATCTCTATATTAAGCATTCTGTTTTGATATTTTATAAAAACAACACTAAATGCAGATGCTGTTATTAAAATGATTAATAAAAATGAATAAGTGATATTCATCATTGCTTCTCCAAAACATTAATTTTAGCTGAACGAGACCTTGAATTTGTTGAAATTTCATGACTAGATGGCTTAACTTTTTTAATTATCGAAAACATTTTTTTTAGAAAGTTAGATTTGATTGGCATCTTTCTAGGAGTAGATAAATTACTATCAGTAAACATTATAAAATCTTTTATGACTCTCTCTTCAAGAGAATGATATGTAATTAGCACTAACCTACCTCTTGGGGCAAGAATATTATATGATTTTTCTAATATTTCTTTTAAAACATCTAGCTCTTTATTTGTATATATCCTTAATGCTTGAAAAGATCTCGTTGCATTATGTTTATTTTTATCATTGACAAGTACAGACCTATTTATAATATCTACAAGTTCGAATGTGTTTTGAATCGGATTATTCTTTCTATGTGTAATAATATTACGAGCAATTCTTTTAGAAAATCTCTCTTCACCATAGACTCTCAAGATATACTCAATTTCTTTTTCGGAAAGTTCATTTAAATATTCAGAAACTTTCTTACCATGTGTTCTATTAAATCTCATATCTAAAGGAGCATTTTTATTAAAACTAAAACCTCTCTCTGCATTATCAAGATGTACCGAAGAAACTCCTAGGTCAAATAATATGCCATTCACAGATCCATAAATATTCCAAATCTTTGCGTATTCATCTAATGAAGAGAAACATCCATGTTTAAGGGTAAATCTCTTCTCATTAGATAATTCTTTTTCGTTGTACCGGATTGCATCAATATCCTTATCAATTGCATATAATCTTGATTTCTTTGATGTCTCTTCAAGAATCAACCTTGCGTGTCCACCATATCCGAGTGTTGCATCAACATAAATACCATCTTTATTAGTTAATAGATGCTCTACAGCCTCATTTCTCATTACCGGTTTATGGAAATCTATATTACTCATTTTTTCTATAATCCCTTATGTGTTCATATGCTGATTTGATTCTTAGAAAAATCTTATTGGATTCATCACTGTCATTATTCTTATCGGGATGGTATTTAGATGCCAATTTCCTGAAAGCAACTTTAATGACAGACATATCATCAGTTGAATTTACACCAAGAATTTTGTACTCATTGTTACTTATCATATACTTATCTCACTAAGCGCATTCTCATCATCGCCAGATGTCACTTCTTCTCGCCATTTTTCCACATTGCGATTCCATATGTCTTGATCCCATATTTCAAATTTTTCACCTTGCCCTATTAATATTATTTTTTTTGATAGTGATGCATATTCTCTGAGAGGTTTAGAAATCAATACACGTCCGCTTGAATCTACTTCTATATCCTCAGCATGGCCTATTAAAAGTCTTTGAATCCTTCGGGCATTTTTATTAAAAGAGGGTAAGTTACTGATTTTATCTTGAATTCTAGACCACTTAGAGGATGGGTATAGCAGCAAGCATTTCTCTTCAGTATCGATTGTAATAACCATTGAACCTTTCAAAAAACTAAGAATATGATCTCGGTAAGCAACAGGAATACCCAATCGACCCTTTGAATCAAGGCTAAGAGTGTGAATACCTTTAAAAAGATTCTCCATAATTCTCCACAAAATAACAAATAATGCCATTTATCAACACTATATGCCTTATTGTTATCATATGCAAGCAAATAAACAGCTAAATTAATGATTTTAGTGGATAATGATTTTTTTAAAAAAATCATATATTTCAATACTTTAATGATACTTATTGAATTTAGGAATGAGAGTTAGTCGATAAGCCGGGTTCTGTCATGTACAGCCATTTATCTAGAGTCATTGTCACCAATGACCTCATTAGCAGCAACCACGTGATTCAATTGGGATTAATCACAAATTTGCCTTGCTCCAAGCGGGGTTTACTTTGCCTACTTTGTTACCTCAGTAGCGGTAGGCTCTTACCCTACCTTTTCACCCTTACCTCATAAAGGCGGTTATTTTCTGTAGCACTTTCCAAGACTTACATCTTCCAGGCGTTACCTGGCGCTTTTATCCCTGGAGTCCGGACTTTCCTCTATGGTTTTCATAGCGGCTGTATAACTAACTCTCAAATGTATTATAGATTTAATATTACTTTAAGCAATCTATTTTCTCGCAACAAGATATGCTACCCATGCCGGATCAGCGTCACATTTTTTTACTTTATAAAATTGTTCTGTTTCCTCATTCTTCTTATCATCCCAGCCCTGCATATACACATCAACGTGTCTGAACCCTGCTTCTGTCAGACACTCTTGAATTTCAGGTAACGTCCAAAGTCTCCAGTTATAGCTAAATGCCTTATTTTTTTTTGTTTTATCAGGAAATTCAAAATGAATATAACACTGAATTTCATGGGTAATCGGGTTAAAGGATGATTGATCCCAAACATATGTAAAATTCTTATGCTTTGTTCTTTCTTCCAAAAGCTGATGTGCCTCATATCCACCAAACGCGTCAAGCATAAATAAACCACTTTTTTTAATTTGCTTATACGCATTTGAAAAATATTTAATTAGCTTTTGTCTATCTTTAAACACAAAATAACTAAAATTGGTAGCAAGTATACAGTCGACTGTATCACCCTTATACTTAGATGAATCTCCGTATCGTATTTTCATTCTCGAAAGCTGGTTTTCATTCAATAGTGTTGAGGCAGTTTTTTTCGCCGCACTGATCATTCTTTTATCTAAATCTATGGATAAAGATGTATTATTTATATTATCCTTGACCCACTCTGCTGAGATCAGGGCTGAAGCACAAAAATCCTCTCTAAGGCTTCTACATTTTTTATTATAATATTTCTTGAATAATTTCTTGATGAAGTTGACTTCAAATTCTGGGCATTGAACTGACTCTTCATAAAGTTTATTAATATCAGCTCTTCGAGCAGTTAATTTTTCTATCTTCATCGTTGCTCCTATAATTAAAATTTTTAATATTTTTAAGTGGTTGATCAGAATTTATCACTGAATGTAAAAATTTTCTCCATTTTTTTGCATTACATGTCCCTTTATATAGATTTGTAAGGTGTCTAAGTGCATATAACTTGTTTTTATTATCATCTATATCTAGCTGATTAATATATCTATTGATAACTTCAGATGTACATAGCTGTTCATTTGATGAAAATATATATTTCTCTATATCATTTAGAAACATCGGATCATCATATATTTTCCTTCCTAACATGACACCTCCATAAATTTCTAACAGTTCTTCTACGTCATTCAAGGTAGTGATGCCACCATTAATATATATTTTTGAATTTGGAAATGTTTTTTTGAGAGTCATAACATCATGATATCTCAAGGGCGGAACAGTTCTATTCTTTCTTGTAGACAAGCCGTTTAGAATTGCATTTCTCGCATGAATATAAAAAATGTTGCAGCCTGCTTGATTAGTTAACGTGATAAATTCTATGATATCATCCAAATCTTGCTCATAACCCAAACCTAATCTGGTTTTAATTGATACAGGCAAGTGTGTACATGATTTAATTGCCTCTACGAACTCAGCAACTTTATGTGGGTCCTTTATCTGACATGCTCCAAAACCTCCTTTCACAACTTTTTCACTTGGACAGCCAATGTTCAGATTTATCTCGTCAAATCCTGATTTTGTTAACCTCTTTGCACATTCAATAAATTTTCTTGAATCATTGCCTGCTATCTGAGCAATGAGGGGATGCTCAGATTTATTAACAATATAATTTTCAAAACTACCCCTTATAAGTGAGTCTACTGTTATCATCTCTGTAAACATAATTGTGTTTGGCGATAGCATCCTCACCAGCTTTCTAAAATATTTGTCAGTTCTCCCTACCATTGGAGCTAAGAATATTTTCATAATTTATTATATAAGTTATCTATTTAAAATTATCAGCTTATAATATTGTAATGTCGACTAAATTACAAAAGGATGATCTATCAATAGCTATCTTAGCGGGTGGAAAATCATCTAGAATGGGCTATGAGGATAAAGGTTTAATTAAATTCAATGGTTATTCAGTATTGTCGAGAATACTTAACATCGCTGATAATTTCTCTGATGATGTATTTGTTATTTCAAACAGGAACTTAGATGAGTATACGAAATTACATTCTCGATTATATTCAGATATTTTAGATGATTATCAGGGTCCTCTCTCAGGTATATATACATCTTTGTCGAAGTGTAATAATAAATATGTAATCATATTGCCTTGTGATGGTCCCTTCATTGATAAGGAATATTTTGAAAGGTTTACCAGTTGTGGGACTGATGTATCTATATTTGTTGCAAAAACAGGAGATCGACTACAACCTGTTTATGCCCGCTTAGATGCATCACTAAGGGAAAACTTAAAAGCATTCCTAGAAACAGGAGAGAGAAAAATTGATAAATGGTATACTGCTTGCGGTTATAAAGA
>MDTA01212190.1_pt1 | contig 35090 bp, 36 predicted proteins | sample 811151 | NCBI WGS metagenome assembly MDTA01 (sample SAMN05326648, study PRJNA326480) | marine metagenome | isolation source: seawater | place: Indian Ocean: South | collected 2010
CTTTGCGAGTCAGATAAATGAACGCGGTTCCGCCTCGGCGGTCCACAGAATCCGGCTTATCGGCTCCGGAGCTAGATTTTAATTACGCGCCAACAATTGATTTTCCGAATCCGCCTCATTTAGGGCAATCTTGGCTCAATCCTGATTGCGAAATTGGCCTAATCGCTTTTAGAGCGTCATGCTGACTAATCTTAAGGGCTTTAGCTCAATGACCAAAGACTATCTCAAGGTTGGAGAAAATATACCGTCGCGAAAGTGTGCGGAAACCGAATCTAGAAACTTCCAAACCGTTCGAGTCCAGATTGTTGACTCGAAAAAGAATGCCAAAAAATTCCGAGGGATTTACTCGGGTCGAGTTGATGATTTCCACGGTTGTGCTGTTGGTGATCTTCGCTGGCGGTTTCGGCGCTTTGCATCAAGGAAATCGCCTCATTGAAATCGCCCGTGACGAAACGCGAGCTGGGCAGATTCTGCAGAGCGAGATCGAAGATCTGCGTACCTTGAACTGGACTTAGCTGACGGCTTTAAACACAACCGCCAAATACGACCCGCAAAGTTCTTTTACGGATGCCTGCGCGGAACGATACGATGTTACTCGCGTGATCGCAACTCGATCGGCGACTGAAAGACTCGTTACGTTGCTCGTAACCTCGAACGATAACCGAGGGTCACCTCATACCCGAGAGTATATCACATTGACTACGCAGAAGGGTCTCTACGACGACTACTATCGCTCTTTATAGTTTGCCATGAAAAATCGGGTACGAAAATCGTTTTTGGCAAACAGGAAGGGCTTCACTTTGGTGGAGCTCATGCTGACTATGTTTATCGGCGGAATCATATTGGCGGGCGGTACCGCTACCTTAAACATGTGGGCTCGGAGCTCCATGGCTGTTGGCAACTACGCCGATATGAGCGGAACGACTCGCCGCGCCCTAGACATTTTCGCTTCCGACGTACGCATGGCGACGGATTTATCAGCTTCATCGGCGAGCCGATTCGCTTTTTCTGCATTTGGGGCGGGAACCAGCACGGTTGCCGTGGATTACACCTTTGACGCAGATGCCGGGACGCTGACGCGTACGTACGATGGTGTGGCGCAGATTATTCTAGAAGACGTCGATCAGTTTCTATTTGCCTATATGGAATTGAACCTATCGACGACCACCAACCCGCTGTCTGTTAAAGTCGTACGCATCGAGTCGATCCTGCAAAAACAAGTGCTAAACATTAGCAATACCGATGAAATCATTTCCGCTCGCCAGCATATCCGTGGACAATGGAGCTCTAGATGTGGGCAATGGATATATTTGGGGTTACGTGGCAACCGGAGGTAGTTCTTACGATATTGGCCCAAACGGAAGTGTAAAGGGAGAGGACACACCTTCAGGTGTTGACGAGGATCCTCTTAGAATCAGTTTCGATTTTAAAGCGGATCTACCAGATGCAACAGCTCCTTCCTTGACACCAGACCACACGTCTTTGTCAGCGGGCGATGTTGGCGACCCGTCAGCTTCATGGAGTTCGGATCCGGAAGTTTACATTCTGTCATCCAGTTTCAGCCTGAGTGGAAAAAACGATATCAACGTTGTAGGTCCGACTGTAATCATAGTAGATGGCAACTTCAGTTTTTCAGGGAAGGCCGAGTTAAATATACTGGGACCTGATGCTTATCTGGAACTCTATGTTAGCGGAGATGTGAGCTTAACCGGTCAGGGTGTCTTCAACGATGAGGAAAATCCCGAGGCCTTCCAGCTTTGGGGAACAGCCCCATCAGGAACGAGCCAAACGATAAATGTCGCTGGAAATGGTGATTTTGCCGGAATCATCTACGCTCCCAACTCGGATCTGGAAATCAAGGGCAACGGCAACATATCTGGGGCCGCTGTAGGGGAAGATATAACGCTAACTGGCAATGCGGCTTTCCACTACGATCTTAATCTAAAGAATTTCGATAGCGACGGGTCTTTTGGTATCAAACGCTGGCGCGAGTTGAGAGGGAGTACGGAGTGGCTTGATTTTTCTAGCACCTCGGCTCTCGCACCGGCTGTTGCTCCCCTCCAGCCGTCAATAAATTTACCCCTATAATGCCTTGACACGAGAGCGAATCGGCTGAATATCCGCCCCTCTTATGGCGAATACCAAGTCAGCTCTCAAGAATCACCGCAAGACGATTGCCCGCACGCTGCGCAATGGATCCCAGAAGTCGCGACTGAAAACGTTGGCGAAAAAAGTTAAGACCTTGGCAGAGCAAGAAGACAAGGAAGCTTTGAAGGCAGCGGCCGTCGAGTATGTGTCCGCCATGGACCGGGCTGCCAAACGCAATTTGGTCCACCGCAATAAGGCCAATCGGGCCAAGTCATCCGTAGCCAAGCTGCTCGCTTCGTAAATTCAGACTTTCTCCCTCCCATTAATGAGCTCCCGCGCTTCGGCGACTGGGGGCTCTTTTTTATCCAGCATGTCCGCCTCGACACCATTCATTTCATTTCCTGAGCGATACTTAGGCGAGCGGCCCGTTAAGTTTCCGCTCTTGGTCGATGACCCGGGATATTTTGCTATTAATAAGCCAGCGGGCTTGGCCTGTTTTCGGCACGATTGGAATCAGGGCAAGCCGGACATTTCCATGGCCCTGCGCAGGGAACTGCTGAATGAGAAGCCGCAGCTGAAAAAGCTTGGTATCGAAGGCCTGTTTCGGGCCTATAAGCTGGATGCCGAATTGAGCGGCGTTTTGCTCTATGGGAAGACGCCCGAATGGGAGGAGCTTCTTAAGAATGCGGTAGGTTCTTCCCAATTGGTGTTCCGTTTTCATCTTCTAGCGAGCTCCAATAGCGAAGAGCGATCTTTAGATTGCGATTTGCCGATGGCCTTCCACTCCAATGGCAAGCGAATGGTCGTGTCCCACCGGACGGGGAAGAAGTGTCAATCGCGATTTCGCTTTCTGCGGCCTTATGGTCCGTACGGGCTTTGGGAGGCGGAGACGAGCGATTTGCGCCCGCACCAAATTCGGGTTCACGCAACAGAACTTGGATTGAAGATCGTTGGAGAGGATCTATACGCAAGAGGCGATCGTGTTTACCTGTCTCAAATCAAACGGGACTATCGACCCGGAGGACAGGAGGAGTCGCCCATTTACGATGGGCTTTGCGTTCATCTGGTTTCGGTAGATCTGGAAATTCCGGGAAGGGAACTCTCGCCGATCCAAGCGCCGCCACCAAAAGGATTCCAAACATTGCTCAAAGCTCTGGACCGGTATGGCCGAGGGTCGCGGCGGTAGTACCTAAGCTCACTCCCGCAGTCGCGCATATGCGTCACCTTAAATAAAAGATACGGAAATGAACTCGCCGGGACGCCGAGTTCCACCCTTGAGCGCGATGCAAAGAAGCTGGAGCTAGACCTCAAGTCTACGGCGGTGCAAGCCGAGCGAGCTTAAGTTGACGTGAATACGCAGTAGCGGGTCGCCCCTACGATCAACTCTCCGATTGGTCGGTGCCCTTCATTTCAAACCTATTACCCGCGGAGCGGGTACCCATTTCCTGAACTCCGCAGGGCCGATGGAGGAAATGGCGATACCGCATTTGCGGGAGAGCGATGTTTGACAACGCCCATGCCTCGCTTGTCGGCCGTCTACTGGCTCATTATGTTTTCGTTGGACAAGATATGGCCACTGGAGACCCCGTCTCATGGTATTCGGAGTTCTATCCCCGTGAGGAACCGATCAGTAATTTCTTCTTTACAGCCAAGCTACCAGTGATCACTTTCTCGGGCTTTTCTAGAATTTTGAAGCAGTAGTCTATGGGTAATCTAAAGAAGAAACGCCGTCACAAGATGTCGAAGCACAAGCGTCGCAAACGCTTGAAGTCGAATCGCCACAAGAAAAAGGAGTACTAGGCGCCTGCGGACCCGCACTGGTGAAAGCCAGGGTGGTCAATTTGCAAGTCCGCTTAGTATTTAGCGGTGGCGTAAAGTTGAATTTCGAAAGCTCGGACCCGTATTGGGATCCGGGCTTTTTTAACGTAGGCCTATTACGGATTAGGCGCTTGCTCCCGCGGCAATGGGCCAGATTCGCTAGGAATCCGCTTATGCCTGTTCGTGATTTCCGGTCCTGGAGGCCCAGGTAGGCTCCGAGTTTAGCGAAATTTTGAGGGACTCGACTCTAGGGAGTCTGAAGAGAGTACCTGTTTGCCTTAGAGACAGCAGACAGTTCTGCAAATTTCTCTTAGGCCTGAACACGCTTGGTTGGAGGGGCGCTTCGGAAATTTTTCCGGATAACTTCCCGCTATTCGACTCAATTTACCCTGAGGGGAGCCGATACGACTAGGTATCCCATCTGGGTGTCTATTCACCCGGGGAATCCAGAAATGATTTCCTCAAGCAAGAAAGAATTTATAGTAGAGTATCGTCCCGCATCCATTAGGGTAGCGAGGGTGAGCGCTTTGGCGGCTCCGATTACGATCGAAGCAATCGAAGAAATCTCCCTCGAAGATGAGGCAGATGCTATAGCGAACTCGGTTAGGAAACTTAGTGGCGCGAAATCCAACGGCTACCTAAATGGTTGCTGCGTAGTCTATCCTGAGCGACGCGTGGTGCGGCAAGTCTCCATCGACGCTCCAAAAGGGAAGGAAACGGAGTTCATCTTTAGCGTCCTCCACGATGAGATCGAAAACGCTCCTCCCGAATTGTCGGCTCACTGCCTATCGCCGGAAACCGGGCAAGAAGTCAATCCGAGTGACTTCAGCCGTAAAGAAGTAATCATCTGCGGAGTTCCCAATCCGGATATTGAAAAAATCCAAAAAGGGATGCTTGAGAATGCAATCTACCCGAGACGGATTGAGTTGGGAACGGTTGGTCTAATTGGAGCAATGCAAAATGCTTTGGCGTGGAAGCAATCGAAGTTTCCTGCCCTCATGATAGAGGTAGATGAACGTTCCACGAACGCGGTTATCATCGGGGTAAACGGGGTTGAGATGTCTCGTAAAGTGCTTACCGGCACTCAGGACATTGCGGATGCATTGAAAGAGGAATTGAACCTGAAGGATGATGCCGCTGCTGAGCGCCTCCTAAGTTCGAAAGATTTCGATTTCAGTTCCATATCGCGAAAGATCCTTCGCAAGCTTTTAAGGGAACTTCAGTCATCAATTGGCTATTACGAAGTTCAAACTGGGCAATCCGTAAGTTGGATACATTCATCGTCCAAAGGGGTTAGCATGGATTGGCTAGAACTTAGCTTGGGAGCTTCCCTCAATCTAAAGCCTTTCGAACTCGATTTCCACGCTTGGCTGGAAAGCTTGGAGATCCGTTTCGCCGATGAGGAATTGGCTAGCAAAGTGGACGTTTCCTGGATGGCCATGTTGTCCGCCCTTTGCTCATTCGGTTGCGAGAAGGATAAGGAGGAGGCCGCATGAAAAAGAAGAAGGCGGAAAAGAAAATAGAGGAAGTCAAAGAGCTTAATTGGCGTCCTGACTTCCGTGATCGCGATTCGCTTCCAGATATCAAAACGGTTCGCACGAGCTTCTTCTTGTCGGCATTGGCCCTCACTTTAGCCATAATGAGCCTGATGCACGTCGGTTTCTATGAGTTCACAATCTATTCGGCCAGCAAGAAAATCGAAAAAGGAAAGGCCGAGGTTTCCGCGCAACAAGGGCTTCATGCCAAGGCCATCGGAATGAACAACCGATTTGTTGAAAGCGAGAGACGTATTGATGAAGTTAATACGTTTGTCGAGGGCCAAATGATTGGCAGCGACCTGATTCTCGACGTTGGCGAGAATCTGATGCCTGGGATGTCCCTGTCGAGCGTGGAATTCAAAGAAGACCGAACCGTGCTTCATGGCTATGTTGAAGCTAGCGAGAAGACGGATTCCCTTTTGAAAGAGTATATGGAGCTCCTTAGGGAGGTAGATACGATCAAAGAGCGATACAACGAGATTACTCAGGTATCGGTAGAACGCCAAGAGGGAACCGACCAGATGAAATTCCATTTGGAGGCGCTAAATCCTGAAGAAGACGCGGGACCCAGAAAGAAAACGTAGAGATGAGTTTTCAAGGAATAGCAGCGTTTGTTCGGAAGAATCTGGTAATAGCGATATCCGCTATCGTAATAGTCGGGTCAATGACGTTGTATCTGATCCACAAGGACAAGAAATCGCTTTTGGACTCGGAAATCGATCAAGTTAACAACCGCATTTCTTCCATGCTGAAAAACATAAAGAACAGCAAAGGTTTAGAAGAGGATATAGAATCAATTGAAGGAAAGATCGAGCAGCTAAATGAACGCATGTTTCAAGCTCAAGAGTTGGCGACTAACTACAACTACTTTTTCAATTTGGAAGACGAGACAGGGGTTAAAGTAAGCGATCTGAAGCAAGTGGGCATCGCTGAAGAGGAAGTAGATCCTAAAAAGAGACGGATGCCAAAACCAGTTGTCAATTCGTATGAAAAGATCCGCTACCATCTAAAGGCTAGCGGGAATTACACTGAGGTCGTCAATTTTTTGCGCAAATTGGAGGGTGGTCCCTCCTTCTACCGATTGGAAAAGTTCCGATTGGCTAAATCGGAGACCGGAGATGTCGAAGAACTATTTTTAGACATAGCCTTTCTTATGCTAGGTGAAAAGGTTTCCTGATCACATAATGAATCTATCAATAATACGGACCTTCGCGGTACTCGCTTCGTTGTTATTGGCAACGGCGGGCGAATCGGTGGTTAAGGAGCCCGAACATCGGCAGGAGAAGATAGAGTTGGCTGCAAGGCTACTAGCGAAAGAGCCAGTTCTCCTGGGCGAAGAGATGATCGCGTCTGTAGGAGATCCTTTCAAAACCGAGGAAAAACCGGAGGTTGTTGCTGAAGAGGTAGTAGAAGTTGCGGAGAAAGAGATTCCTGCCGCCGAGTTGATTCCCCTGCTTGCAGAGAATGTCAACCCGACGGGGATATTCTCGATTGGGGGAGATTGCTACCTGATGTTCAAAGAGGATAAAGTGAAATCCGGGGAGATAGTCCCAGTAGTGTATAATAAAAAAAAATACATGTTAGAAATAACGAATGTTCTAAGAAACGGATACAATCTCCGTTTCCAGGATGCTGAATTGGAGATTAAACTAAAGTAGAGAGATTTGAATACTGCAATGCGATTAACGATAAATACTATACTGTTCGCGTGCCTGCAATTCGCGGCATACGGACAGGTCGGTCAGTCGAACGTCGGCAGGCAGTTCGATGATTCCGTCCTTAGTGGCGAAGGCGATTCGAGCCAAAGCGGAAATACGGGGGGAAGCATTGGCGTCTCTCCATTAAGCAATGAACTTTCTTTGGGCGAATCGGATATGATTTCCGTTGATTTCCCGAACGAAGAGATCCGAACGGTTCTGCGAAATGTAGCTGATCTTTACATGTTGAACATTGTGATTCCAGAGGATTTGCAGGGAACAACTTCTATCAAGTTGCGCGACGTGTCTTGGAGGCAGATCTTCGATGTGGTCCTGTCGCCGATCGGCTACACTTACGTTGAGGAGGGTAACATTATTCAGATCATCTCGAATGATACGTTGAATTTCGAGCCTCCGATTACCGATATCTTCATGCTTAACTACGCGGATGCGGCTGAGATCGCTCCTACGGTTACGAGCATGGTGGATGCGGAAAAAGGCGGCAAAGTCCAAATCGATGCCCGCACCAACGGATTGATTGTCACTGAGCGTCAATCCCGTATGACTAGCATCCAGCGGATCATCGAGCGTTTGGACAAGCCAACCATGCAGGTGATGATCGAAACGCGTTTCGTGGAAGTGACGAATAACGACGTATCGAAGATCGGCGTTAAGTGGAATAGCTTGGAAGAGTTCGAAGTTACCGCAGATGGCATTAGACGTCAGTATAACGATCTCGATTCTCGTTCTCGATCCAATGATCGTGGTACGGAGAACAACCGACAAACGAATTTCGGTGACATCGATCTATCAGTTGGCGATACTTCAGTCTCGGGTAAGCCGGGCATTCGCAATGGTCAGTTTATCAACAATCTTTCTGGCCAGACTTTGATGGATGCCTCGACGGTATCCGACTCTCTAGTCCAGCAGGATGCTGTTCGTAATCTAACGTCGTTGGTTTATGGAGGCAATTTGCAAAAGACTACAAGCGCCATCTTCTCCACAAGTCAGATTGGGTACATTTTCAGCGCTTTGAAAGAGCAGGGCAATAGCCGATTGGTATCTCATCCAACCGTGGTTACCTTGAACAACCAGGAAGCGGAAATCTCGGTCGGCGAACAGTTCCCAATTCCGAATTATCAGTACAATGAGGAGCGTGGAACATTCGAAGTCAGCGGATTCGAATACAAGGATATTGGCGTAATCCTCAAGGTTAAACCTTCCGTCAACAATGAAGGATTGATCACCATGAAAGTCACTCCGGAAGTTAGCAGCCGTACTGGCGAGCGCGAATTCGGTGGAGCCAGCGGAGCCAGTATTCCGATCATTTCGACTCGTCGCACTCAGACTCAACTATCCCTGAAAGATGGATATACAATGGGTCTCGGTGGATTGCTGCAAGCCAGCGATATTGAAAACGAGAGCAAGGTGCCGATCTTGAGCCAGATCCCTGGATTCGGAGCAGCTTTCCGACACAAGGAAAAGGATGGCCAGAAGATGAATTTGCTTATCTTCATCACTGCTAAGATCCTTTCAGCGGAGGACGCTGACTTCCAGGACGTCTTCTCTGCCTCGCAGATGGAAGATGTTGGGATCGGTCCGGACGCGGTCATGAACCAATAAGTCTATCTCGATACAAATTTAGTCAGCAGGTCTCTTCTTCGGAAGAGGCCTGTTTTATTTTGATAGGCGGAGCGCAGGCCAAGGGGGCATTTTGTATTTGGATTGTGGGCGCTCGTAGATCGTCTGCTACCTGACGAATCGCGAATATGTTTATTCCCCGATTACTGTAACCAGCACTGATCGTTGGTGGGGTTGTACCCGATGCTCCCATAGAAAAAGTCCCTGCCAAGTGCCGAGCTGCAATTTGCCATTCCTAAAAGAGATGGATTCGGAGCTCCTTGTAAGGGCCATTTTTATGTGGCTAGGCATATCGTCGGGACCCTCGTAGGTGTGAGTGAAATGCGGGTCGTCGTCTGGCACGAGCCGATCGAGATAGTTCTCAAGATCGCGTCTAGCCGACGGGTCCGCGTTTTCCATCAGCACCAAACTGCAACTTGTGTGTCGACAAAAGACTACGCAAATACCATTGCTAGTCCCGGAATTGGCCAAGGCTTCCTGAGTTTGCGCTGTCAGGTCGTAGGTGCCTTTCCCGGTAGTTCTGACTGACAGCTCGCTCTGGTAGAAACTCATGGGCAAAGTTCAGGTCGACTAGTTGCCCGACACGTTGCTGGAAGCGTTTTCTGGCAGGTGGTCTTCTTCCGGCTCCAAGAGAATGGCGAATTCCAGTTCCCTGTCTTCTCGTTTTATGGTGAAAAGAAGAAAGTCGCCCGGGTTTTTGAAAAACACACGATCTCGAAGATCGTTAAGATTGGCGATGGGTTGGCCATCGATTGCGACAATAAGGTCTTTGGCTTGCAGGCCGCTTCGTTCGGCTGGGCTTCCCGCCACGATCGATTTAACCAGCACTTGTCGATCGATGTTATATTCGTCGGCTTTCTCTTCGAACTCTACGGGAAGTACACCGTTTCTTACTTTCTGATACGATTTCAGTTGATCGACAATTTGGGCTAGAGCTTTGGTTGGAATGATATAAGACGACTCTACTTCCGGCAGGGTGGCCATGACGATTCCGATGAGCTCATTGCTTGCGTCAAAGGCGGGGGAGCCGCCTTCTGCTGGACCGATTGGAATACTAAGGCGAGTGTAGGTGAGGGGAAACACGACCTCGGCGAAATGGCTTTCGAATCCCGTGACCAAGCCGAATTTGGGTGTAGGTCTGAAGTCGAGAGGACTCGTCACTGCAAAAGCAAGAGAGCCAATCTCTCGCCTCTCTTTTTCTGGATCCAAATTTATGATACCGAAATTTCTCGGTAGATTGATTACTTGCAGCAACGCGACATTGGTTCGAGGATCCGTTCCAACGACATCCGCTAAATAGGAGATGCCATTTAGTTCGATCCAAACCCGAGTAGTTTCATCGGGCGGCAAATGGCTAGTCAAAACCTGTCCGTTTTGGCTAATGAAGAAACCGGAGAATACTCGCAGTACGACTTGAGGATCTTTGTCGGCCTCTCGCTTTTCGGTAGCCACTTTGACTCGAACGACGGCATCTTGACGACTTTGATAGATGGCTTGCATCGTAGACTGCAAGTCGAGGATGGCTCCTGTCGCGTTGGCCTGTTGATTCGGGAAGGCCCCGAAAATTGCTAACCCAATCAGTCCTGCAGCGCCCGCGCGAATCCAGGCGCGATGCGTTAACCACCTGCCCATGATCTAGAAATGGGTTCCAGTACGGATGATTTTCGCGCCCAGGCTTTGCTGGTCAGCTGTCGATTGACTCGCCCTAAATTGTTTGGGTTCAGCCATGATTTGGTAGCTGGCGGGAACGGATTGCTTTGTAATCCGGTGCATCTCGTAGGTGGGGGATCCGAGATGGACAGGCGATGCATCCGCTACGACGCTACCAGTCGAAGTCGCTGTATTAACGACTACAAAAATAGGGGATTCGACAGCGAGGTTCTCGTTTTGAGCGACAGGCGTTTCTACTGTTTGACTATGCGGCTCGAGATTTGCCCCTGGATACAAGCCCGTTTTATATGCGGTTAAAAGCCCCAAAGCCAGGACACTGGCCATTGCCGCAAATACAGCTGATTTGCGCAGAGCGACCAAAGCCATGCTTCCGATTCGCTCTCTCCAGGATCTCGTTTGGACGAGCGCTGTAAGCTGGCGATTCCGGAGTTCCCTATCGAATCGATCCCAAAACTTGCCATCGGGCCGCTCTAGTTTCTTAAGGCGAATCAGTTCGCTTAAGCGGTCTTCATTAGCTGAATTTGTAGGCTTTTTCGAGAGCATCAGATAGGGTAGTCTAGCGCAGATAGTCCTTCAGTTCACCTTGGAGAAATTGTTTCGCGTAGTGGAGGCGGGATCGGACAGTGCCGACAGATGCGCCGACAATCTCAGCGATCTCTTTGTGGCTTAGGCCATCGATCTCGAAGAGTGTGATGACGGTGCGGTGCTTTACGGACAATTTTTGGAAGGCGTCATTTAGTTTTTCCTGTAACTCGGACATTAGGGCTGCTTTGTCTGAATCCGAGTCAGCGGTCATGTTTTCGATGAAACCTTCGGAATGATCCTCATCTACCATCTTCTCGAAGCTGAAAAACCGTCGCAGCTTGTTCTTCCGCAGATAAGTGAGTGAAGTGTTAAGAGCTATTCTGTAGAGCCAGGTGAAGAAGCTGGACTTGCCTTTGAATCGGTTGATCGACTGGAAGGCCTTGATAAAGGTTTCCTGGGTCAAATCGGAGGCATCTTCTCGATTGGAGGTCAGATTGTAAATTACCGAGTAGACGCGTTCCCGGTATTTCAGAATCAGGGCATCGAAGGCGTCCACGTCGCCATTCTGAATCTTGCCCACGATGGCAAGATCCTCATCTGCTTCCTTCTGCCTTTCGGGAGAAGAAACCAGCGATTTGGCGATGGCTTTGGTTAAGCTCATGGACTGGACTTTCGAGTTACGCTACACGCTTTAGAGGCATTGTCTAGGCTCCATCGTTAAATATGGGTCAGTTTCGACAATTTCTGAGGAGCGCGTCTAGACAGTAACCCGGTGGGACTGGAGGGCGTCGACCTGGTTCCAGAGCAATTCGCTTAGCGTATGTAGCAGTTCGACGTCTCTGCTGCCGGAAAATGGGGCTAAGCTTCCACGCGCTTTCTCGATCTCCTGGAATATTGCTTCCCGAACGTTGGAAACCACTCCGGTTTCAGATAACTTGGAAAGCCAAAAGTCGATGTCGGCATCGCATTCGCCGGACAAAGTTTGCCGTAAGCGAGCTTCTTCCTCATCATCCAATTTCTCTCTGAGGAGGATAATAGGTAGGGTCGGCTTACCCGTTGCAATATCCGTACCGAGAGTCTTGCCGATCTTCTCCTCGGAGCCAATGAGGTCCGTGAGATCGTCGTAAATTTGGTAGGCAATGCCCAGATGGCGCCCGAATTTCCCGACAGCCTGAACGTAGTCCTCCGGACGATCCGCTAAGCGGGCGCCGAGAAAGCAGGCGACCTGAAACAACTCCGCTGTTTTAAGGTCGATGATTCGCCGGTAGGTTGCCAGACTAATGTCCGGGTCCCCTCGCTGCATGGTTTGCAGAATTTCCCCGGTGCAAACATTTCGCATAGCGATGGCGACGCGCTCGCTCACTTCCGAGGTGGGAAACTGGGTGGCGAGATAGACAGCATGGGAAAATAGAGCGTCGCCCAGGAGCACGGCCGTGGAATTGCCGTGAATCTTCGCCACAGTAGGCCGATTGCGACGAATGTCGGCCTCATCCATGATATCATCATGAACCAATGTTGCGAGATGCACGGTTTCGATCACTGCAGCGAGTTTCACTAGCCTCTCGCTGACGATCTTGTCTCCTGCCCATCCGCTGAAGAAAATTAGCGACGGGCGAATACGTTTGCCACTGGTATCGATGCAGTAGGCCACATGATCGCGAATCTCCTCCTCGAAGCTGCCGATTTGCTTCTTCAGGAAATCGTCCAGTTCCGCCAAGTGCGGTTGCAGGAGGTTGAATAGCTCAGTCAGCAATTCCGGGTTGCTCTGACAAGGCATATTGGATGCGTGGCTCATGGATGATTTTCTGACTTCAGTCCGTCTGAGGCTATCAGCCTAGAGGGACGATTTTATCCGTAACATGACTGCGATTTCGAAAATTCCGAAACAAAAATTATGGTTTAACTCGTTCGTCCCCGCCTGGTTTTGCGGTAAGATATCAATGGTTGTGGTACCAGGTCGCCCGCGAACTATCAACCCTTGGCTTGGACTAGACGATACGAGCTTTTGTCAAATCCTGTCCATCAATGACCCCCGCGGGTCGCCCGTCGCTATCTACCACGATCAAATCGTCGATATTTTGAGCTTCGAATATCCGCAGCGCCTCTATAGCCAGCGAGCCCTGTTTGATCGTTATGGGGTTCCGTGTCATGTAATCGGATACGTGTTTATCGAGAAAATTCGCGTCTTTCAGTATTAATCTTCGAGCATCGCCGTCCGTGAATACACCACTGAGGGCCCCAGCAGAATCAGTCAGGGCAATACAGCCGCTGTTTGAATTGGTCATGCGTTCCAGGCATTCCTGGCACGTCGCGTCGTCGGAGGCCTGGGCATACTGCCCCTCTGAGCGCATGATATCGTCCACGCTGGCGGCAAACGATTTACCCAGACTACCGCCGGGATGGAATTTCACGAAATCCTCCCGACTGAAAGCCCTCCATTCCAACGTGACCATTGCCAAGGCATCGCCTATAGCCATGGATGCTGTGGAGCTCGCAGTCGGTGCCAGGTCGAGGGGGCAGGCTTCTTTCTCGGCTGAATAAGTCAGGGAGTAATCGCAGAGAATGGCCAAAGTAGAATCGGATTTAGAGGTTATGGCGATCGCCAAGGTATCGAAGCGCTTGAGCAGAGGAACCAGCTTAAGAAGTTCTTCGGTCTCCCCGCTATTGCTGAAAGCCAGGAGGGCATCGCCTTTGCGACAGAGCCCCATATCGCCGTGCAATGCATTGACGGGATCCAAAAAAGTGGAAGGGGCGCCGATGCTGTTGAAGGTGCCGACGAGCTTGCGAGCGATATCCGCGCTTTTCCCGATCCCGGAGAAAATCAGCTTCTTCCCATCATTCAGTATCGTGAAAACCGCGGTGGCTACTTGGGCGAAGTCGTCGCCTAGCCGGGTGCTGGTTTGACGAAGGGCTTCCGCTTCGATGTCGATGCAGCGTCTACCTTTGGCGATTATTTCGTCGTTATTCATCAATGGAGAAATGCGATCCTCTGCTCGAGGGCTCGCTTTAGATTAATACCCTGTTAAAGATGGTATTAGACTTGGAATGTGGTCTAGAGTCCCTCTCATATAAGGAGGCGAGTGAAATCATGATGAGAACATTCTCGGCATCAAAACATATTTTTCTTCTTCTGGCCGCGGCTCTATTTTATGGCTGTTCGGAGAGCGTGACTCTTGAAGTGCTGGATGAGACCGAGGATCCGATCTACAGGAGAGCCAAGGACCTCCTGGCTCGGGACCTCAACAGCGAGGCCTTGTCGAACTTTAACAAGCTCATCGCCAAGAGGGATGGTGTTGCCCCGGAATCCCATTTGGAAGCGGGCCTGATACATTTGAACCATATAAAGGACCCCATCTCCGCGATTTACCACTTCAAGCGATACATAGCGATCAAGCAACGCCAGCGGCAATCGTCTCAGCGGGATGCGGGTATGGCGCGAGTAGAAGATCTTGTGAGCACGGCGAAAAAGGAATTGCTAATGACTGTCGACGCCCAGGATTATCGTCTCAAATTATTGGATACAATTGAGCAATTGCGCGAAGAGAGCGAGTCTATGAAAATTCAGCTTCAGGAGTTCCGGAAAAAGAAATCCAGTGGAGCGCTCTCTTCAGGCGCGTTTTCGCAAACTCCTGGATCGAGTGGAATCGTGGACAATTCCATAGGGCAGTCTCGCGACCGTCTGGAGCCGAACCGTCCCAATACTCAAACCTCCCAAGGGCGTCGCATTTACACAGTCCAAGAAAGGGACAGTTTGTACAAAATCAGCCGCCAAATGTATGGCGATCCAAGTCGTTGGAGGGAGATTTTGGATGCCAATCGTGGCGTACTGCCCAGCGAATCTCAACTGCAGCCGGGCATGCGGCTAATTATTCCGTAGGGCGGCATTGATCGCCTGAATTAGGAAACACGGATGACCGTCTTTCCTCCGCCAGCGGATATGCGGTCACCCGCCTTGCTGCCAATTAGCTCGCGTCCGATTGGAGACTTGGGGCTAATTACAGTAAGCGTCTGCCCGTCAGTGGTTTGGATGTCCATGCCCCCGGAAGCGGGACTAACGAAGAAGAGTTCTCGCCCCTGAGTGGAAAGCGTCTGCACAAGGGCTCCTATCGCGACTGGGGAAGCGCTCTCGAATTTAGGCGGCGCGAACGCGCGAGTGGCTGCCAGGGTTTCCCTCAATTCCAGCGCATGCTGGGCCTGTCCGCTAGCCAAGTAGGAGGTTTCGAGACCTCGAGTATCGTACTTGCCCTCGGATCTAGATTCCTCGTGAGTGGCGGAATCGGCCGAATCTCGGGCGGCGGCTGTGGCCTGGTCGAGATCGGCCTCCAATGATTCGATGATTTTTTGAAGGATGAGAGCCTTATCCATTGTTGGACCGCAGCTAAGGCGGTAGGACTGACTGGGCCGTCGATTCGAGAAGACGATTATGCTCGCTTTACCCAAACAATCCAATCGCCTGGTTCCGGTGTGAGTAAAGTGGTCGAATTCCGGGTTATTTGCGCCTCGCCTCGCCACTCGCCAGATACTGGGTTAAACCAACTAGCTGTGCCATCGGAAAAGGGAAGTTCTAGAGTGAAGGTAGTGAATGTTTCGTTGGCGTCAGCTATTTCGTCGGAATAACTGCCGGCAAATCCATTGGGATTGTGATTCTCGTGAAATTGAGGATTGGCGATGTAGGCGATTACGTTGCTTTCGTCACCCGAAACAGCTGATTTGACGAGGAGGGGATTGTCTCCGGAGAGAAGGTCGTTAGGACGCCAATTTTCTAGACGAATTCCGGTTTCCGTGAAGAATTTGCGGATGTTGAGAATATCGTGGGCGCCAAAACGGAGATCTCCCGAGTTGCAAGCATCGTAGTAGCCGTTGATAAAGGCGTTACCGCGATCCGAGCTTTTTGAGGTATCGAGTCCCGAGTAGGTTGGGAAGCCTCCGGAAAGTAAGGTGCTCCAAAACAGGCGCCGGAAGAAATACCTGGGGAATCGCGGTTTCAAGGCGTATTCTGATCGATCCTCGACCAAGGCGATTGGCTTGGATTCTGCGGCGCGGGCGGATATTACCGCTTCTCCAGTGACCTGGCCAAGCGACTGGATAGATCGGAAGGCGATGGACTTCTGACCGCCTAGCGGAGGTGGCTCGAACCGTTGTCCGGTGACGGTTACCAAGGAATTCCATGGATCGGATTCCGAAATTGCTTGGGCAACCGCTACCGCTCCCTGAAGCAAAGAAGAATCAGAATCGGGCATATCGCTGGCAATATTCCAGTGGACATTGGGGAGTGGCCCGAACCGTTCGATGGCGTAGCGCATGCGTAGATGCGCGTTGGGGTCTCCGTCCCCATAGCGAGCGAGCTCATTGTGGTCGACTCCGAAAAGGGAGATTTCGAACTGCAGCTCAGGGTGTCGCCGCAATGCGAACAGCAATCTCTCTTCTATGCCTTCCCAAAGCTCTAGATCGAGCCGACTGCCACCGGCATCAAACAGAGTGTCCTCGGGTGGACAGAGCCAAACCCGAAGACGATTGAATCCTGCTTGCGCCGCTTGGTCGATGCACGATTTCCACTTAGCTTCTTTTCGATCGAGAAGTCTGTATTCATTGTCACCAAATTGCAAATACCAATTACCATTAGCGTATTGGAATTGGCGAGGATCTACGGGGGAAATTCTGATCTTTCCGGGAAGCGAAGACGCCACTGCTTTGAAGGAAGCCGCTTCGAGAAGCCGACCTTCATAGTTCTTCGCCTCCCAGGACCAGAACCCTTCTTCGTCCACGTAGGCGCGGGCTTTCATCTTCCCGTCGCTGGTTGCGAATCCGCGGGTCGTCTTGATAGCTCCGCTTGGTAGCGTGTAAGATACGACTAACGGCAGTTCGGGACAATCTAAGCGGCCTGCTGTAAACGAAATTTCGTGGCAGCCGAAAACCGGAATGACTGTGCCAGAGGTGAGAATGGATTCGCGATCGGTTGGTTCATTCATATGAGGAGTTGGTACTGGATAGATTTGATTACGGGATTCGCTCTTCGTCGAATTCTATCATGTCGGCAAAGCTGATCAGGTCATCTCGGTCTGCGATCCCCATCTTGTTTTTCGTTTGCTCAAGCGATTCGCGGCCCATTTTGCTCATGCCCTTCTGCACGAGTTCGCGATTCCATTTGGCTACCTCCAAGTCTTCGGGAAGAATTTCAGCAAGTCGTTTGTCAATTTCTTCATCGTTTGCGCTTGAGCGAACGATTTCTTCTATCCCATCTGGATCGACATTTAGATGGAGGCATAAGAATCGATCGAATCCGCGTTTGTAATTTCGCAAATAGGACTTCCCCAATTCGCCTTTCACGTGGCGTTTCGCTTTGGCGATGAATCGGGGCAAGTGGAGCAAGCCATTGGCGTGCGGAATATAAGGCGATGGCAGATCATAGTGGATCTCTCCAGTATCGGGTCTACCATTTCTTGACATAGGCGTGGATGTACCCGTTTCCACGGGTAATTCAATTCAATATTTATGACGAGCAACTATGTTCACTCCTTCAGAACCATGTCGATGCACATGACGGCAGCCATAATAAGCGACCGAAGCGGGCTATCTCCCTCCACGCTCGAGTCGATGGATAGAATGTAGTTGTCGGCGCTCGTGAAAAACTCTTTTCCAATCCCGCTCCATTCTTTGGATACGCGGGCAAACTCGACGCCTTGGTATCCGAACGAGAAATTCCAACCCGTCCATTTGCCGGTTAGCTGGCAGAGAATATCGTCGTCGGGACTGAGAACATCGAACTTCCCGCCGATGGAAAGAACTTCTGCTTGAAGCGCCCTAGCAAGACCTGTTCTTAGTCTCGGACCTCGACGTTTGACAAGAAGAGGGAAACGCCTCGCTTGATATGGATGAGCGTGTGGCCTTGAGGTTCTCTAATTTCGATGTGAAAGGGAGTGTAGCGCTTGTAGTCTGAGAAACGGAGGAGTTTGGTGAAGAAGCCGAGCTTTTCCTCCCGGCACTCCAAAACGATCTGTCCGGTATCCGGATCGAGAATATCAAAATTGTTCGCGGCTTTGAAGAGGCCAACGTGTTCGCTGACCAGAATGGCGTTTTTCGAGAGAGGATTTTCCATGGGCAACGAGCTAGTGAGCAATCGATATTTGGAGGGCGAAGGGAGTTCCTGTCATTTCAGGGCTTCGCTTAAGGCGCCGATGATTTCGTCTACCTTCTCGGTCCCGACACTGAATCGAATCAGTTCCGGATTGATGCCTGCCGATTGGAGGTAGTCCCGTCCATCGTTCGTAGTGACGAGATCGTAGTGGGCCAAGTACATAAACGGACAAGCGAGAGAATGGACCATCCCAAAGCTGGGACCCTTCGCTATCCGCAAGCGATCAAAGAACTCGGGCAAATCAACGTTCAAATCAAAGGCGAGCATTCCGCCTATGGCATTCTCGTGGCGAGCGACCTTGGCAAAATTGATCTTAGATCGTGATTCCTTGGCCCAATGCGTCTTTTTCACCTTCGGATGGGATTCCAAAAACGCGACGATCTGTTCGGTGGATGCGTTGACCGTTTCGATGTGCTCCGGATAGTGGCCGAACTGATTGGCTAAGCAGTCGAGCGAACGCGGGTAAGGAGGGATAATTTGCTCCCGTATCTTTTCGATGAGGGCTTCACTCTCGGGGCATTTCGGAGTGACGCTGGCGGCTCCCGCGATTACGTTGCCCTGATTGGCGGCGTATTTCGTCAAACTGTTGACAATGATATCCGCATACGGGGACACGTCCACATTTCTCGGAGAGAGAACCGTGGGATCGATAACGAGATAGACGCCGAATTTTGTCGCGAGGTCTCTGATACGCTCTAGATCTGCGGATTGGATGAGCGGATTGGTGGGGAATTCGGTTATTATGCCGGCGAACTCCGAAGGTTTGCTATTGAGAAGTTCTTCTAATTCGCCGATATCGAATACGTTCAGCAGTTCGCAGTTTCTAGTTCCCTCGGGCGACAGCTTGTCGAGGATGTGCATGGTGTCCGCGTACAGCCAGCCCAGCTTAATCCATGAATTGCGGCCTTTTGGCGATTGGATCGCGTTTACGGCTTGGAAAACGGAATAAATGGCGTTCATTCCAGAGCCGGAAAGAGCCACATGATTGGGGGAATGCGCTCCCAGGAGAGGAGATAGCGCGTTGAGAACTTTTTCCTGGGAGTCGCCTTCATAGGACGTTTCCTTTTTCCCGTATTCGCCCAACCCGTTAGCTACCAGGTAATCCTCCGCTTCTCGTGAACAAAGATAGCCGCCAATGTGGCGCAGGAAGAGTTTTGCTCGCAAGTTGAGATCCTCGTCATTCGGTAGGCAAATCCCGGATACATCTTGATGTTTGAGGAACTTGGATTCTGGGCATTGCAAATAGGCTTCGAGCTCTTGAGCGATTTGTTCGGAAGCAGTAAGCCAGATAGGAAGATTTGGCCGATCGAAAAACGCCTGCCAATAGGATTCGATTTGCTGGAGGCACTCGTGTTTGACGAAACGGGGGTATCCAGCGGCCATTTTGGCGAGCGTGTCCGGATCGCGCTCCTCGTAGCCGATCACGTCCGCCATGGTCGGTATGCTTACAGAAACGGCGTGAAGTTCGTCGGGAATGCGTTTGCCCAATGGAATCTGCTGGTCAGAAATCATCGAAGTGGCCGCGACTTTAGAATTCGCTCTGCTGGTGTCGAGCGCCGATCTTGTCATTGGAGCCGGTGAAATTGCCTTTGCGGATCCAACTAAACGGTTGCTTGGGCGGTCGTTAGGCCTATCACCGGGCTGATGAAGTTCATTTCATGGAACGTAAACGGAATTCGGGCCGCGATTAAGAAGGGGGCGATGGATTTCATGGATTCTTCGAACGCCGATTTCATTTGCTTGCAGGAAACCAAAGCCACGAGAGAAATCGTCGAGGAACTGGGCTGGCGCAGCGACTTGAAAGTATTCGCCAACGAAGCCGAAAAGAAGGGGTACTCGGGAACGGCCATCGTTACACCCCACGAACCGCTATCGGTTGTTTTCGGTTTGGGTATCGACGAACACGATGGCGAAGGCCGCGTGGTTACGTTGGAATACGATGACTTCTTTCTGACCAATGTCTACACGCCCAATGCTCAGAATGAGCTCAAACGATTGCCCTACCGCAGACAGTGGAACGAAGCCTTTCTCAACCGCATGCTAGAATTGCAGGGGAGCAAGCCAGTCATTTTTTGCGGCGATCTCAATGTGGCTCATACGGAGGACGACCTGGCCAACCCCAAGACCAATCGGAAGAACGCCGGATTCTCGGACGAGGAGCGGGCGGATTTCGGCTCAATAGTCGAATCGGGATTTATAGATACCTTTCGTGAATTCACCGAGGGAAATGGGCACTATTCCTGGTGGAGTTTCCGAGCCAATGCGCGAGCTCGAAACGTTGGGTGGCGCATCGACTACTTCCTGATTTCCGAATCTCTAAGGCCACGATTGGTTTCCGCCGAGATTCTCGCGGATGTAATGGGTTCGGATCACTGCCCAGTGACTATGGAGCTGAAGTAGAGGTTCTCGATATATCTCGATGGGGTAGCGGCCGATCTCACGCCTACGCTGCAACTACAGCGGGGCGGGCCGAGCGGCCACATCGATCTAGCAAAATTTCAACAATGACTAGCGATTCGGCTGCTTGGGGACAAGCAGCCCTACCAAGGAAAGCATCATTCGCTTTCGCCGAACCACTTTTCGGTTTTCTCTCTGGCTGCCAGTCTGTGTTGGGGCTTTATATGAGCGGCGACGGTGGCCAGAGCTAGAGCGATGGCGCCCAGGTCGTCTGTAAATCCGAGAAGCGGAGTGATGTCTGGGATCGCGTCCAAGGGCAGGATAAAGTAACCTAAGGCCGAGAAGATGATCGCTTTAGCCTTCTGTGGGGTATCGGGATCGGATGCCGCGTAGTACAGTATGAGCGCTTTTTCGACGAGCTCGCGTCCGGCTGATTTGGCGAATTGGGTTAATTTTTCCCAAAGTCCGTTCTCGCTGTAGTTGTTGGAGTAGTCGGGTTGTTTGGGTACGAGATTGCTCATATCACGATGGCTATATTTCGGTACGGTGATTGGACGTGGAAATCTTGTCAAATGGGAGTTTGGACGGCCTCGGATCGATAAGAAAGCTGCTCAAGCGAAAATAGTTGGCCCAATTGACAGCTGGCTGAATGTATATCTATAATCACCACTTTGTTAACGGTACCATGTTCATCCTACGCATGCTTCCTCCCTTAGTCGTCCTAGCCGTGTCCGCTGGGATATGCTACTGGATTTTTTGGTCGGAGCCGGCGCCCCGGAAATTCCCCCAGAAGGAAACCTTACCAGAAGTGAGTGTTTACACTCTGGAGCCGATCGACTACCAAGTTTGGCTTCATTCTCAAGGAACGGTCCAAGCCCGGACTGAGAGCTCGCTCGTCTCCGAAGTTAGAGGGAAAGTGGTAAACGTGGCTCCTGCGTTTCGGGTCGGCGGATTTTTTGAACAAGGGGAAACCTTGCTGGAGATTGACAAGCGGGACTATGAGACCGCGGTTCTTTCTGCTGAAGCGACGCTGGCTCGAGCCCGATTGGCCTTGGCCGAGGAAGAAGCGAACGCGGCCCAAGCCCGGACGGATTGGGAACGTCTCAATCCGGGAGTCGAACCGCCAGAACTCGTAAGTCGCAAGCCTCAGTTGGCTCAAGCCAAGGCGGATGTCGCTTCGGCCGAAGCTAGAGTGGAGAATGCTAGCCTGAACTTGGAACGCACTACCATCACGGCTCCCTACGCCGGTCGAATATTGGAAAAGCGGGTCGACATAGGACAGTTCGTTAATTCGGGAAGCGTATTGGCCGAAATCTACGCGGTCGACTACGCGGAGATACGTTTACCACTTAGCGAACGGGAAATTGGATACATCAATGTTCCTGAACTTTATCGCAACGACTCGAATCCCGTACTGCCAATGCCCACAGTGAATCTGACCACGACGATTGGTAACGAAACTCTGCATTGGGCGGGGCGTATCGTGCGTGCGGAAGGGGCTTTCGACGTTCAGTCGCGACAATTGTTTTTCGTTGCTCAAGTGGATGACCCCTACCGGAAGCAAGGTGATGGCAGGCCGCCGTTAAAGGTAGGTTCTTTCGTGCAGGCTCAGATTGAAGGAGAAGTTTTGGAGGATGTAATTGTCATTCCGAGAGAGTTGTACCGGAAAAATGAGTACGTGGTTGTCATTGAAGATGACGGAATCTTGAGGCGGAAATCTATTGAGATTGAGTGGAGCGACGAGGAGAGTTTGGTCGTAAGCAGCGGACTGAACCCGGGAGACCGCGTTTGTCTGACCCATCTGAGCTTTCCTTCGGAAGGGATGAAGGTCGCGGTTGTGTCCGAAGACGGAATTGATGTAGCAAACAAATCTGCGCATCAAGGCGCTGACGCCAAGCAGGTTGTTCGATAATAGATAGGAGCCCGATCGCGATGCATAGGATTATAGAGTGGTTTACCAACAACGGTGTAGCGGCGAATATCCTCATGTTTGCCATCGTGTTGACGGGCGGATACCTAGGTTTGAACAAAGTGGTTCTCAGGGAATGGCCTGACTACCTGCAGCGGGAGATCGAAGTGGGTGTTACTTACCGCGGGTCCACGCCCGCCGAAGTTGAAGAGTCGATCGTCATGCGCTTGGAAGAGGCCCTCTTCGACGTAGCCGGGATCAAGGAAATGCAGAGCCGAGCCTCGGAAGGCTCTGGGCGCGTGACTTTGGAGATCGAAGAGGGTTACGACATGAATGTGATCCTTGATCAGGTGAAGGACCGTGTTGACTCGATCAACACGTTCCCTGTTGAAGCGGAACGGCCCCGCGTGAGCCAGGACACCTTTACGGAGCGTCTTATGGCGGTGGTCATTTCCGGAAATCTGGGAGAAAAGGATCTCATGGAGCTGGGGGAAATTGTCCGCGACGACCTCACAGCGCTTCCAAATATATCTCTCGTATCCATGAAAGTGGCGCGTCCCTACGAAATCGGGATCGAAGTTTCGGAGGAAACGCTAAAACGGCATGGACTTACTTTCGATCAGATTGTTCAAGCGGTGAGAAATTCTTCGGTCAATCTATCGGCGGGCAGCGTTAGGACCAACGCGGGCGATATTCTTTTAAGAACCTCTAACCAAGCATATAACTACGAAGATTTCTCAAAGATCGTGGTTTATACTCGGGAGGATGGGACCCGGCTGACACTGGAGGATGTTGCCAAGGTTAATGATGGTTTCGATGAAACGCCATTGATTTCCAACTACAATGGACGGCGATGCGTTGTTCTGGACGTTTATCGCTCGGGCGACCAGAATCTAATCGTCTTGGCCAATGAGGTTAAGGCCTACCTCGAAGCGAAACAGCCCACGTTGCCAGAGGGCGTTCTATTGAGCTATTGGAGTGATGACTCCGAGCGGGTGAAGCAGCGGCTGTCGACGCTAGCGGGAAGCGCAATTACCGGCTTCATCCTCGTGCTAATCGTGCTGTCGCTTTTCTTGCGGCCCTCGCTAGCCTTTTGGGTCAGCTTAGGCATCCCCATCGCTTTCTCAGGGGCCTTCATTATGTTCTACCTGTGGAACGTTTCCCTCAACCTGAGCACATTGTTCGCATTCATTCTCGTTTTGGGTATTGTGGTCGACGACGCCATCATCACGGGCGAAAACGTTTTTCGCCGCATGCAAGATGGGGAAACGCCGCTAGATGCCTCGGTGAAAGGTACACAGGAAGTCGCTATTCCGGTCGTGTTTGGCGTGCTTACCACGATTGTCGCCTTCTACCCGCTTCAGGCCATGACCGGATTCATGGGCAACAATCTGAAGCAGATTTCCTACGTGGTGATCCCTGTGCTTCTGTTCTCGTTGATAGAATCCAAGTTGATACTTCCGGCTCACCTCAAGCACTGTAAAAACATAGGGGCAACGGGCGGAAACGACTCCAAAACCAATTTCATCACCCGAATTCAGCGAAGAATAGCTACCGGACTAGAGCGAGGGATCGAACGGTTCTACCGTCCCGTACTAGACGTTTGCTTGAGAAATCGGTACGTAACGTTCTCAGTTTTCGTAGGAGGTTTGGCGATCGTTTGGAGTCTCGTAGAAACTAATCGGATACAATCCAGTTTCTATCCGAGAATACCGAGCGACCAAGTCACCATACGCCTGCAAATGCCCGCGGGAACGCCGTTTGAGACGACGGATTCCCATATTCGCCGGATGGAGAAAATTGCCCTGGACTACAAGGAAAAGGTCAATGAAGAGTTCGGCACTGAGATGATCCGCAATGTTTTCGCCACCGCGGGTGGTCAACCGATGTATCGAAGTTATGGAACACGGGCAGTCGGGGTGGCGGAGCTAGGCGAGGTGGTTATCGAGCTCACTCCCTTCGAAGTGCACGGTTTCAATTACGGCAGTTCCGAGGCGACAGCTTATCTTAGGCAAGCGATTGGCCCTGTGCCCGATGCCGAGCGGCTGTCGCTGGGCTTCCTCCGTGGTGGCGGATCAGGGGTTTATCTGAGATTTACGAGTCCCAGTTTCGATGACCTGATAGCTGCCTCTAGCCAGCTGCAAGACAAGCTGACTGAGTATCAAGGCTTGGCCGAGATTACCGATTCCTTTGAGAGCGCTAAGGCGGAATTCGAGTTGCAGCTCAAGCCGCAAGCGGAGTATCTAGGGATCACCGCTAACAATCTGGCACGCCAGGTGCGTCAAGCATTCTTCGGAACGGAGGCCCAGCGCATACAGAGGGGGCGCAACGATGTACGTGTTATGGTTCGCTATCCCGAGGCCCAGAGAAAGTCGTTGGCCACCTTGGACTCGATGATGATCCGGACGCCCAACGGGACGGAAGTGCCCTTCGACACGGTCGCTGAAATCAAGCCAGGCAAGAGTTTACCAGCTATCTATCGAGTCGATCGTATGCGGCAATTGACAGTATCGGCCGAAGCGGAGTCCGACGAGATTGATGTGGATTCCATTGTTATGGAGCTAGAGCGCGACTTTCTTCCTGGATTAGTCGATCAGTATACGGGAATGAACTACGTCAAGTCTGGTAACGCTAGGCAACAAGAGGAAGACGCTCGTAATATTCGTTTCAATACAATACTCGTCGTCCTAGGTGTTTATGTGTTGCTGGCGATTCCATTCAAAAGCTACGTCAAGCCGTTCGTCGTCATGGCCGTAATTCCGTTTGGGATTGTTGGAGCTATCCTAGGACATGTGATCATGGATTGGATACTTGGAGCAATTTGGGACGATGGAGTAACGGTGAATATCATGTCGCAATTAGGATTCTTGGCTCTTTCCGGAGTGGTAGTTAATGATAGTCTTATCATGGTGCACTTCATCTCAGCCAGAGTGAAAGAAGGCGTAAAGCTGGGCGAGGCGGTTAGGGCGGCAGGCGTTCGGCGGTTCCGCCCCATCCTGCTAACATCGATGACTACATTTGCGGGTTTGCTTCCTTTGATGTTCGAACAGAGCCGGGGGTCCAAGTTCATGATTCCTATGGCCATATCTCTGGGCTGGGGCGTGGTCTTCGCTACCGTGATCACACTGATTCTTGTACCGGTTAATACGCTGATACTTGATGACTTGAAGCGTCTTTTTCGCGCCTATTGGAGATGGCAGACCAATGCGGAGAAAACTCCCGAGCGAGCGGAAGCGGATCCGGTTGCTAGCAACTAGGAAATTCTCCACCATTCAGCATCGCGCCCCTTTCGCGACGTCGCGCAGGCCTTGACTCAAGTAGCGAGGCCTTGGTTCCAAAACTATTATCCGCGAAGCGGATACCTGTTTCCTGAACTCCGCAGAGCGAGTGAAGGAACTAGCGATCCCGCATTTGCGGGAGAGCGATGTTAGAAACCTCTCCTTGCCGGTTCGAAAGAGAATACTTTGAAACAACACTCGTGCCTCGCTTGTTGCCTCTGAGAGGCAAATAGGTGTCTCTTGCCCGTCCTCCCGCGACTGCGGGAATCGTCGAGACAAAAGGCTCGAAGCAATCAGCTGGGAATCAAGGGAGTCAGCCATTTTGCAAACACGCTACAGCCTCAAACCTGCTGTGTCTTTCGATCTGCTACTAGCTGTAGATCAAACAGATTTGACCTAAATTCACGTCAATGCCCATTCCCCAGAGAGCGATGTTACACCCTATACGCGCCCTCGAACAACGCTCGTGTCACACGTATTGTCTCTGCCAAACAAATAGGTGTTTCTTATCAAACAAGTTTTAACTGTTACTAAGATTGCCTTGATTATTAGTTGCGCAAAGATTGGCGTATTTTGGCGATCCCGTGAGAGAGGAATACAAGTATCAGATATGGCTTCATCTTGCGGTGTTTATCTTCGGAACTACTGGAATTCTCGGTAAGCTCATTTCGTTAGGCTCTTATGCCCTGGTTTGGTATCGATTGTTGATCGCTCTTTTTGCCCTGTTGCTGATTTTCGGTATCGCGAAGCGCAGTCTGGCGATAGATCGGCGAACCGCGCTCGCTCTGATGGGTGTCGGATTGATATTGGGAGCTCATTGGCTGACGTTTTTCGAAGCGATCAAGCGATCCAATGTGTCCGTAAGCTTGGTCTGCTTTTCCAGCGTGGCCTTGTTCACTTCCTTCATAGAGCCAATCCTGTATCGTAGACGGATTTTTTGGAGCGAACCCTTGATTGGTCTGGGAATTGTTCTCGGGTTCTATTTCGTCTTTCGCTTCGAGTTCGAATTCGCGGCAGGAATGCTATTGAGCGGAATTTCCGCGGCTCTGGCAGCTTGGTTCACAGTGCTAAATGGATTGCTGGTCAGGAGGTTGGATCCGAGAGTGATGACTTTTTACGAGCTGTTAGGAGCGTTTTGCTTAGCCAGCCTTTGCTTGGGAGTTCTGAGCCAAGTGGAGCCTCAAACCGTGCTTCCGAAGCCACTGGACTTGCTTTGGCTAGCCATCCTAGGTGTTGTGTGCACGGCTTTTTCCTTCATGCTAAGCATCCAGCTGATTCGGCGAATTACTCCCTACAGCTTCGTAATGGCCATCAATCTAGAGCCGATTTACGCTATCCTTCTGGCCCTGGCTATTTGGCCGGAAAGCGAAACAATGTCTTTGGAATTCTATTACGGAGCCGCGTTTATCGTAGCGATGATCTTTCTCAATTCCTACCTCAAAGGAAAACGGGGATTTATGGGCAAGCAGTCGGTTGACAGCATTCGTTGAACTTGAATGATGCGGCTATGGTTCGAGGAACGCACGACAACTTGGAAGACGAAAGAAACGCGTCGGTTTTAATTTACGTAAACGGGGTGATGACCCCGAGGGATGAAGCCAAAATTTCGGTGTTCGATAGCGGGTACCTCGTCGGCGATGGCGTTTGGGAAGGGGTTCGCTTTAAACAAGGCGTATTCGTTTTTCTGGAAGAGCATATCAATCGCCTTTTCGAAGGGGCTCGTATGATATTCATGGATATCGGTGAGACGTTCGAATCGTTGAAAGGCAAGTTAACTGAGACGATAGAGGCTAATGGCATGACAGATGGAATCCATGTGCGCCTCATGGTGACGCGAGGAAACAAGAAAACCCCGTCTCAAGATCCGCGGCTTACGATCACCCCTCCCAATATCGTCATTATTCCTGAATACAAGACAGCGAATCCCGATGTTAGAAAATCAGGAGTGCGCCTATACACTTCAGCTATTCGTCGCGGCTCTCCGGACTATTTGGATCCCCGATTGAATTGCCATAGCAAGCTACACGAAGTGGTCGCTCTAAGCCAAGCGATTGGGGCGGGAGCCGACGAAGCGCTCATGCTGGACATTAATGGATTCGTATCCACCTGCAATGCCACCAATTTCTTCATCGTCCGTAGCGGCGAGGTTTGGACTTCAACAGGAAAATACTGCATGAATGGAGTGACCCGAGGCAAAGTTCTCGCTGTTAGTGAACTGGGGGGGATACCTGCGGTGCAGAAGGACTTCTCCCTGGTGGACGTGTACAGCGCGGACGAAGCCTTTGTTACCGGTACCTTCGGGGGAATCACGCCGGTCTCGGAAATCGACGGCCGCCCTGTGGCCAAAGGTTCTTATCCGGGTCCCATGACGCAGCGATTGATCGATTTGTACGATCAGGAAGTGGGCGCCTACATCGCCAAAGCGACCGCTTGAGCAATGGAAACCAAAAGAATTAGCCTTTGGTCGGGCCCTCGAAATGTATCGACGGCCCTGATGTATTCATTTGCTCAGCGCAATGATACGGAAGCCTATGACGAGCCCTTATATGCTCACTACCTGATTCATGAGAAAGCCCGCCCTGAGCATCCAGCGGAGAGCGAGATCATAGCGGCCCAGGAGAATAGGGGAGAAAAGGTGATCCAGGAACTATTTCTGGGGCCTTCCAAATCGCCCATTCGCTTTTTCAAGAATATGGCCCATCACTTGGTCGAGCTTGAGTGGGGTTTTCTCGGATCGCTGAATAACGTACTGCTAACTCGCGATCCCAAAGAAATGTTGATGTCCTACAAGAATACGATTCCGGAGTTCAAGATTTCGGATACAGGCTATCCGAAGCTCAAGAAGCTTTGCGATGCCATTCTCGCATTGGGACAGGAGCCGGTTGTGATCGATTCCAAGGTTCTGCTCCAGTCGCCGAAAACAACCCTAGTAAAACTCTGCGCCAAATTGGATATCCCTTTTTCTGAATCGATGCTAAGTTGGCCGGCAGGAACCAAAGAACCAGACGGCGTCTGGGCGCCTCATTGGTACCACAATGTTCACCGATCGAACGGATTCGGCGCCTATCGTCCCAAAACGGAACCTTTCCCAAACGAGCTGCAAGGGATCCTTGAGGAATGCCAGCTGCTCTACAACGCGTTGTCGCCTTGGGTCCTAAAATAAAAAACCCGTTCCGAACTACCGAAACGGGTTGTATTAGAAATTATTTTTGCGGCTCTCGCTCAGCTTTCTTTTTCCTTAACGGCAGAGGGGACGATCATGAGTTTGCCGTCCTCTTTTTTGACCACTCCGGTGACGAGCAGGTTTTCGGTCTTGCCTCGGCAGAAGTACTTTCCGTGGGCCATGTTTTCGGTGAATAGATAGGTCAAGACCTTCCCGTCCTTACCTTTTACTTGCAAGGCGTTGGTGCAGGAATCGGTCTTGCTTAGAGAGCACTTGGCGCACATTCCTGTACCTTCAAGGGTGACTGTCTTGTTTTCGCCGGCCATCAAAGGCAGCGTGAGCGCGAGGCTCGCAATTAATATCATTAGTTTTTTCATAATCGGGCTATCGTAAGTTAAAGGGTTAGGTGAAAATCTGGCGAAGAAGCTAGGTTGAATGCCGTTTTTTAGCAAGCACGGATTCATCATCGCAGCGCTCGAACAGAGAAAATGCAAATCCCGGTCTAGTAGACATGGCAGGAGACTTAATCGACGAGCGGGAATCTTATTAGCGTGGCTTATGGAAATTCGGATACTCTCAGCTGCGTAGGGTGAATTACTCATAAATCGAAAAGGAGTTCTAATAGCCTATCTATAATGGCCCCTGATAAATGAATAAGCGCGGTTTTTTCATCGTCTAAAAGATCGAAAAGCGCTTAACTCGTTACCCAAGAGATAGCCGTTTTAAAGATCGCCCCGATCGAGCCACCAATTCTTGGTTGATGGAGTGTGGATAAGATGAGAGCCCAAAGATTTAGCGTTGATCCCCGATTCTGGAATCGCCGGTTTGGCGCATTCGCATTGGTTCTTTGCTTTATGGCTCAGGTTGGAGTACAAGATTTTAAAATCGCAAAGCCGATCCTCTTCCAGCAGCGGCTCTTCTTCATCTTCTTCTTCCAAATCGGTCTTTAGTGGAAGCAGCGTTTCCAGGATGCCATCCAGGCAGCGATCGACAACAATCAGCGCCCCTCGTCGATCGAGCTCATCCAGCGCCCCCTCTCGATCGCGCGTATCTAGTCCGCCATCGAGGTTGTCATCTTCGTCATCAGGATCTCGGTACAAGGGCGCGCGAGGTCCCGTTAAATCTTATTCAAATTCAAGAGTCCAATCAGGACCTCGCGTTTCATCGAGCGGCCGGCCATCGGTTTCCCGCCCGTCAACATCGAGTTCATCTAGGCAGCGTCCAACGACAGTCCGTCCAACGCAGCCGCGTCCATCTCCAAATTCAAGCCTGTCCGCTCCTAGGCGCTATTCGACGAGGCCTTCCGCTCCTACCCGAAGCAACAGAAGCGTTCAGCCGAGGAGATCTTCCTCGGTTAACGAACAAGCTAGAAATCGAACGCGTTCATTCAGATTGCCAAGCCTGTTCCCTTCGATATCGAACAACGGAAACGCGCCTTCATCTTCTACCAAATCCCCAAGCGGCTATTCCCGAACGCGACCGACGACGCCGTCGCCCAAAGTAAGCTCTTCGGCCCCAAGGCGGAATTCTTCGAGCTCCGTTTCGAGCCGCTCCAGCGGGCAGTCTACTAGGGAAGCCGTAGTGCCTAGCCGTGGACGGTCGACCGGCATTACACTGAGTCCGGAGGGCGTTTCCAGAAATCGAACGCCAAGCAGTTCCTCGACCAGATCGGCGAGGCCTGCAACGAGATCGACTAGTGCTCCCGATATTCGAATTCCCAGTAAGCATTCGCGATCGCTCTCATCGGCCCCAAGGAGATCTTCTACTACCAACTCTATTGCCAGATCGTCGACGGGACGGAACTCAGGGAATCCTCTTGTTTCAACGAGAAACCGCTTTTCAAGCTCGAGAATGCCAACCGCTCCAGTGGAACAGCAGACGGCGATGGCGCTAACTCGAGATCTTTCCCAAGTTTCGGGCATTTACCGACAGGACAGGGCCAGCTCGCGTAGCGCCTACCGCGATGCCCAGGCGGAAACCGTGGCCCGCACCGAAGAAATGCGAGAGGAGCAGACATTTGGGGCGGTTTCTAAGCTCACGCAGTCCGTGGGGACGCCGAATAGGCGCATGGACCATCAGACGGCGTCATCGCATGGGGCGAGAGGCTCCAGGGGAGTTGCTCGAATTGCCCATTTCGATCTGGATCGCCGTCACAAGCATGGCCCGGCCTGCAGGCATCACTATTACGATAGGCGGTGGCACGATTTTCCTAGCTCTCATCGCCATGGTCCCGGTTGCGGGCATCATTATCGCAACGGTGTCTGGTTGTCTTTCAGCATAGCGCATCGCCACGGTCCGGGTTGCGGACACTATTTCTACGGAGGCTTGTGGCACAACTACCCGCAGCGGCATGTCCACTTTGACGGTTGCGGGCATTACCAACATCGAAGCGTCTGGCTCGATTTTCCTCCCGCCCACCGGCACTCGGCTAGTTGCGGCCACCTTTACGATGGGGTTCGCTGGTATGTGCACGGCTCCGGTATCTACACGCATGGAGATGGTTGCGGGCACTTCTACTACGAAAGCAGATGGAACTCGTACCCGAGGCGCTACTACACGAGATACCGTCGTAATGGCTTCTTTTTCTTTCTCGATTTAGGGAACTACCGTAACAGAAATGTGCCAACGCAGGTCTATGACGAATACATCTACGAGGAGCGTGAGCCGGAAGACATTTACACGGACTCGGATCCGGTAAGTCGGGCCTATGCGGCATTCGCTCACGGGCGTTTCTATGAATCGGTTATCGCCTTCAATGACGCCATTGAAACCGAGCCGGAGAACGGCATACTCTATTTCGCTCGAGCTCAGGCTCATGTGGCCATTCGCGACTATCGGTCAGCCTACGACGATATGATACGAGGAATGGACCTCGTTCCGGAGTGGTCGGACGTGGATTTCAGCAAAGCGGAGCTTTACAGCAATCCGCAGTGGTTCGAAGAGCATTTCCAAGCCTTGTCGCAATGGGTGGCGGATTATCCTCGAGACTACAAAGCCCACTTTGTACTCGGATACATCCACTATTTCGAGAAGGATTACGCTTCAGCTAAGAGCGAGTTCGGCTATACCCTCGCTTGGAATGAGGAGCACGAGCAAGCGAAACGAATGCTGGATTCGGTTCTTGGTTTGGAGGCGGAGATGGAAGTAGAGGCCCTAGTGATCGAGGAGCCAGATACGGAAGCTGCCCCAGAGGCCCGCAAACAGGGAGCAAAGAAATCGCCCCTTCTCGAGGAAGAGGCGACATCGTTAAATTGATTTTCCGGCTTGGGAAGCGGAATTAAGCGTTTCCGCCCCCGCGAGGGCCACCACCGCCAGGTCCGCCTCGGCCGCCGCCGGGTCCACCACGACCACCACGACCACCTCGGCCACCGGGTCCGCCTCTCTGAGGCATGGCGTTGAATTCCTCTTTTGACAGCGAGCCGCTCTCATCGGCATCCGCTTTCTTGAAAGCGTCCTTCATTGCGGTTTCGATGCGCTTTCTAATCTCTTCCGGATTGGGACCGCCCTCTCTTTGTTGACCGCCAGCCCGGCGCTGCATCATAGCGATACGGGCGTCAACGAGCTCTTTCAGGCTCACGGAGCTATCCTCGTTCTTGTCTGCCAGAGCGAAGAAGTCGGGGCGTTCTCGATTAGGCCTTTCGTTTTGGCCGATCGCGCTCGAGGCAATGGCGGCAGAAGTCATCAGGAAAATCAGTTTTTTCATAGTGTTTATCTTTCTTTGCAGATTGGGTTTTGGTGGTTGCTGAAGCTTTCAGTTCATAGGCAAACGGCGATTTGATGATTTAAGTTTCAGATTTCAAAGGGACCGGGGCTTTATCGTGGACATGGCGAGCGTCTTTCGTGAAAGTTTCGGCGAGTTCCCCCCATCACCCGCGGGGACCTTAAACCAACCCAACGATTATTCTAATTATGAAATTACGTAGCGCTCTCTTGCCGATCCTGCTCATAGCTGGTTTCGTTACCAATTCGTTCGCGGCCCATCACGGAAAACCGCTTTTTGTTCAAACCTATTTGAAGTCCTACACTGCCGAAACGGATAAGCTCATAAGCTTGGCGGAAGCTTTCTCGGATGAAGGTATGGAATGGCGTCCTGCCGAAGGAATCCGTTCCGTCCGGGAAGCTATCTTGCACGTGGCTCAGGCAAATTACGGAATCGGTTCCCGTTTTCTGGGCAAGAAACTGCCTGAAGGCGTCAATCCAAGGGAGTTCAGAAACATCACTTCCAATAGCGAAGCCATCGTGTTGCTCAAAAGCTCGATCCAATTCGTCAAAGACGCGATTGGGAGTATGGACGAGGCTGCCTTGGCTGAGGAGATCAAGCTTTTTGGACAAGACTCCAATCGAATGGGAGCTGCCATAGCGGTTGGAGGTCACGCTTACGAACACCTGGGCCAGCTGATCGCCTATGCTCGCTCCTCAGGCGTCGTTCCGCCTTGGAGCCAGTAGAGAACTCAGGTTAGAGAAATTTTTCATGGACCCGTCTTCGCGACGGGTCTTTTTCGTTTTCCATTTCGCAATCGGTACAAGGAGAGAAATTCCTGGTTACCATAGGGAACAGACTTGTTGGTTAAAGATTGTCCAATCGATCGGAGCGGAACGGTAAAGTCCCCGGAATGACTGATAATTGGCTCGTGACTGAGCGGATAATTGGTCGAGTTTAGAGCTTTTATCGTGATAATCCAGGTTGTCAGGCACTTCTTATTTGTCTTTAGGGGGAAATGTTTTGGTCTCTTCGCGTTAACCTTATTGAAATTCCAACCATCATTTGGTCCCTAATAGTCAAAATCTATCCGTAGACGGGAAACCCGGACTGAAAACAGATCGTTATGCAGAATTGTTACTTGAACGCTATGCAGCAAAATATTGACGGCGAATCGCTCAAACTCGCCAATAAGGGACGTCCACTGGCAGGGATCGCCCTGAGCTTTCTGGTTGCGACTCTCATTATTTTGAGTCCGGAAGCCCAGGCCAAGAAGGTGGATGGGTGGCTCAACTGGCGCGGACCGTTACAAACGGGAGTTTCACTAGAAAAGAATCTCCCGGATTCCCTTGAGCCTGAAGGAGATAGCCATTTGTGGAGCTATCCGGTCAAGGGTGGCGGCGCCCCGGTCTTTGCCGATGGTCGCGCGTACATTTTTGGCTATCACGAAGAGAACGACGGCAAGCTCGTGGAAGAAACGCTCCTTTGTCTGGATGCGGACACGGGCGAGAAAATTTGGGAGTACCGATCGCGGGACTTCTTGAGCGACAACATTTACAATCGCTATGGAATAGGCTCTCCTTGCGTCGATCCGGAAACGGGAAACGTTTACTTTATGCCCACTTCGGGTCTAGCCATAGCTTTCGACCGGGATGGTAACAAATTATGGGAGCACTCGATGCTGGAAGAGTACTGGAGGTTGACGTTTCCGAACGGGAGAACGGGAGGTCCAGTGGTCGATGGAGAGTATGTCATCTTTCGGGGAATCACCGCTAATTGGGGAACGACAGGACCTCCAGGAGACCGATTTTACGGGTTCGACAAGATCACCGGGGAGCTCGCCTGGTATTCTTCGCCTGACATCAGGCCAGTCGATAGCTCCAACTCGTCGCCTGTCTTCAGCGATCTCGATGGACGCCGCGTCTTTGTGGCCGGAACCGGCTCGGGGAGCATTATTTGCTCAAACGCCCGAACGGGAGAGCCCGTGTGGCGGGCTACGATCTCCCAAGGAGGTGTCAATGCGTCGATTCTCTACTACGAAGACGATAAGATTATCGCCATTCACGGTAAGGAAAATATCGATACCACTTCAAAAGGCAGATTGGTATGCTATCGGATTCCTACTGAATACCCTTCTGGCGATAAGCCGATTCTATTAGGAGAGAAGGACGAGGTTTGGCGTAATGACGAGCATGTGTCATTTAGCAGCTCTCCCGTTTTGCACGAAGACCGCGTCTACAGCACCATCGCTACCGGGGAGCTTCTATGCGTTGATGCAAAAACGGACGGGACTCTCTGGTCGCTTAAGCTAGCTCCAGATCAGCTGCACGCCTCGCCGCTTTTTGCCGATGGCAAGCTCTACGTTCCGATGCACGATGGAAAGGCATTTGTCGTGAAGCCTCACGACGATCGTGGCGAGATTCTCAACGAGGCTGATATGGGAGCGGTCTGCTTGGCGGCTCCATCGGCGTATGATGGCAAAGTTTACATACAGACGAAAGAGGCTCTGCACTGTTTCGGGAGCGAGAAA
>MDTA01102990.1_pt1 | contig 34932 bp, 36 predicted proteins | sample 811151 | NCBI WGS metagenome assembly MDTA01 (sample SAMN05326648, study PRJNA326480) | marine metagenome | isolation source: seawater | place: Indian Ocean: South | collected 2010
CAGGATTTAATAAATTTTCTATAATTTTAAAGCGTTGATAATATTTTCCTGAATAAAGGATGTTCATAATAAATCTGTAAATACGAATGTTTTTGTAAATAAAACTAAATTTTTTTTTTTTTAAATCCATTTAGTCCAATCCCAATCTCCATTAATCTTCGAAATAAACTGATTCATATAATCATGGGATAATATTGGGGTTCTCCGAAGTTCAAACAGATCAGAATTTAATGTATTTACACCTGGCTTACTTGAGCTTGCAGAAATAAAACCTACATTTTTTACTTCATTTTTAATGAAATTATTTACTGCCCCGTGAGGATATGACATGAAGAAAACATTTTTTCCAATAGTATCCTCTAGCCATTGTTTACTATTATAGATTTCATTTTTAATATTATCGAGGCTTAAATTAGTTAATGGCTCATGGGAATAGCCATGTGCCCCAATAGTGCAAATGTCTAATTTTGATAATTCTTTAAGTTGAGTGATTGACAAGTATTCATTTCTCTCAATAACAAGTTTTGGAGAGACAAATACAGTGAAAGGTATATTTAATTTACTCATTATTGGAACAGCTTTTTCTAAAACATCTACAAAACCATCATCAAACGTTATAGATATTGAATTTTTATTTACTGCAAAATTTTTAACACTGGTAAGACTGTTTGTATAATTTTGTCTTAGATAATTCATTTGAGTTTCGAATAGATTTAAATCTATTGAATATATTCCGTAGATATCATTCTTTACTTTAGTTCCAAGTGAATGATACATTAGAATTCTTTGGCCCCTAGATTTTAAAATTTTACCAAGAGTGTTAGATATTATTTTTTTAATTTTATGCTTAGTCTTATAGTCCATATAAATTGAGACTCTTCAAAAATTCATACCCCCTGTAACAGGAATGTTTACTCCAGTAATAAAAGATGATTTTTCGGACATAAGAAAATCTAAAATGGGAATAATATCTTTAATTTCTACACTTCTTCCAAAAGGAACCTTTTGACTATTCATTTCAAAAATTTTTTTTGGTATCTCATTTAGAAATTTTGTATTTATCATTCCTGGAGAGATAGAATTAATACAAATTTTATACTTAGAATACTCAGCAGCTAAAGATCTTAGAAGACCTAAAAGCGCATACTTTGATGTAACATAAGATGACATGTGTCCAGGTGGTTGACCGATGGTAACACTTGATAAAATTGTTAATATTTTTCCATATTTGTTTTTTTTCATAAAAGGTAAAATATATTTTAAGATTAAAAAAAAGGATTTAATTTGAATATTAAAACTTTTCTCATAATCTTCCCAATTAAAGTCGGTAAATGAACTAACTTTAAGTGGATTAGACGCTATGTGAATTACTTTATTTGGAATAAGTTTTTTGTTAGAAATTTTTTTTATTAAATCAACTACTTTTAATTCATTCGATAGGTCACATTTAAATTGAATAATTTTACCTTTAGAATTTTTTTTTAGTTTAAATTGGTTTTTATAATAAATTGCTAGTAAAATATTTTTATTACTTAAAAGTCTTTCAACAACATGTTGCCCAATATTGGATGATGCGCCTGTGATTAATATAATATCTTTACTCATTTGTACTTACTTTTATATTTGCTCTCGATACCAAATTATTTTCTTCTCTCGTAATTCTAGATTTTATATTAATAATTTTAAATCTATTGTCCAACTCTACAATCCTACCCTCAATATATAGTTTATCTTGAACGTACACTGGTTTTAAAAAGTCCACATTTATACTATTTAAAAGTGCATATTTTCCAGGCAAATATACTCCAATCAATTTTGAATAAAAAGAAGACACCAATAAACCAAAGACAACTTTATCCTGAAAATTTTGTTTTATTGCAAAATCTTTATCAGAATGTAAAGGATTTACATCTCCACTAATTTCTCTAAAATTACTCATCATTAGCTCAGAGATAGTTACTTCAAATCTTTCCGTTTGATCTACTTTTAAATCCTCAAATCTAAATTCATTCATATATTAACGTGGTTATCTTCTATTAATTATATTGCTATCTAAATTTTTTTTAATATTGAGTCTATTGTATCCCCAACATCATTTTGTTGATCTAGTTCATCAAGTGTAAATGATATTTTGAATTCTTTTTCAATTGCCATAATTAAATTCACATGGGTTAGAGAGTCCCACTCATCAATATCTTTGGCTCCTAAATTTCTTGAAAAAGTGAAGTCACTTTTAGAAAAAATACTTTTAAATATTATTTTTAATTTTTTTATTACTTCGTCTTCACTCATAGTTCATTTGTATCATATTATTTATAAAATCTAAATTTGATGCCATATCTAATGACCATTCTGATGAATTTGGAGTTTTTTTTATTTTCTGAAAACCTAATTCATTGTAAAGATCTTTCACAATTATATTTCTATCACTTTTATTGTAATAGCCATTAATTTTTTTTATTTTTAAATCTCGACAAAGATTAAAAAACTTGTAAAAAACTGCATATTCGAGTGTTCTTTTAAACACCCTGCAGCTCATAACCCATATCTTAATATCCATCTCATTATTTTTTCTGACTTTACCATATATTGCTGAAACAATACCATGTTCTGAAAACTTGTCAGTTAATGAACCGGTTAAAGCTAAAGTTTTTTCGTCAGCATTTAATGAGGATATATCATTTGAGTTAATTTTTTCTAAAGTAAGATTAAATTGATTTGTTTTGTTAATAAGTTGAATAAATCTTTCTTTTGAAGCGCTATCTACTTTTTTTATTTCTGCTTTCATATTCAATGACTTTAAATAATCTCTATAATTATTAAAGTTTTCAATAGTTTTGCTTGATTCTATAGATAATCTAATCGATTCAGGTCTCTTTAAATCCTCGCCTGTTACTTTAGTTGTTTCAAAAAAATTGTGTTTTTCAATAATATTTCTAAAGTTTTCAATATTGTCTCCAATATCAGGTACATATACATTTGTATTCTGACTAACTTCATCTCGCTCCATCTTATTATCATCTACAAAAATTGCTGAAGTCTCACTTATGTTTATTTTTTTTATAATTTCTTTAATATTCGATGATTTAGTATTCCAATTTGCTACAAACGCTGAAAAATCTTTAATATTTAAGTAAGAATTTTTATGATCTAGACCTAGTTTGGCAATCTTATCTTCATTTTTGCTAACAACTGCTAAAATGATACCTCGATTTTTTAATTCTAAGATATATTTTTGAAAATCTAAATATGCGTCTCCAGTTGGATCATCTCTACTTAATTTTATCTTTTCTACCCCATCATCTCCTATTACCCCTCCCCAAATTGTATTATCTAAATCAAGAATTAAACACTTATAACTCAGGCCCTCTAGTGCCAAAATTACTCGGGATACACTGTAAGCTATATCAACAGAAGAAATTACAGATGGGGAATATCTAAATTTATACCAATCTCTTTCACTCTGCCATTCCTGGGAACCTTTTAAAAAAGATAAATAATTTATATCTAGTACATTGAACCAATCATTTTGAGTGTCATACTTATTAAATTTTCTATTTAATTCTGATATGAAATTAATTTTACCATGAGCATCAATTGAATCTTTGTTACCTAAAACTCTATAATTTGGAAAATCGAAATTATTTTGAATTACCAGACATGAAAAATTTTTTTTTGCATATTCCCAAATGCTCTTATAATGTTCAAATTCAGATTCAATTAAAGTATTTATTTGACTAGGCGAAAAATCCATGTCTGGAAATTTTTTAATATTTCTCCAAGTAGTATGAATCCAGAGTATATCTGGATTAAATTCTTTTAATTTTCCAACATTAAATAAAACCTCTTCATAGTACAATTGAAATTGTCCTTCATAAAAATTTGCTAAAATGTTTTTGTCTGATAAAAATATGTTTAGTAAATCTTTTAGATGTGATGTTGAAGAACCACCAAGTATCGCTATTTTTTTGACCTTTTTATTTTTTTTAATCTTAGAAATTTCATTTGTAATCAATTTAAGATTTTTAAATAATTCAGTATAATTAAATGGAGGTATAAGCAGTTTTCTAAGTTTTAATTCCATAAAGTTAATTCCAAATTACGAAGCCTTTTTCACCAAATGTTCCATTTGGAATGATATCCTCTAAATTAGATTTATTAATTTTAATTAAACATTTTGCTCTAGATAAAAAATTAAATTTTATAAATGGTTTGAAAAAAAAATTATTAATCATTGAGTTGTGAATTAAAATAAAATCTATTTTATAATCATGATAAGAGGCTATTTGAATTGCTACATTTTTTGTCAAAATAGGTGATATTATATCAGTTTCTAATATCTGGAGATATTTTAGTTTATTGATGGGATTATTTACATATTGAACATACATAAAATTCTTTGATTTGTCTTTATTCAAAATTTTCACAAAAAACTTATTTGGGTCTCCTTTCAAGACCCAATTAAAATTTAGTAGTTTAATTTTTTTTTTCTCTAACAGCTTTGCTATTTCAACTGTATTCGAGATTATCTGATATTCAAAATTTAATTTTGTATTTATTGATTTTTTCCCAAATACAGTTTTATATATAAAAAAACCAAATTTTGACAAAATTTGATTTATTTTTTTAAGTCTAGGAATGCTTAAATTTAAAAAATATTCAATTGGTTTATTATTATTTATATAGATATAATTATTTTGATTTTTAGCTATATCAAAAAATCCTAACTTAGAAAATATTTTCTCAGTTAAATCTCCTGGGGTTGAATTAATTAATATATCTTTATTTTGCTGTATAAATAAAAATAGAAGTTTTAAGGAAAACCTTTTGTATTTTTTAATCACTACCCATGTTGATGGTGAAGCGGAAGTATAAGTTTTTCCATTAATATTATAATCTACAGGAATATTTCCTAAAAAACCTTTAATATAATCTGGATCATTAATATCTTCTATAATCCATCCCCTAGCATCTTCGGTCCTAAATGCAGGATTTGATGTCCACCAAAATTCAAATCTTCTAAAATATTCATCTTCACTATATTCTGGCAAAGCATTCCTTGATAAAAAAGTGCTTAGTAATGATAAATCTTTCTGATCTAGTTTTCTTACTATTATATTATCTTTTGATTTCATTATATAAAATCTTCAGAATTTTTTTAGGAAGAATGAATATTAACAACACTTCAACTCTATTCATAAATCCTTTTACTTTTAAAATATCAGAAAGCTTTAGGTTACTAAAATTATTCTTTGCAGAATGTATCACCTTCATTTTAAGTAAATTATTTTCAAAGTAAGAATAATTGCTTAAAGTAGAGATGCTGTTTTCATTTTTCATATCAATGGCCCAATAATCAAGTTCATCGAGAAGTTTATGTTTTTGTAGAATTTGTAAGTTTTCTCCGTGCCATCTGCAATAACCAGTCACATCATCTAAATATAATATCTCGCAAATTGCAGATAGCCTCATTATCAAGTCAAAATCGCCAATCACATTATACAAAGGATTAAATTTAAATTTTAATTTTTCATAGAAAGTTCGTTTAATTATTACTGTAAGCCAACCAATGTTATAATCTTTGAGTAATAAATTTGTAACATTGCCAGAGGGAAGTTTTTTTTTATGATTAATAAATGTTTTCTTTTTGATTTGATCGTATTTATAAAAATTGCTATATACCAAACCTACTTCCATTTTGTTTGAAAAAAGAGGGATTTGCTTATTAAGTTTATTTTGATCCCACCAATCATCAACATCTAGAAAAGCATAAAAGTCACCATTTGCCTTTTCGATCGCATAATTTCTTGCTTGATATAGAGTGGTATGCTTCTCTGCTAAATAATATTTTATTCTTGTATCACTAAATTTGCATATCTCTAAATAAGTATCATCAGTAGATCTATTATCCCAAAATATTATTTCCCAATTTTTATAATTTTGATTTATTACAGAAGAAATGCTTTTTTTTATAAATGACGCTCCATTATAGCAATTCATAATAACACTAACTAGTGGCTCGTTATTCATAAAAAATTTAACTACAATTTAAATTAAATCCATTTAGCCTCATTATTATCTACTAACTCCTCTAAACGATCTTTGTCTCTTTTTGTATCCATACAGTGCCAAAAACCTGAGTGTTTGTATGCCATCAATTCATTCATTGAACTAATTTTTTCAAGCGGTCCTCTCTCCATAATAGTTTCATCAGTATCAATATAATTTATAAATTCTGGATTGATGACAAAAAAACCACCATTTATCCAGTCATTGTTAGTTTGGGGTTTTTCTCTAAAGTTTTTTACAAAATTGTTTTCTATTTCTAGTTCTCCAAATCTTGCAATAGGGTGAACAGCAGTAACAGTAACCATTTTCCCATGTGATTTATGAAAATCAATTAGATTATTTATATTTATGTCAGCTACACCATCTCCATAGGTAAGCATGAATGTTTCATTTCCAATAAATTTCTTTAGCCTTTTGACTCTTCCACCAGTCATTGTATTGGTTCCTGTATTTACAGTTGTTACATGTATGTTATTTTTATGCATTAATAATGCTTCGCTATTATCATTTGTATAGCTTTCAATTTTTGTGAAGCCGTTATCTAGTAAATAATTGTTAATTAAATCTGCCTTATATCCTAATGCTAGACAAAATTCATTATAACCAAATTTTAAAAAAATATTCATAATATGAATCAAAATTGGTTGGTCTTTAATTTTAATCATTGGTTTTGGTATTTTGTGTGTCTCCTCAGAAAATCTTGTTCCAAAGCCACCTGCAAGTATAACTATTTTCATAAATTTAATTTCCAGTCATAATTAATTTCATCTATCACTTTGGCCTCAACTTCATTATCACTGTGTAAAATATTCGAAATATTGAGTATTAAAGAGTCATTTTTTTCTAGACCCATGAAAGCAAACCAAATATTAGGGGATACTGTCAATCTACTGTAATTTTTATGAGATAAAATATATTCAAAAAATTTCCCTTTTGAATTTGAGTTTATTCTATCATCATACATTACAAATCTTACTGTGCCCAAAGGTACGATTAAGTTCATTGTCATTTTTTTATGCAACTTCCAACCTTTGATTGAATTATATTTAATTTTTGTAAAATAAGCTTCTCCAAAGCCATTAAATATATTTTCATCAGATCTTAGGCCGTGCATTATATCACCTTTAACATTTTTAATTGTTTTTAAATTAGTTATATAAACACCTTCTATAGGATTTATTTTGCCCACTTTAATCCTCGAGTTTTAGCAACATCAATAAAGTAATTTAATTGTTGTACGCTCATATCAAAAGTACTACCACTAGAATTTTCATAAAAGTTTTTATACCATTCTGCGGTTAACTTTATTGTTTCTTCAAATGTTAAAACAGGCTCCCAACCTAATACCTCCATAGATTTATCACAATTTAATTTTAATAAATTTGCCTCTTTATAAATATTTTTTTTATTTGAGTTATCAATTTCCCAATTTACTTTTTGCCAATATATCTGCATTTCATTAATTAGTTCGTACACTGATCGGTCTTGGGATTTTTTAGGTCCAAAATTATAAGCCGAGCCATCTTGTTTTTTTTGTTTACTTAGAAAACTTCCTAAAGATAAATAACCGCTTACTGGTTCAAGAACATGTTGCCATGGCCTAGTAGAATTTGGATTTCTTACTTTTACTAATTTATTTTTAGACCAAGCTTTTACACAATCAGGAATAATCCTATTTTCTGCCCAGTCTCCTCCACCAATTACATTTCCTGCTCTTGCAACACCAATAATTTTGTTATTTTCTTTTAAGAAAGACTCAACGTAACTTTTGATACCAAGTTCTGCCATTCCCTTTGAGGCGCTATATGGGTCTTTACCCCCAATCTTGTCATATTCACGATATCCCCATTTCCACTCTAAGTTTTCATAAACTTTATCACTCGTGATTATGACTCCAACAACTCTTTTATTTAATAGTCTTATTGCCTCCATTATATTTATAGTCCCGAAACTATTAGTTTTGTAAGTTTCAACAGGATTCTCATAAGCGGTATAAACAATTGGTTGTGCGGCCAAATGAAAAATATAATCTGGAGAAAATTTACATATCACTGAAATTACTGATTTAGTATCTGCTATATCTATCCACTCCGTGTCTATTTTTTTATCTAGTCTGGAAGTTTTATAATTTGATGGATTTGAAACTAGTCGATCTGAGATACCTAATACATTTGCACCTAACTTATTAAGCCACAAACTGAGCCAACTACCCTTAAAACCAGTATTTCCAGTTACAATAATATTTTTGCCTTTGTATGCAGTCTCAAATTCTTTCATTCGATTTAAACTTTTTTTTTATATTTAATTCCACATTAGCTATACTTTTTATAATTTACAGTTTTTCCTAATGATTAATTGCTTATTGGGCTAGTTTCATCTGCCCATTTTTTAAATTTTAATAGTCCATCTTCTAAATTAACTTTTGAGGAAAAATCTAGTTTATCTTTCATCTTTTTCATATTTGCGTAAGATCCCATTAGATCACCAGGTGTTTCACCAACTACCTCTACTTTTACTTTGTCTTTTTTCCCTTCAATCATGATCAATTTATCTATAAGATCTCCCACGAAAGATTTTTTACCAGAACCTAAATTATAAATTTCATTTTTAGAGTTTTGATTTTTTAAGCAAGCAATCCAGCCATCAACAACATCATCTATATAAACTAAATCCCTAAATCTTTTTAAACTTCCCATTACAGGTATATAATTCCCTTCTCTTACATAACTTAAGAATATACTTACAATACCTTGGTCCTTTCTAGTTAAATCTTGACCAGGCCCATAAACATTGAACATTCTGAGCATGTCATAACTCAAATTATATTTCTTTGATAAAATTTTTATATACTTTTCGCATGCATATTTTGAAGTACCATAAACAGATAAAGGATTACATAAATCCCCCTCGCTGAATTCTTCCTTGCCAATTGGATCGCCATATACTGCAAATGATGAAGCAAAAATAAATCTCCCAATATCGTTTAATCCACAAAACTTCAATGCATTTATTGTTCCCAAAACATTATCTCTCACATCCTGGTATGGAACTTCAAAGGATTTTGGTCCTGATGATTGACCTGCTAAATGTAAAATTGTATCAACATTTCGTAATTTAATTTGTTTAAGCTGTTCATAATTTGTAACATCTGCCTCTATAATTTCCGCACTTTCAATTTTAGATGTTATATTAGTAGATTTATTATCAATAATAGTGACTTCATAACCATCTCTCATTATTTTTTTTGCTATAGATGATCCAATTAATCCTAGTCCACCTGTAATTAAAATTTTTTTCATTTAGTTATAATCTCAAAATCAATTTTAAATTCTCTACAAACTTCTTCATAAGAATTTCAGGTCCAACTGTAATTGTAATACTTTTTGACCAAGGATCTTTCCAAGGCCCTTTCACATATATTTTTTTTTCTCTTAATTTTTTCACTACTTCATTTACGTCTGTCTCATTATTGAATGTTATCAACAAATAGTTTCCTTTGTTACCGTGAGCATTGAGTCCTAAACTATTTAACTCTGTTTTTAAAAGATCTCTAGATTTTATTATACTGTTACAATATTTTTCAATTTGGTCAAAATTTTCGATCAAATACTCAGCAATTGCTATACTCAATGAACTTAATTCATGTGCAAGTCTGGATTTAGACAAAACAGACATAATATTTTTGTTGCAAACCGTATAGCCAACCCTGATCGAAGGCATTCCGAATGCTTTTGAAAATGTTCTGAGGACTATAACGTTCTCAAATTCTTTAATTAATGGGATAGAACAGTCTGCTCCAAAATAATGATAGGCTTCATCAATTACTAAAATACAGTTTTTCTCATTACATTTATTAGCAAGTATCGTTAATTCATCAAATGACAAGCAACTTTCTATCGGTTGATTAGGATTAGGTACAAACAGTATGTCTGGTGATTTTTCAAGGAACTCTTCTAAATCGTATTCAGAAAATTTATAATCTTTACTATAGCCTATTGGAACGAGATTAATTCTTAAAATATCACAATATACCTGATACATTGCATAAGTTGGGCTAAATACACCCACATTCGATCCTGGGTTACAAATGACATCCAATATATTTTTGATTGATCCATCAATACCGGATGTTAAAAGAATTTCACTTTTATCTATATTTAAATGATTAGATAATTTATCATAAAGTTGATTAATTTCAGGATAAGTGCTTAAAAAACAATCTGGTTTGTCCTTTAAAACTTTTTCTAATATATTTTTTTCCCAGTTGTCAACTTTTTCATTTCTATCTAAACGTAAACCATTAATTAAATCTCTACCTTCTGAAACTCTTATCCGATTAATATTTTTTAAATGAAGATTTTTTTTTAAAAGCATATTTTTAAGATATTAGAGAATAAGAAAGTCTTATATATAATCTATTTGAAAGAATCTAGTATTAAGAGGATCTAATTCAATATCTTTAGAAAGAGCTTTTCCCATCAAATTTGTTTTCCATCTTTTAGTAAATTTTAATTCATTAAAATAGTTAAAATAATAATCGTTTAATGCTACTTGCACTCTTATTTCCTCAACTTTTCTGATTTTACCAAAGTGGAATATACTTGTTATGAGATTTTCAAACTCAGAAAATTTTTTAGCGCAACTTAATTCTAAAATATCTACTCTTAAAATATCATCTTTGATAGATGTTATGCCAACTACAGCAAAATTATCTGGACCATTATTTGATGATGTAATTATTAAATTGTATTCATAACTTTTTTTATAATAATGAAATTTTAATTTATCAGACCAGCTTTTCAATGTTCTTTTTGGAAAATTGTAATGAAAATAGTTATAATAATTAAAACTTTTTAAAAGAGAGGGTGAAATTTTTTTTATGTCATCAAATGATGAGATAAGATTATAATTATTATTTAATCTTTTTCCTATATTCTTCTCTGATATTTTAAGTGAAATAATTTCGTTTAAAACAGAATATCCATTTTTTTTATACCATTTGAAAGCCGGTGAGCCCTCGTCATGTCTCATAACTAAAACATATTTTTTGTCTGAACATAACTTTTTGATCATTGCATCCATTGAAGAGCCAATACCGATACTTCTATAACTAGGTTTTATGTAAGCAGCTGAAACCCATAAAGCTTGAATGTCTGTATTTTCACTTTTTTTAATTTTATGTTGCTCAAATGGAATTGCACCAATCAGTTCTTCATCACGAAATGCTAAAACGGCAGTCATATTTTTTGATACCCATGATATTTTTTGTCTATTTGTATGATCTGAGGACTCAATTAAAGCTAATACTGAACTTAAATTTGATTTGTCAAAAAGTTTTATTTTAATATTTTTTTCCATTTCAAATATCAAAATCATTAATCAAAGATTTTTCAGTGATCTTTGAGAAATATTTCAACTTAAAAGTGTTAACATTATTTTGATATACGATAAAATTCGACTTTCTTTTATTGATCATTTTTTTAATTACTGAGACTATCTCATGAGGATTATTTACATAATCATAATTAATTTCATAACCAATAGTATTTGTTAGTGGATTTAATTCTAGAGGTTCATTATCAGTTAAAATAATTAGTGTACAACCCTGAGCTATATACTCAATTATAGAACCAGAAGATTTTGTAATTATAACATTGTAATCAGAAAAATCATAATTTTTTTTTAAAATTATCCATTTTTCAAGAAATTTTTTTTTATATTCTTCATATCTATCAGAAAAGCTTGGGTGAATCTTAAAGTGCAAAACATAATTTTCTGATAATTTTGATTTTTTTAAAAAGTCAATAATTTTAAATGCCTCAATTTGCTCATATGGCAATAGGACTAGAATTAATTTTGAATTTTCTTTTGGCTTAATACTGCTGTAGACATTTCTGTATCTAAATGGTGATCCAATTGAGTAATTTAGTTTGGATTTTTCTGGAAGATATTCCTTCCCGCAAACTAAAATTTTGTCAGGAATAACATTATACTTTTTATCTTTATCTCTAAAATACATCCATCTGCATGATGGATATTTTAAAAAATACTGGCAACCGTAAACTGTAATATTTTCGTTTTTTATACCTCTTAAAAAATTTCTATGAATAAGCTGATTCTCATTCCATGAAATTATTTTTGTTTTTTTTTTGTTTTATTAATTTTGTTAATTTTTTAGCAAATAAAAATTGAACATATGTTAAAAACGATGCATTAGAGATTGAGTTAATATAATCGTAATAAAATAATCGATCTAAGTATGATCTGGATTTCAAAGTAAATTTACGAGACAGTGTGACCAAAGGGAAAGAGATAATAAATACTAAAATTTTGACAATGTCTACAAAACTTAAGCAATCAAATTCAGTCAATATTTGTTTTTTTGACTTTTTAAAATTCTTTAACAATTTTATTCTTTTTTTAAAATTGGTTATTTTTTCAAATATATTTGCAATAATTATATAACCTTGTGATTTACTATTTAAATAATTATACAACTCAGCAAAAAAATTATCAGTTAAATTTCCTCTTCTATCAACCGAGTTACTGTTCAAAAAAGTTTGAATAAAAATTTTATTTTTGTAACATTCGTCATATTTAATACCTTTAAGAAGTAGTTTTGCATAAATAAAATAGATTAACCAATGGATAAAATGATAAATGTTTCTTAAGTAAAATAAAATTGCTCTTTGTATAAAATGAAAATATTTCTTTTTTGGATATTTCTTTTTTATTAAATTTATTAGAATTTCGGAGCCAATTAAGTGGTTTCTGCTAAATGTAATATGAGAATGAAAATAATTATGATTTAAAAAACTTTCCGATTTTAAGTCAATTAAGTTATCATACTCCTTATAAATATTAGATATTTTATCATGAACCTTTTTAATCATATTAACTTAATATCATTCAAATTAATTGGTTAAAATTATTTATAAATATATTTTTTTTATCTGGGAATTTACTCATTTCTTTTAAATAACTACCAACACCAACAAAAGCTATGTTTAATTCTTTCGCAGCAAATAGATCACTTTCAGCGTCACCAAAAAAAATAATATCATCTGATTTAATTTTAAAATCTTCAATGATTGACCGTAAGTTTTCAGATTTAGTTAAAGGAGAACCATATACATTTTCAAAATATTTTTGATAGTTACATCGTAAAATAATTTCTTTTAATTCATCCAAAGGAGTAGCTGAATTTACTAAAATTAACTTATTTTTTTGTCTCAGATAGTTTAGAAATTTGATGACACCAGGAATAGGTCTGCATTTTATAACTTCATCTTTCACTAAACTAGAGAATTCTTCACACAGTTTATTAATTTTCTCTTCATCTACTTTATTGTGAAGCAAAACTTCCTCATAATATTTAAATTTTTCTGATCTTGAAACACCTCCATTATTTAAATGAAATTCTTTAATTTTTTTTAATATAAAACTATCCTCTTTTTCATATATTTTTTGAAATGCTTTAGTTTTAACATCAATCGAGTCTTTGATTACTCCATCAAAGTCAAAAACAAAACAAGTCTTATCTATAAAAATATCAAGTTGTTTTTTTATGATATTCATACTGTAAAATTATATTTTTAAATAATTTAAAAGCAGCAAAGTTTATTTTAATTTTTTTTTTTGTATGCTGCTTCAATAACTTCGAGTAATCCTTGTCCAAAATCAATATACTCATTTGGAGAAATCTTTTTTGATTTCTTAGGTGTATATCTGTATGGAGTTTTTGTGTAATGCTTAGTATTTTTTAAATCTATGTTTTTAAATTTAATGTTTGGTTTAATATTTGCTATTTCGAAAATCATTTCTATAAGTGCTTTAGAACTTATAACTTGTGATCCAGTCAATGTTACAGCTTGATTGATATATTGGTCAGACAGAGCATCAACCGTCATATTGGCAGCATCTTTAATGTGTATGTATTCTCTTTCTTCTAGACCTGTTCCGTGATAAATAATTTTTTTGTTATTTACAATCGTTTCAACTCTATTTTGCAATCCATTCCATTCCTGAGCTCGTGGTCCATATAAAGAACCATATCTAAGAAATGTATATTTTAAATTAAACTTTTCAGAGAAAGCTTCAATGATTGTCTCTGATGCTTGTTTGCTAGCTCTATAAATTGAACCGTAAGGACTAAAAACATAAATTGTGGATCCATAAAAGAACCTTTTAACACCAGCTTCTTTACAGGCCATTAATGCTTTTGTTACACCTAGTACATTGAAATTGACAGTTTCAAAGGGTTTTTTATCAGCCTCCTCAATATCAGCAATGCCTCCGAAATGAAATACGTAATCTTTGTTATTCATTGCAGCTCGAAGCGATGCCTCGTCCATCATATCTCCAATTATCATTTTTTGATCTTTTTTAATCCATTGAGACTTAAGTTTATCAAAAATGGTTACCTTGTAACCTGACTCACTTAATGAATCACAAGTATGACTTCCAACAAATCCAGAACCTCCAATAACTAATACTTCTTTCATAAATATTTATTTATACTGTCCTATTAAGCTATCGCTTTTCATAAGCTTTTCAACATTTTCAAGATCTTTCTTTGTATCAACTGAATAAGTAATAGTTTTGGAATAAACCATTTTTACGATATCTCTATTTTCCAATGTCCTAAGCATATCTATTGACTCAATCTTTTCTAGTGGAGTTTGTTTAGTGTCATTAAACTCTAACAAATAGTCTCTTTTAAATGGAATAATGCAAACTTGCTTATACATTGGTACTATGTTCACTCCCTTCTGTCTTGACGGAATTGGTTCCCTTGAAAAATATAAAGCATTATTATTATTATCAATAACAACCTTTACTTCATTAGGATCCTCAAATTCTTCAATCGACTTAATATCAGTATAAAGATTGACTACCTTTAGATTACTATCTTTTTTAAGTGGCTCCAAGGATAGAGATATCATCTCTGGAATGATCATGGGCTCGTCACCTTGTATCATAACGACAATATCGATTTTTTTCCCTAATTTTTTCTCAATTTGAAGCATTGCCTCCGCTGTCCTGTCTGTTGCTCGCTCATGTAAATTTGAAGTCATTATTGTTTTTCCACCTATAGAGTCTACATAGTCTTTAATTGCGATATCGCAGGTTGCAACATAAGTTTCGGAAATATCTTTACACATTGCTGATCTTTTATAACAATGACCAATCATGGGCATGCCCATAATTTTTTTTAGAGGTTTTCCTGGAAACCTAGATGAATTCATTCTAGCAGGTAAGATCGAAATAATATTCATGAAATCTATTTAGTCTTTTTGATTTCAGATGAAATATTTCTACATGCAACATCTAACATACGAATATCTAAACTATAGGCGATCATATCAAATCCTTCTTTAATTTTTTCCTTAAAAATTCTTTTATCTGGCTCAACTACATGAATACCTCGTTTTAATTTAAATTTAGAGGCAATTTTGACTATCTTTTTTACAGTGCTCTTAAAAATTTTGTTTTTAAAATCCCCAGGTATGCCTAATGATGCTGATAAATCATATGGTCCAATTAAATAACCGTCAATTTTTTCAATGGAAAAAATTTCTTCTAAATTACCAATTGCATCAACGTGTTCAATTTGAACAATTAATGTAAAATTTTTTCTCTTCCACTTTATATATTCATTTAAACCTATTCCATATTTTTGCGCACGGGCCAATCCAACACTTCTCTTTCCTATTGGTGGGTAATAAGAAGAATCTACCGCTTTAATTGCGTCATTGTAAGAATTGACCATTGGAACAATTATACCTTCTGCTCCAGCATCAAGAACTCGCTTAATTTGATCTGGATTGTTTGACGTTAATCTTACGAATGGTTTTACATTACATAAGTTTATTACTCTAATCATTTCTTCTGCTTGAGATAAGGTTATTGAACTATGCTCAAGATCAATAGCCAACCAATCAAAACCTGCGTTACACATAATTTCAGCTATTGAAGTGTGCCCAAGTGTTATCCAAGAGCCTATGGATATATTTTTTTTTTTACTCATAAATAAATCTTATCATATTTCTTTCATCACTTCATTTTTTCAATTCATAATTATCCAATATTTAAGAAAAAAATTAAGCAAGAGCTGTTTCATCATTCTGCGATTTAATCTATTTTTTTTTAAAGGCTCCTATAAAAACTGAGCTTAATACAAGACCGACAGGATGATCTTCTAGAGGTTGTAGACAATCTGATAATTTGTTGAAAATCTGAGGGGGCAATAACTTATTAATGTTAGGATCAATTAGATGCGGATGCACTCCATGCATGGATATTAATTTAAAATTATATTTTGAAGCAGAATTCTTCAATTCACTTGGCGTATGTTGTCTTGGTTCATAATATGGCTTATAATTTCTCTTATTTAATTTTTTGTGTGCTGGTGACAATCTTTCACTAGATTTGACATTTTGTGAATACTTAATTTTTTTAGAAATATTTTTGAAGTTTTTAATAACTTTATTTGATAAATTATTTGGTATATTTGAATAATATCTATTTATTTCCTTTATTATAAAAGTTGATTTTTTTTTTTTTATTTCTGCTAAAGTCCTGAAAGTGAGGCTCTGCATGTTAAATAGTCTGTTTCTAGAGGAAACTAAAAACATACCGTTTTTTTTGGTTATTTTTTTCATTAATTGAAAAATGATTTTGTCACTAGACAAATAACCAATCACACCCATCGCTATGCACAAATCAAACTGTGAATTATTTAATTTATTACTTTTTATCGAACCTATTTGAAATGAGGAGTGGTCTATTGCTTTTTTGGCAAATTTACTTCTGTATGAGTTTGCGATTTTGATCATATTTTCAGATTGATCGATTCCAGTGACAGTATGCCCTAACTTTGCAAGTTCCATAACAACATGGCCGCCGCCACAACCCAGATCAAGAATTTTTATTTTTTTTTTTTGAAAAATTTTTTTTAATTATTTTTTTGATAATTCTAAGTCTATGGGCTGCGACTGGATAATTATATCCATCATTATTATATCCATTCAGTATCCATGACTGGGAGTTGTTATTAAAAAAATTATATACAGGATCCTTAATTTTTATTTTCATACTTTAATTCATCCATAATTATATTCCAAGAGTAGTCATTTTTTGAAGTTGGATTTTTTATATATTGGTTTGAATAATTATTATATAGGTCTTTATTAATGTGCAATTCATTCTTTAAATTAAAATTTTCGAAATTATCAATATTTATTGGCATTTTATTTAATAAACGAGCCATTGTGTTAATTTGATTAGTCATTACAAAATGACTCAAAATTTCTTTTGAAGTGTGAAAAATAATTGGCTTAGAATACAATATTGCAAAATTAATTGCTGTACTATTTCTGTTAATTACTAATTTTGAATGTTTTACTAAATCAATTGTCATACGATTAAAAACTTTTCTATAGCCAAAATAATCTGGTTTTTCTGGATGATTTGATTTTGGATGAGCTGCAATAATTACTTCAAGATTTAAATCTTTTTCAATTTTATCAAAAAATCTACACAGGCTTGGGAAATAAATTTTTGCTGTTAGAGGGCTAGATATCCCTGGAATTAAAGCATCATGTTTTATTAATGGCGAGGGAGCATCTATAAATACTGCAAAATCTTTCGAAAAGTTAATTATTTCACGATTTTTTTGTTTAAGGTTTGAAAGATATTCATCAAAATCATAAGTGTGAGTCCATATTATGTTTGTATTATCTTTAATTATTGAAGCTTGAGGGCTCTCTAAGCTTTTTAAACCGCTAGCAATTACATATTTGGGAGGATTAATTTTCTGAAAATTTTTTTTTAAAAAACCTAAAACTCTATTATTAAAAATTTCAAAATATGCTCTGATATTTAGATATTTTTTAAAATTAATCTCTACATTTGTTTCAATGTTGCTTGGCACAATATTGACTATTGAAAAAATATAATTTATTTTTAATTTTGAAATCAATCTAAAGATAAAATGTGTTTTTGTATTATAGTGGATTGTTAATATGAACAGATTTTTTTTATTTAATGTTAAATATCTTTTTAATTCCTTTTTGTTAAAAAAGATTTTTTCTAAATTTCCCTTGTAGGTATTTATTTTTTTAACTTCTTTAAAAAAATCTGGGTATACAATAGGGCAGGCATTACATACCTCAATATCATATCCATTGTTTAAGTATTTTTCTACACCATATCTTTTAAAATCATTTTCATAAAAAAGCGATGTAATTAAAATTATGATTTTTTTTTTGTAACTCATAACTCATAATATTCATTTAAATAACTAATTCTTTTTTTTAAGGAGATATTTATATTCTCTTGATGAATTGGATTAATTTTTCTATTAAAAATTTTTTCTATAAGCTCATTTGACTTTTCAGTTGGTGATATATTTAAATAATCACAGGTATTATTAAAAACTTCATTAGTATTACTTATTAATTCAGAGTATTTTATAGTTTTATTACTTTTGTGCTCAGTAAGTTGATCAAGCTCTTTTGCTGAGGACTCAATTGTTTGACACCAATAATATACACACCTCTCAAACTCACTATAATTTAAAAATAATTCTTCCTCATCTTCTCCTACCCACCAAGGAATATGATATTGAGTTTTATTAAATGTGTATAATTTATACGGCAAAGCTTTTACCGGATTTTCTAATTGTTCATCTGAAAACCATCTCTTAATCATACATTCAGTTGCTACCTCATATCCATTTCTAATAACGTGAATTAACTTTGTATTTTTAAGAGTTTCTCTTAGCAACTTTATAAAAGGCTGAACTTCAGTAAGATTTATAAAAAAAAGTGGGTTATTTTTTCTTATATAATCTTGAACATCTTTTCTCGTCTCATATTTTGTAAGTCTTTCAATTATTTCTTGGTTTTCTTTTTGCTTCCAAATGCTACTCATATCTGTCGGCCGAAATGATTGGGTTCTGAATAAAATTGTTTCATTATAGCTTTCAGTTATAAAATTCAGCAGAATTTCTTTAGATAAATTTTTAGGTATCATTCGTAGACCGCTCATTAACGTTATTATTTTAGCTGTCCATGGTTCCTCTATATTGTCAACAAATTTGCATGAGCCTATCAAGTTTCCCAATGTTGTCTTACCTGATCGACATGCACCTAGTACAATTGCGGTTCTAAAATTAAAAAGCCTATTTGCAGATGAAAAGGTGAATTTTTTAGGTTCTGACAGTTTCAATTTTTTCATTTTTTAATAATAAATGAAGGTCTTTTTTTTGAAAAAGAAAGTGTCTCTATATTAATATTTTTATTTTTTATAAAGTCATCTACAGCTTTAGTTTCACCTGGAAAAACTTTGTAATCATCTAATATTATTATTCCTCCATCTACAACCTTATCAAATAATTTATCAAGTATAATTTTAGTTGGTTCATAAATATCGACATCAATATGCAATAAAATAATTTTTAGATCTTTGTTCTCTTTAACGAAAGGCGGTAAAGTTTTTATTATATCGCCTTGAATTAATTCTACATTTTTTATTCCTTTGTGTGAGAAGATTTTTTCTAATTCATTTTTTTTAATACTATGTAACCCAGCTTCTTCGACAAATTTTTCACGATAACTTTTATCTTTTTCATATTCTGTCTTTGGAAATTTATCAAACGTATCAAACCCAATTATTTTTTGTTTTGATGAATGGCCCAGAATATCTCTAAATGTAGCCCACTGGATTAATGAAACTCCTTTAAATACTCCAAATTCAATTATATCACCATCTAAAGAACTTATTTTTTTATAAAGTTCATAATGTGCAAGCAATTTTGAAATCCTATCAACTTTTGAGCCAGCATAAAATTTATTTTCTATTTGAAAAATATTATCTGTTGACATAATTTTTTGGATAATAAATATCTATTTTTACCAAGCAGTCCATCCACCATCAATAACAAAAAGACTTCCATTCATATATGAGGAAGCATCTGATGATAAAAAAATAAAAGGTCCACGTAATTCTTTTTTATCACAAGTTCTGCCAATAGGAGACAACTTATGGAAGTTTTTTTTGAAAGATTTGGAAGCATTTTTAATTACTCCATGTGGAACTATGGTATTTGCTCTTATACCTCTTTTCCCATAAAGAGTTGCAATATATCTAGTAAAATTAGGTATCATTGATTTAGATGCAACATAATCAACGGGTTTATAAAATGATTGTTTAGATTTAAATTTATATAAATCATGATTAGGCGCCACAAGTGAATATGTTGATGCAACATTAATTATATTTCCAGATTTTTTTTTTAGCATTTCATTGAGCACCAATTTAGTTATTATAAAAGTTCCTGTAACATTTGTATCAATTGAATTACTCCATGTTTTCAGTGGTAAATTGTGGAAAGAAATATTATTTAATTTTTTTTTATTTTTATTAAGCTTAGCGTCCAAAGCTGCAAGATTTATCAAAACATCGATTTTTCCAAAATGATTAATTATTTTATTTATATAATTTTTGGTAATTGTCTCATCACAAATATTACAAGATATACTTTTTACATTTGCTCCATATTTTTTTTTAATTTTTTCTCAATATTAATTATTTTTCTTAAAGGGCTTTTGTCTAAAAGAATAATTTTTGCACCAGCATATGCAAGCGCATCGCTAATTTCTGTTCCTATTAAACCACTGGCTCCTGATATTAATATAACTTTTTTTGATAATGAAAACTCTTTCATATTTAATAACCCTTAACTATATTTGCTATCTTTACAATTTTAAATGCATTATCAATATTTTCCACATTTGGATTTTTATTATTAATTTTATTAAGGAAGTGTTTTATTTCGTCAACAAATAAGTCGTTTCTGTTAAATTTTTTGGAAACTTTATAAGTTTTACTATGTTTTCCATCAATATACATTTTTGCTTCATTTTTATAATAATCAAATAATATTTGACCTTTTGATCCTATAATATTTATTTTTCTTGAGGCTGGCCTGCTTAGATAATTTAGATGAATGTTCGCACAAGCTCCAGATTTAAATGAAATCAAAATATCAGCGAAATCCTCTGTGTTTACTTTAAGTTCAGAAATTGAGTTAAAGTTTCCTGAAACATTTTTTATTTCACCACAAAAAAATAAGCTCAAATCAATGTCATGACTTAGAGTTAAGATTGGACCTCCACCCATTTCTTTTTTACCTGCATAAGATATCTTGTAGTCTTCCCATGGATGCCATCCTGGCAGGTACTCTCCCCACTCTGACTTGAAATGCAAAATTTTTCCGATTTTTCTTTTGTCAATCCATTTTTTAATTTGAATTATGCATGGGTGATACCTCATCATATAGCCAACTTCTACATGTCTTTTATTTTTAATTATTAATTCTTTAAATTTTTTATATCCCGTTAAATTATGACTAATAGGTTTTTCAATAAATACATGGCATTTGCTCTGAATACATTTCATTACAGTTTTCAGATGAAGATGTGTAGGATTTGATATAATTGCTATTTCTGGTTTTTCGTTTAATGCTTTTGAGAGGTTAGTAAATGTAGGAAATTTTTTTTTTATCGTTCTTAATTTTTTATTTTTGGATCTAAAAAGAATTATATCACTATACCCTAATGAGAGAAGGTTTTTTAAATGTCTTTCTCCTATTGACCCAACTCCACAAATTAATACTTTTTTTTTCACGGTTTAATACATTTTTTTGCTTTTATAATGCTCTCAGCAATTCTTAAACTGCTTAAAGAATCTATGTCGACAAAATCTTCCATTTTTATTTTTAAAGGATATATATTTTTTCCAGTCATTGATTTTCTTTTTATAATCGTTTTTGTCCTCACTATATCTAGTGTACCAGTTTGCGCGAAAGTTTTAGGTAAAAGTTGCCTCGCTGTATTGTAGGGTTCTTTATTCTTTTTCAATTTTAAAATTGGATCTAAATTTCCTGCTTGCTTTATTCTCCACATTTTGTATGGGGTTGTTATCGTCTCCGAAACGCTTCTTAATGACTCGATATTTTTATTATTTATAATTATGTTTAATCCCTTATTAATATCTTTTAAGTACCTTATAGGTGATGTTGGTCTCAAGTGGACAATTAAATCCGGAGAGTAGTTTTCATTTTTTTTAAGCCAATTTAAACAGTGTAGAAAAACCTGTAAATCAGTTGAGTAATCTTTTGCAAATTTATATGGTCTTAAAAAAGGTGTTTCAGCACCATACTTTCTAGCAATTTGAGCTATTTTTAATGAATCTGTTGAGCAGATTACTCGATTTATTTTTCTCGATTTTAAAGCAGCCGATATACTATAAGCAATTAATGGATGTCCATTAAGCAATTTAATATTTTTATTTTTAATACCTTTGCTACCTTTTCTTGCAGGAATAATTGCTAATACATTCATAAAAATTTCTTAAAAATTTTCTAATTTATTAAGAGCATACCAAAATCCAGAACCAAAATTTTTATGACCTTGCCAAATTTCTGGAATAAATGAAACTTTTGTACAGTGTTTATCTAAAAATTTAAATGTTGATGCAAAATCTATTTCTCCTTCACCAACTTGAATACCTTCTCCATCAGTTCCATGTGAATCAGATATATGCAAATGTGCCGTATATGGAGCAATTTTTTTTATGTACTCCTCAAAATTCCAATTATTAAAATTACATGCTAATTTGGCATGTGAAATGTCTAAACAAACTCGATAATTATGATTTTTACAAAATTCAGTTATGTCTTTTGGATCAATAAATAAATTATGAAATCTTTGTCCCCCAAAATGCCAAGGCAAAGGTGGCATAGTTTGTGGAATAATTTCAACCCCTTCACTGTCTAATTTTAACAAGCTCTCAGCTACAAGTTTATACATTTTTTCTTTTAAACTTTTTTTGACTGGTTTATTTAAAGTCGCTCCACCAGCATTTAAAACTATTGGTGTATTTTTTTTACTCTTCGGGAAGAATTGTTTTAACGATCTAGTTACATTGATAGTTTTTTGTAAATATTTTATTGAGAGATTTCTGTAGTTTTGGTTATCTGAACATAAATCTAGGATATGATCATTTTCAAATAACTCTGGAGCATGCACCACTAAATCTGTTTGATAATATCTTAAAAGATAATTTTTTATGTTTAATTCAAGATCATTATAGCTTAAATGAAATTCTACTAAATCAGGTGAAGCTTTATTCATTAATTTCTCTGCATCGTGGTAACGAACTGGTATTCCCCATGGTCTCTTAAACTTATATTTATGTGGTTCTACAGCTAAATTAGCGTCAATATCTGATTGATAAAAAAAATCGTCCTTTACAAAATTTCTTGTTGCAATTTTACCAATAATCTCGCTTTTTTTGTAAGGCTCAATGCCCGTACCTGGACTTCTTACCTCTACCATTTTTTCTTCAATGACTTTACCTTTTGGCAAGTCGCAATTAATAACAAGACTTTTTCCTAAAACATCCCTATTAATTATTTCACCTTGAGATAGAGTTTTGGTGCTCCCATTGCCAAGACTTGACTCAACTTCGCGAATTCCATTTACCATTTTTCTAAACTCCTCAGGTAAGAGACTAACAACATGATCATTGCCTTCCATTTTTTTGTCCAATGTAAAATGTTTCTCAATAATTCTAGCCCCAAGCCCAACTGCCGCTATAGGTATATTGTATCCTCTCTCATGACCAGAGTAACCAACTACACATTTTCCTAAATCCGAAAGTCTAGTCATATATTTAAGATTTATATCTTTAAATGCAGCTGGATAATTAGAATTACAATGCAGCAAGGAATAATGACATCCCAAACCTTGAAGATAGTTTATAGTTTGAATTATTTCGCTCTCTTTGGTCATTCCAGTTGAACATATTAGTGGTTTTCTTGTTTGCGAAAGTCTAAGTAGTAAATCATTATTAATAAAATCTGCAGAAGCTACCTTATAAGCGGGTAATCCATATTTTTCTAAATTCTCAATGCTTTCAAGATCCCAAGCAGTGCAAAGAGGAAGTATTTTTTTTTTTGTGGCATAATCAAATGCTTTAAAAAGGTCTGAATTAGAAAGTTGAAATTTTTCTAAAAGACCTAATACATATTGCGATCCTAAATCCTCATTTTCTGAACCACTCTTAATATTTTTTCGATAAAGTGATCTCATGTTTCGCATCTGAAATTTTACACAATCAGCTCCAGAGTCTTTGGCTAGATCAATTAGTTTTTTTGCAAGTTCAATATCACCATTATGATTATTGCCAATTTCTGCAATTATAAATGTTGGAAACTTCTTTCCAATAATAAAGTTTTGAACCCTGAAATTTTCTGGTCTCTGTCTGGCTATAGCAATTATTTTCAGATCGTTGTCAACTACAGGTACAATATTTATTTTTCCATTTACTATTGATTTTATTCTTTCAGCTGGCTCGTCATGTTTTACAAATTTAAACTTAGAATTACATATATCAGACGCCTTAGATGAAAAATTAATTTTCGATTGAGATATCATGCATCTTCTAATGTCTCCATCAGATATAGTGCCTATTACTTTTGTGCTATTATCAATAACAAAAACAATTTTACTTTTGTTGAGATCAATTTTTAATAGTACATCCTTAAGTAAGGCGTTTTCTGAAATTATATAGTTATCAAAGTTTTTTTCTATTATCATAGTATCAAAGTAGGTTTTATTTTTAGCTATTTTTTTTTAAAACTGCCTTTAGGTACTCAGAGTATTCATTTTTTCCAATTTTTTTAATAGCTAAAAGTAAATCATCTTTTGTAAGCCATTTATTATTATATCCTATTTCTTCAAGACAAGCCGTTTTGAGCCCTTGTCTTCTTTCAATAGTGCTAATAAAATTTCCAGCTTCAATAAGGTTTTCATGTGTTCCAGTGTCTAGCCATGCAAAACCTCTTCCAAAAAACTCTACGTTTAGTTTTTTTTTTTTTAAGTAAATTTTATTTATACTTGTAATTTCTAATTCACCTCTTTTTGATGGTTTCACATTATCTGCATATTTTACTACATTATTGTCGTAAAAAAAGAGTCCTGTTACTACGTATTTTGATTTTGGTTTCTTTGGTTTTTCAGTAATATTTTTTATTCTCATATTTTTATCAAATTCCAAAACTCCAAAACTACTTGGATTAGCTACTGCATAGCCAAATATAGTTGCTCCCCCCTTTTTTTTAACTACTTTTCTCAATATATTAATTAATCCTTGTCCATAAAAAATATTGTCTCCAAGTATCAAACAGACATTATCATTTCCAATAAAGTCTTTTCCAATTTGAAATGCCTGGGCTAACCCCTTTGGTTCATTTTGTACTTTGTAATAAAATTTTACCCCAAACCTAGATCCATTACCAAGTAATTCAATGTAGGACTCTATATCTTTTGGAGTGGAAATAATTAATATTTCTCTTATACCTGCCAACATTAAAATAGATATTGGGTAATATATCATTGGTTTATCATAAACAGGCAAAAGTTGTTTTGAAGTTGATAAGGTTATAGGGTAAAGCCTAGTTCCCTTTCCACCTGCTAAAACTATGCCTTTATACATATTTACCTTAACCCTTTTCTACTTATAACATTATAATCTGATTGAAGTATACCTTCCCACCATTCTTGGTTGTCTAGGTACCAAATAATTGTTTGACGCAAACCATCTTTAAAATTTATCTTTGCCTTCCAATTAAGTTCATTTTCAATCTTTTTTGTGTCAATAGCATATCTCACATCATGTGCGGGTCTATCCTTAACAAAAGATATGAGTTTTTTTGGATTTTTAATTTTGAAAGTTCTACTTTTTTTATTTAATTCACTCAATATTTCACATATTAGCTTAACCAATTTTATATTTGATATCTCATTATTTCCGCCAATGTTATAGGTTTCACCAGTTTTGCCCTTTAGCATTACCTTAACTATTCCTTCGGCATGATCTTGGACATGCAACCAATCTCTAATCTGTTTTCCATCACCATAAACTGGTATTTTTTCATTTTTAAGTATTTTAATTATAGTTAAAGGAATTAATTTTTCAGGAAATTGGAAAGGTCCATAATTATTTGAACAGTTAATAATAATAGCAGGGAAATTATAAGTTTTAATCCAAGCTCTTACAAGGTGATCTGAGCTCGCTTTAGAAGCTGAATAGGGTGAACTTGGATCATAAGCAGTTTTCTCGGTAAATCTTTTACCTTTGAGACTAAGTGATCCATATACCTCATCTGTAGATACATGTTGAAATAAAAACTGATTTTTTTTTCTACCTTTCAAATTTTTCCAATAATTAAAACATGATTGAAGCAAGTTGTAAGTTCCAATTATATTTGTTTTTATAAAATTGATTGGACTATCAATTGAATTATCGACATGTGTTTCTGCAGCTAAATGAATTACATTAGTTGGTTTATAATTTTCAATTAAAGACCCAATAGCTGATCTATTACAAATATCTATTTTCTTAAAAGAATAATTTTTATACTTAGAAATTTCCTTTAATGTATTTATATTTCCAGCGTAAGTAATTTTATCTAAATTTAAAACATTTTCTTTTAAATCTTTTACAAAATATTTAATCAAATTTGATCCAATAAATCCAGCTCCACCAGTTACTATAATTTTTTTTTTCAAATTATTACTTTTTGATTTTCTAATTTATTTTTAATTTCATTAAAAGTATCATCAATATTTTTTCCCTCTATCCACACTACTTCAACGTCTGGATTGATTGGTAATTCCATTTTGAGATCAATCCCTGCAACATTTTTAAGTTCACCTTTTAAAGCGCTTTTATAAATACCTTTAGGATCTCTTTTAATGAGTTCCTCTTTTGGAACATTTAAATATATTTCACAATATTGCGGTATATTTTCTCTATTCCATGAATGCAGTTTGTGAAAAAGTCCCAAAACTCCTATTACTACATTTACGCCATTCTCTACAATGTGTTTGCAGATCAAAGAATATTTTGATGCTAATTGATATCTTTCATCCAAAGTGTAAGCTTTAACATTAAGTATATTTCTTAATACATCTCCATCTAGTTGAACTACAGGTTTATTTTTTTGCTTAAGATATTCTGTCAACTTATTTGCCATGGTTGTTTTGCCTGATGCAGATAGACCGGTGATCCAATAACATCTTGCTTGCGAAAACTGGTATTTATTATTGTTCATATTTTAATATTTGCCTCATCACTTGCATGAACCATGTCTTTAAATGATTTGCTGTTTTTTATTAGCTCATTGTAATTTCCCTCTGCAGATACTCTACCTTTCTCTAAAAAATAAATTTGATCACAATTTTTAATTGTGCTTAGTCTATGTGCAATTATAATAATAGTTTTACTTTTTGATAATTTTTTAAGAGAATCCATAATATTTTTTTCAGTTAAATTATCAAGTGCGCTTGTGGCTTCATCAAGCACAATTATTTCAGGATTGTAATATAAAGCCCTAGCAATGCCGACTCTTTGTATTTGACCGCCACTGATTCGAATACCTTTTTCACCTACATAGGTGTTATATTTATCAGGCAAAGTAGAAATATAATTTTCAAGTTCTGCAAGTTTAGCAGCATTAATAATTTTTTTGTGATCAACTTGATTATCGGGTACTGCGAATGCAATGTTGTTTTTTAATGTGTCATCTGTTAAGAAAATATTTTGAGGTACATACCCCAGTTTTTTCTGCCATGAACTAAAGTTATCTTCCTTTAGTTTAATATTATCTACCAGTATATCTCCTTTATTTATCGGGAGCAGACCTAACAAAATATCTATTAAAGTCGTTTTACCAGAACCTGTCTTTCCAACAAATGCTGTTAACGAATTACTACGTATTTTAACATTAATATTTTCTAAAATTTGATCATTTGAATTTGGATACTTAAAATAAACAGATTTAAATTCGATTTCTTTTTTTATTTTTGGTAGAGAAATTAATTTACCATCAGTTATATTTTTATTATATGTGCTATTTTTAAGATCTTTTAAAAGAATATCTAGTGCTGGGGTATTATATCTTATCTGTGCAATACTATGATAAATTTGCTGTAACCCCGGCATTATTCTATAGCCTGCTAGTGCGTATAATGCTACTAAAGGAATTACACTCATAAAATTTTCACTTGTTGAAATGAGAAATATAACTATTAGAAGAAGTCCACCAAAAGCAAGGGTCTCAATGGCATACCTTGGCAACAATGATATAACTGCACTAGTTGCACTATACTCTGCAAATTTTTTAGCTGGTTGAGAATATTTTTTTATAAATTCAGTCTCTGTACCTCTAAGCTTGATATCTTTTATTCCTGAAAATGCTTCATCTGTAAATTTATATTTTTCGAATGTAGCCTTCGTAGATAATTCTCCTATACCCCGCAGATATTCTCTAACTACATAATAGACTATTCCATAAGCAATAGTTAGAGTAACTGAGATTACAATACTTAATTTTGGATTTACATATAATAAGAGTATTGCAATAAATATAACTATTGCTACTTTTGAAACCGCTAACAACATTGGATATATAACTCCAATTATCACTCTATTTACCTCTGTAAGAACATTCTTGCTTAATTCAGAGGAATTTCTATTGAGAAAGAAAATGTAAGATTGAGATAAATAATTGTCAAAAATTTTTTTTGATAATCTATACGATTGAAATTGAACAAATCTTGTTATCCACCAAAAAATGAAGGCTGCATAGGCATTAGAAAAAAATAATAGTATAAATACCAATAAACCTAAAGAAACAAGAAAACTGTTGTAACTATTGAAATTAAAAAAATTGTATAGTTTACTTAAAAAAATATTTGTATTAATAATGGTTGGATCCATCACTATCGACATAAATGGTAAAATTGAGGCAATACTACTTATTTCAATAATACCATGAATTAAAATACCAAAAAAAAGAATTAAAATTTTTAGTCGTTCAGACTTGGTAAATAGTAAATAAATGTTTTTCATTCTAAAATTTTAAAAAACAGATAAGAGAAATATTCATAAATATTATTAGTTTTCAAAAAAGTATACTTTGTACCAATCTATAAACTTTTTAATACCAGTTTTTGTGTCTGTGGATGCAGTATAACCAGTCTTATTTTTTAATTTTTGAACAGAAGCATGTGTTTTATAAATGTCTCCTAATTGTATATCTCTATATTTTACTTTAGCTTTTGCTTTTAAATTTTTTTCAATTTCTGCCAAGAATTCTTTTAAACTAGTAGGTTTCGAGTTTCCAATATTGAAAATATTAAAAGGTATATTATTTTTTGGTGGTTTGTTTATTATTTTTATTATTCCAGCTACTATATCTTCTATATACGTAAAATCTCTTACATGCTTCCCATTATTATTTAGATTAATATATTTTTTATTTATAATTGCCTTTGTAAATTTAAATAAAGCCATATCTGGTCGACCCATTGGACCATAGACTGAAAAAAATCTTAATCCAGTGCATGCTAATTTATAAATATTACTAAATGAATGAGCCATTACCTCATTACTTTTTTTAGTTGCTGCGTAGAAAGAAAGTGGCTTATCAGTATTATCAGTCTCTTTTAAAGGAAACCTGTTTGATGGACCATAAACTGAACTTGTTGATGCGAAAATCAAATGTTTGATTTTATATTTTTTAGATAAAATTAAAATATTGTAAAAACCTTCAATATTATTTTTAAAATATGTACCTGGATTTTTTACTGAATACAGTACGCCAGCTTGTGCTGCTAAATTAATTACAATCGTGTATTGATTCTTTTTAAAACTAAAATTAAGTTTTTTTTCCTTTGTAATATCAATTTTTTCGAACTTAAAATTTTTTTTTTTTTTTAAAATATTAATTCTATCTTTTTTTAATTTGACATCGTAATAATTGTTAATATTGTCAATTCCAAATACTTTATACTTTTTGTTTTCTAATAATTTCTTTGACAAGTGAAAACCAATGAAACCCGCACATCCAGTTATAAGAATTTTTATAGATCTTTTTGTTGGCATTAATAATTCATCATGCTAAATAAAGATTAGTTTATATAGATTTATTTAAAAAATAATATACTGAACTTAAAGTAGAATTGTGTTACCAAAATAAGCTTCTTTAATAATGTCTTCTAATAGAATTTCAGTAATAATACCAGTTTATAATGCACTAGAGACCCTTGATGAATTAATTGATCAATGTGAAAAAAATTTAAAAAATATTACTCAAAATTTTGAGATAATTTTAGTGGATGATTATAGTTCTGACAATTCCTGGAAAAAAATTCAAAATATCGCAGAAAAAAATAGTTCTGTTAAAGGATTAAAATTAGTCAAAAATTTTGGTGTTGATACTGCAATAACTGAAGGTCTTAAAATTAGTTCTGGTAATTATGTATTTGTTGTTACGTGTGATATAACCGATCCATTAAATGAAATGAGCAAGCTTTATGAAAAATTAATTAACAAAAATGTTGATGTGGTGTGTTCATATTATGAAAATAAGCATCCTGAAAGTTTAATAAGTAAATTTTTCTCAAGAATATATTGGAAACTCTTTTCATTTTTAATTAATGAAAACTATCCAGTAGAAGAAGGTTTATATAGAGTAATTTCGAGAAAAGCTGTTGATATCTATCTTGCAAATACAAATAAATTTAAACATATTAAAGTAATGCACACGTATGGAATTAAAAAAGACTATGTAATAATGAGACAAAGCCTAAGAAAATTTGGAAATTCAGGATTTCATTTTAGAAAAAAAATGGAATTTGCAATTGATTATATAACAACATATTCATATAGACCTCTTATTTACTCATCAATGTTTGGTTTTTTTCTATCAATACTATTTATGTTTACTGGGGGTATAACAATAATTGCAAAATTATTAGGGTATATTAATGTACCAGGATGGGCTTCTATAATTGTATTTTCGTCATTTTTATCCTCAATTTTATTTTTAAACTTAGCAATAATTGGAATTTATTTAACAAGAAATATTGAGGAGGTTAAAGATAAACCTCAAAATATTATAGACCAAAAAACTTGATCTTATGGAAAAAAAAATATTTTATAATCAAACCAATTACGGTGAAGAAGAAATTAATGCTGTTGTTGAAATTTTAAAAACTCAAAGTTTTAGCCTTGTATCAGGGAGTAAAACATTAGAATTCGAGAAAAAGATAAGTGAAATATTTGGAAAAAAATTTGGACTTTTTGTCAATTCAGGATCATCAGCAAATTTACTTGCTCTCTCTTCTCTAGAATTAGACAGAGGCTCAGAGGTAATTACACCTTGTTTAACTTTTTCAACAACTATGTCGCCAATATTACAACTTGGTTTGGTTCCCAGTCTAGTTGATGTAAATGTGAAAACATTAAATATCAAGGTCGAAGATATAGAAAATTGCATTAATAAAAATACTAAAGCTATATTTGTCCCAAACTTAATAGGTAATGTTCCCGATTGGGATGAAATAAGTAAAATTGCTAAGAAACATAAATTACACGTTATTGAAGACTCTGCTGATACTATAGGGTATGATTTTAGGGGTGGTAATACAGGTTTATTAAGTGATTTAAGTACTACAAGTTTTTATGGTTCTCATATAATTACATGTGCCGGCATAGGAGGAATGGTATGCACCAATGATGCCGATCTTTATGAAAAAATGAAAATTGTGAGAGGATGGGGAAGAAGTTCTGAACTTTTTTCACCTGACGCCTCATTAAGTATAGAGGATAACTTGAAAGATAGGTTTGATATTGAAATTAATGGAATTTCATATGATAAAAAATTTATTTTTGAGAGAGAAGGTTATAATTTTTTTGCTCCAGAAGTATGTGCGGGATTTGGACTTGCACAACTTAAAAGGTTTGATGAATTCTTTTCAAAAAGAGTAGCTAATTTTAATTATCTTAAGAGTAAAATATCTAAAAATTTAGATGACCATATTATTAGTCCAGAAGAGACAAATGGAGTTAAGACAAATTGGCTTGCATATCCAATTATACTAAAGGAGGGTGAAAAAAATCTTAGAACACAACTGCAAATATTTTTAGAAAGAAAAAATATTCAAACTAGAACAATTTTTTCAGGAAACATAACTAGACAACCAATAATGAAAAATAAAATTTTTAAAACAAATAATTATGAATTTGAAAACTCAGATTATATTATGAAGAACGGCATGTTGATAGGATGCCACCCTAAACTTGAAAAAAGTGATTTAGATTATATTTGTAAATCTCTGAGTGATTTCTTTAATGTTTAATAGCGCTTTTAAATGCAGAGTTTGTGACAATAATTTATCTATAACTATTGATTTTGGATTAATGCCTATAGCAAACAATCTACTTGAACAAAATTATGAAGTTGTAAAGTCCGAGTACAAATTTCACATGCAGACTGCAGTATGTAATAAATGTGGGTGTTTCCAAATTGTTAAAGTTCCAGACAAAAATTTAATGTTTAATAACACCTATACATATTTTGCTAGCCAGTCTAAGTCAATGACACATCATTTTCAAATTCTTGGAGATAGTATAATGAAAAATTTTGTTAAAGATGAAAGTGACTATGTTTTAGATCTAGGTTCAAATGATGGTATATTTTTAAAAAATTTTGTAGATAACGAAATTGATCACTTAGGTGTAGATGCTTCTGAAAATGTTGTAAATAACTCAAAGTCAAAGGGCATAAATGCGATTTGTGGCTTTTTTAATAAAAATCTTTGCGAGTCTATAATTAAAAGCAAGGGTAAAGCTAAAGTTATAATAAGCACAAATACTATGCATCACATAGAAAAATGTCACGAGGTGTTAGAAGGTATGGATTTATTGTTAAAAGATGATGGAATGATTATTATAGAGGACCCATATTTGCCCGATATGTTGAAACTTGGATCCTTTGAGCAAATATATGCAGAACATAATTTTATTTGGTGCTGTAGCTCATATAAAACACTTTTTGAAAAATACTCTTTTTTTCTTAACGATGTGGAACATTTTTCAATACATGGTGGATCCATGAGATATTATTTTTCAAGAAATAAAGAAAGGTCAAAATCTGTAGATAAATATCTTGCTTTAGAGAAAAATATTAAAGTAGCTGATGATTTGACTTATGAAAATTTTAAAATCAAAAGTGAAGAAGTATGTAATAAATTAAAAAATTTTTTAAAAGAAGAAAAGAGTAAAGGTAAAAGAATCTGTGGATATGGTGCCACAGCTAAAAGTTCTACTTTACTAAATTTTGCAAAAATTGACGGATCTTTAATTGAGTGTATTTATGACTCAACGCCAGCTAAAATTGGCAAGATTACACCTGGAACTCATATTCCTATCAAAGATGCATCAAAATTTCGTTTTGAAAATTTTGATTATACAATTCTTTTTGCTTGGAATTTAAAAAATGAAATCACGGCTAAGGAAAAAAAAAATGGAGCAAGAACTACATGGGTGGAGTATGTTCCTGAAATAAAATTAACAAATGCAAATTAGAAAAAAAACCATTCCTGTATTAAGTCCGGCAGGTGGAAAAGAGGAAATTAGTGCAATTGCAAAAACAATTAATAGTGGTTGGTGGGGTAGAGGGCCTCAAGTAGAAGAGTTAGAAAAAAAATTTGCCAATTTAGTAGGAGCAAAATACGCTGTTACAACATTAAGTAATACCACCGGAATGGATCTTGTATTAAAAGCATATAATATAAATAAGGGCAATATAATCTCCCCTACCGTTTCTTGGGTTACAACTGCTATGGTTCCGCTTTGGAATAACTGTGAAAACAGATTATGCGATATTGATCCAAAAAACAGAAATTTATGTCCAAAGGATGTTGAAAAACTAATTGATAAAAACACAAAAGCTATAATTGCTGTAAACTATGCAGGTATAAATTGCGATACTAAGCCTCTTAGAAAATTTTTTAAGGGTTTAATTATAGAAGATTGTGCACTAAGTTGTTTCACTCAGGGTGCTGGAAAAAATGGCGATGTTGCGATTTGGTCTTTTCAAGCAGTAAAAACAATTTCTTGTGGTGATGGCGGAATAATAACAACAGACTCGAAAAAACTTTATAAAAAATTAAAATTACTTACCTACTTTGGTATCACCCAGGACACTTATAAAAGAGCTACCATAAAAGGAAAGAAGTCCATATTAAAGCCAGGATATGTTTGGAATTTTGACGTAAAATCTGTCGGATATAAAGCTTATATGAATGACTTGCAAGCATCTATGCTGTTAGCACAGTTAAAAAAGCTCAAGGGATTTATTAAGAGACGGTTGGAAATCCAAAAATTTTATAACGATAATCTACCTAAAGAAATTGGTAGACCTGTGTATAGTGGAACTTGTCAATTCTACAGTGCATCTGTAAAAAAAAAATATAGAGCTGAGCTGATGGAATTTTTAGCAAAAAGAAAAATTCACACTACTGTACATTACAAACCTCTTCACCTGCACCCAGTTTTTAAACAAAATAGAAAATTTCCCGTTGCTGATGCTGAATGGAAAAAATTTATATCTCTGCCTTGTCATTCTGCAATGACTTTAAATGATGCTAAATATATTGTTCATTTTGTAAATAAATTTTTTGAGAAAAAAAAATTTAGAAAAAAGACTAACTAACAAATTACTGTCTAGGAATATTTATTTTTTTGAAAAGATTATTTTTTGAATATCTTTTTACTCAAACGAGCAGGGTTCCCTAACACTGTTGTATATGGATCCACGCTCTTAGTTACAACAGCACCCATGCCTATAACTGATCCTTTTCCAATTGTAATAGGTTTTTCAAAGGTACCTTGCTTAATCAAGGCTCCACATCCAATAAAAACAAAATCTTCAACTTTAAC
>MDTA01216815.1_pt1 | contig 34895 bp, 42 predicted proteins | sample 811151 | NCBI WGS metagenome assembly MDTA01 (sample SAMN05326648, study PRJNA326480) | marine metagenome | isolation source: seawater | place: Indian Ocean: South | collected 2010
GTGTAATCCAATTGGGTCATCCACCTTGGACCCGCTATTTATCAGATGGTCAGACCAAGAAAACGCGGCAGACTGGACCCCCACCGCGACGAACAGCGCAGGGGGACAGGTTCTTTCTACCGGCACAACTATTGTGGGCGCGGTCAAGACTCGTCAGGAAATACTGATATTTACGGATGTGGGCATACAGGCCATGCGGTTCGTGGGTGCTCCGTTTATTTATGCGTTTTCGCCAGTTGCGGAGAACGTCAGTATGATCTCGCCCAAGGCTGGGGTTGCGGCGGCTGACAGTGTGTTCTTCATGGACAGAGAGGGATTCTATGTGTATCGCGGCTCTGTGCAGAGGTTGCCATGCTCGGTTCTGGACCATGTGTTCTCTAATCTACAGTTTCAGCAGAGATTCAAGATATTTGCAACCACCAATCCTGACGATTCAGAGGTAACGTGGTATTACCCCGTAGGCGGGGCAAGTGTAGACATAACAAACTATGTCACATACAACTATCAAGAAGACAACTGGACTATAGGCACGCTGGATCGCGGTGCATTTATACATGCGCCGACCAAAGAGTTTCCAATTGCGGCGTCTAACAGCCTGACCAGTGACAACTACCTGTACATACATGAGTTCGGCCACACTGCGGATGGCGAGCCGCTGAATGCGTTTGTTGCTTCTGGCGGCATTGGTCTTGGTGATGGTGAGCAGTTTGCCGCTGTGCGCCGTGTAATACCTGACTTCACATTTAGAGGCACCACTTCGGCGGTTGATTTGTCGTTAGAGGTAAGAGGCAGAGACTTCCCGCTAGGAGATGAGACCCTGTTGGATACAGCAACAATAGCCAGCAACACAGGCCAGTTTCATCTGAGAGCCAGAACGCGAGAGATGATCATCAAGATATCCAGCAACGGGTCAGGTTACGGCTGGACGCTTGGCGATCTGCGATTTGATGTTAGAACGGATGGACGCCGCTAATGCCGAAATACACGACACTGCCGGTAGCCAGCGCGGAATATGAGCGAGAAAACGAGCAGGTTGCCAGAAGATCGATAGAGCAGTCACTACAAGATATATCTTCGACTGTAGAGGGCAACACAAACAAGACAAACAAAGACTCGTCGCTGGCTTTGCGGCGATTCCAATTTTTGCTGATGGGTGCCAGTCATGGCTGATGTTATCAAGGTTCTTGGTCAGCTTAATCCGTCTGCCACGACCACGACCACCCTGTACACGGTGCCAAACCTAAATCAAACAACGGTAAGCTCCATCAATGTATGCAACAGAACATCAGGCGCACTGACCTTTAGACTTAGTGTCCATGTTGCAGGCGCAGGGGCAGACGATAAACAGTTTATTTACTATGATAAGTCAGTGTCAGCGACGGACACATTTTCCGCTGTATTAGGGCTGACGCTCAACCAAAGCGATGTGGTCAAGGTGTATGCAAGCGGCACTGGCCTTAGCTTTAACATGTTCGGGGTAGAGACAAGCTAATGAATCAATATCCAGCAAAACCCTTAATGGACGAAATGGCAAGGTATGGCCGCTACGGCGACTCCATGCTTGTCCACATGAACCCAGTCGAGGTGGCGGGTATCGCCTCTCTGACTCCCGGCGGTCTGACAAAAAACCCAGTTACAGGACAGCCTGAAGCATTTGGCTTCCTTGCTCCGATGCTTTTGGGTGCCGCAGGGATAACCATGACGCCGCTCGCCTCTGCGGCCCTTGTGGGCGGAATCACCGCCATACAGGAAAAGGATCTTGGTAAGGGGGTTTTGGCTGGTATCGGTGGATTAGCGGCTGGTGCTCTTGGTGAAAAGCTAGGAAACCTGTTTGGGATGGGAACTGATGCGGCAACGCAGACTACATTGAATACGGGGCTTGATGCGGCTAAAACAGGCTTAGAGGCAGGCTTGGATGCGGCGGCAGGCACATCGGATTTAGCTTTACAGCAGGCTATGGAGGGAGCCTCTGGCACATTAGAGGCTGGCATGGAAAGGGCGCTTTCGACCCCCATGTCGCCAAGCCCTCTAACTCAATCTGTAACACAGGGGCTTAACGTCGATCAGTTAGCAGGGGTTGCTCCCGAAAACCTCTTCAGGGGTGCCCCTCTGGATATGGCATCTCCAGCGCCCAGCATAGCGAGCAGGATAAATGAAGGCGTGAGAAATCTTGGCACCATGGGCAACCTTGGCATACTGGGCGTTTCTCAGGGTGCTTTAGGCGACATAGAAATGCGAGAAAAACAAAGGGCGCAGGGAGAGGCGCTTCGGGCCAAGCGTGAAGAGAAGCTAAATCAGGCTCGGTCAGACCTTGCAGGGGCAATGTCGCTGGCAGGGCAAAGGTCTGAAATGGGCCGCACTGTAAGAATGCAAGAGGGCGGTAGCACTGACTCGGGTGCGAAAGTGACGCAGACTCTTCCCGAACAAGAAGGCTTTATTGACCCGCTAAAAGCGGCTCGTTTTTTCGGTATTGGTGATCGTGGATATGGAGGTTTATCGCCCGCTCAGGTGCAGGCAAATCTTAGAGGTATAGATGTTATTGCTCCTCCAAAAGATTACATGCCGGGGCTTGAGCCTGAGTTTAGTTATTTCCAGACATTAGAGAGGGATGACGCCGGTAACATTATTGGAACCCCTCAGGTTCCAGACAGGTCATACAGGCCGATGCGTACCCCTTCATTTAGCCAAGGCCCATATTTCGATCCTATATTGCAGTCTCCGCAGTCTAATGCACAGCTTCAGGAGTTTCGTCGAACTCTCGCCGCTCTTGACCCCGGTCCAACAGACCTAGGAAGTGTCCTTGGTATTGCCGCAGAAGGCGCACGGCTGACACCACAGCAACAGGCGGTGTTTGAAGAGTATTACTCACAACCCAAAGCGCCAGCCACAACGACAGAAACAACTACTGATGACTCGGCAACAACAACAAACACGAGTTTTCAGGTAAATGACGCCATAAGAAACTATTTCCCTGATATGACTGATCAAGAGATTGCTGACCTTCTTGAGTCATATCAAAGCGGCAACATATTCACCCTTGCTGATAACGTGTCAAATCCAGATGTTGCAAACATACTTTCCGCCTCGCTGTATGCTGGTCTAGGGCCAAATGATGTCAGCCCATTGGGCAACCCAGAAACACTGATGGCAATGTATCCAAATCTGACGGAGGCTCAGGCTAAAGCAATTGCCGAACTAAGCATCAACCCTTTGCCGTTTAAAGGAGGTGGCCTAGCTGGTGGCCGAAATGATGAGGTAATGCTGGAGACTTCCCTTGGCACAACATCCGTTCCAAGCGGCGGCATTGCTCAAGTTCCAACTGAGTTTACTCAGGGGTCACGACAGCCTGATGTCGAGAGAGATATTCAGGCTCTTGAGGCGGCTGTCTTGGGTCGGGTAAACAAAGTGCTTGGCGAGCAGATCACTAACATGTTCGTGCAGAAGTATGGCCCAGACGTTTACAGGGTTGCACGAGAGTCAATCTTGAGGAGATCCACTCCTAACGCCCAGACTGAAGGCATTATTAGCGGCCAAGGCAGTGGGATGGATGACATGGTTCAAGGTATGATAGGCGATGAACAGCCTGTTGCCGTGTCGCCCGGAGAGTTTATTGTTCCTGCGGATGTAGTGTCTGGTCTTGGTGAAGGAAGCTCTGATGCCGGAGCAAAAAAGCTAGATGAGATGATGGACAGAGTTCGTATGGAACGTAACGGCACAACAAAGCAGGCACCACAGATAGATGAAAGGAAAATGATGCCTGCATGAATATAAGTCTAGTTCCGCCAGAGCACGCCCATTCGGCTTGGAATGACGTTCGACATTATTTAGAACCTGCTGTTGAGACTGCCAATGGACGCTGGACGATGGAACATCTTTGTGCCGCCGTCTGTATGGGCAGTACACAGCTTTGGGTAGCCTTTGATGAGGAAAAGATATGGGGCTGTCTAACCACGGAAGTAACTCAATATCCAGCCAAAAAGGTGCTGTCTATGCATTTTCTTGGCGGCGAAAACTTTGATTCTTGGTACAAACTTTTGCTTGAGCAGATCACCCGATATAGCTTGGACATGGGGTGTGACGGCATCGAGGGCATAGCTAGGTTTGGTTTTTGGAAATACTTACAGGCTGATGGCTTTGAAAAGTCAGCGGCTTTCTATGAGAAGGGCATGAAAAATGGGTAGCAAAGGCGGCGGCGGTGGAGGTGTAACGGAATCTAGAGTAACCCAGTCCAACCTGCCCGAGTATGCAGAACCCTATTACAGGGAGATGCTTACTCGTACTGGTTACGAGACAGCGGTTCCGTACACCCCGTACCCAGCACCTAGAATAGCGGATTTTTCACAGGGTGAAATAGACGCAATGGCACGGTTCGGGGAGATGGGCCGTGCTGGCACTGCCCCAGAGCTAGATGTGGCGGGCAATGTTGCGGCAACTGTAAGCGCGGGCAGTCCCTACGCTGGGACAATGCTTGAGACAACTCGTCGAGCGCAAGAAATGCCATCAATGGCGGACCCGTATGCCATTGGCCAGTATATGAATCCCTATCAGCAACTTGTTCTGGATAACCAGATACGAGAGGCCCGCAGGCAGGCAGACATTTCGAGACAAAAAATAGGGCTACAGGCCGCAGGAGCGGGAAGTCTTGGCGGATATCGCGAAGGTATTATGCAGGCGGAGCTTGATCGCGATGCGCGGCGGCAAATTGGTGATATCTATGGTGCCGGTATGCAACAAGCGTTCGCTCAGGCGCAACGAGGTCTTGATTTAGACAGGGCTTACGCGGATCAAGCCGCTAGGCTGGGTCAGTCGGCATATCAAAACCTGCTTGCTGGAGATGCCCAGAGGATTCAAGGCGCTGGCATATTGGGTGACTTTGTGGAGCAACGTCAGCGCATGGAGATCGACAGGCTCCGCAACATGGAAGAGGCTGGCAAAAGAGAAAGAGACTTCCGACAAGCCTTGTTGACGCTAGGATATCAGGATTTCTTGCGTCAAAGAGCGTTCCCGCAAGAGGCAATCGACACTTACAGCAGGATACTGCAAGGGCTACCGGCAAACCCCGGTCAAACTCAGACAGCTTTTGGTGTTGGGCCGTCCACCTTACAGCAGTTACTGGGAAGCGGTATTGCGGCGGCTGGCCTGTATAACGCATTTGGAGGGGGTCGAGGATGATAAACATTCTTGAGCAAGAAGACCTTATCAAAGGGCTACCCGATCAAGCATTGATGCAGGAAGCTCAGAGGCCCAGCGGTGAGTTACCGCAGTTCTTGGTTGTCTCTGAGATACAACGCCGATCCGACATGCGTAAGCGTTACAAAGCGGAGCAGGAACAGATGCCGCAGGCTACCGTCAAAGAGCAGGTCGTGCAGGAGGGCATTATGGGCGCTATGCCACCTCAGATGGCTATGGTCCCACAAATGCCCCAGAGAATGCCTCAGATGCCTCCACAGGGCATACAACAAGCTATGCCGCCGCAGAGAATGGCGGGTGGCGGCGTTGTCAGACTGTTTGGGGGTGGAGGGACTGGACCAGAGGCGATAATCAGGAATGTGCTTGCTCAGAACCCAAACGCGACAATGGTGGATTTTCTGGAGGCAGGCATAACTGAAGAGCAGGCCAAGGCGTATTACCACCTGATCAACCCCGGCGTGCTGGACAGAGCCAGATCGAAGGCGCCTTTTGGTCGCCCTGCTAGCGAGATATACCAAGGGGCAGGCTTTGACACAGATATCCAAATGTTTGACCCCGCAAAGATACCGCCGGGCGAGGGTTCTAGTAATGTCTATGCTGGCGCTGACGGGTTTATGGGCCTTGGCGCAATCCCAAGGGCTATTAGTAACATGTTTACACCCGATCAAACCGCGCCGGTAGACACTGCCGCTTTGGATTTAGCGGACACACAGTTGGACAGGATGGATCAGAATGAGTATCTAAGATCGCTGATTACTGACCGTGAGCGAAGAATAAACCAGCTTGATGTAGCCGAGCAAAGGGGTGAACCCATACGAATACCCCTTACCCCAGAAGAAATCGAAATGACGAACAGGGACTTTGCTGACATCGCCAGAATGCAAAGACCGTTTAAAGACAGGTTTGCAGAGTTTGCTGACGACAAACTTGACGCACTAAGACTTGGTGCTTCTGCCGCTTATGACCTTGCTGGTAGTGGGATAGACAGCCTCACAAACAGCAGTTATGGCAGGATGATCGCCACCCTACCTGACAGCATCTCTGGGCTTTTCTCCAGCCCCGACAAAGATGTCTCAGGAATTATCGCCGCTGACCCAAGCTCTGCCGCCTTGGATGCGGATCAACAGAATGTAGGTAGTTCTGTCGCGCCCGCACAGCAACAAGACCTTAGTAATGTTCTTATCGATGACCAAGCTCAAGCTAACCTTGGGCTTGTGCCAAACGACTCGCAGATCAGCAAGTATCTTAATCTTGGACCAGACGGCGCAGTTAGGGCAGGAGGCGATGATGCAATGCTCCCTAGCGGGCCAGAAAGAGCATCAGGTGCCTTGGAGGAGCTAAAAGACCTGATCAACAAGCAGTCAAAGTCCATGTCAAGCACAAACAGGGGTGCCGCGCTGGTTGCATTGGGAACTGGGATTTTAGAAGGCAAAACCGCTGAGGGTGGCAGAGCGGCGGCAAAAATACTTTCAGATGATGCCAAAGCGCAAGGAGCCTTGCAGATGGAGGGTGCCAAGATTGCGGCGGCTGATGAGCGAGAGCGAAACAGGCTTGCAGTCATGCGTGAGGATCTGGAAAACAAGTTAGGAATAAGCCAAAACGCAAGCAACAGAACTGCCTTGGCCGAAGTCACTAGGGCGCTTGCTGAATATGATGGCTTTGCAGTAAGGGGTATTGCAGACAAACTTGCAAAGGGATTGCCTTTAACTCCTGACGAAAAGATGTATATGACTCTGCAACAAGCACAGCAAATGCTGATTCCGATAGTTGCACCAGCAACAAAAGGCTTGTTTGCTAATACCGGCACCCAACAGCCGCCTCCCGCAGGTGGAGGCGCTGTAGACCCATCTCAGTTTGACAACAGCAGAACCTAGCAGTGAGCTACGACATTGGCGCGGCCAGAGCCGCCGGCCTTTCTGACAGACAAATTATAGATTATCTCTCCAAGGACAGAGATTATGACGTTGAAGGGGCGTTCCAAGCGGGTGTTCCTGATTCTCAAATAGCAGAATACATGTCTCGCATGGAGCCTGAGTCATCAGTCATAGAGAAACTGCAAGACTTAGAGACAGAAGACCTTATTGACGCCGCATCTGAGGCTGGCAAAAGGTTTTACGGTGGCGTAAAGACAGGCACCTACTCTACTGGTCTTGGCCTGCAAAGAATGCTTCCTGATGTCGCCCAAGAGGCGTTTGGCATTGACGAGGAAAGCCTAGCACCTAAAGACCTTGCGTATCGTGAAGAGGTCGCCAGAGACCTTGGATTTGACCCCCAGTATGATCAAACCTTCTTAGCCGATGTGGCTAGTGGTGCTGGCGAACTGCTACCTCTTGCCACTTCCGCGTTTCTTACAAGGGGAGCCAGCCTAAAGGCAGGACTCTCTCCTACCTTGTCCAGATTCGCCACTGGAGTCCCGATTCTTGGTCAAACATCAGCGATTACCGGAAGAGAAGCGTTTGATTACGAGCAAAGAACGGGTGAAGCGATATCAGACGAACAGGACTTGCTTTTAAAAGGGCGCGATGTTGGCTTGGCTTACCTTGAGCAAAGGCTTGGCATACTTGACAACATATTTAAGGGTCTTCCAAAAGGATGGTCTGACACTCTGGAGGGTAGTCAGTGGATGACCAGACTGAAGTCAGCGTTTGGCTCTTTCTTTTCAGAAGGCTCTCAAGAGGTCATAGAGGGACTTATCAGGGATGTTACGGACAAAAACATATATGACCCAGAAAGAGCAATCGGAGAAGGAATACAGGATGACTTCACGGTAGGCGGCACTATTGGTGCGCTGTATGACCTAGCTATTGGCTCACTTAGACGCAGAAATCCGCCAAAGCTGGTTGAAGCTCCAGAAGAAATAGCAGAGCCAACTGATGAAGAGATAGAGATAGAGCGCGGCCTGCGAGAGGAGCAGAGAAACAAAGAAACAAAAAGAAGAAAAGCTATGGATCGTGCTCTGCGGAGAACGGCCACGCCGGTAGACATAGAAGATTCCAGCCTTATAGACCCCGATCTAAGCGTGCAGGAGATGGTGGGGGCTATAAATCAAAGCCCCCAGATATTGCCAACCGGCGTTAATTTTCAAGTTGAACAAGACGGCAGTCAGTTCTTTGTCACGCAAGATGGCGTTCAATTTGGCCCCCCACTGAAAGACCCCATAAAAGCTGAAGAGCTAAAAGCCGCACTCAACGAAGCAAGTGACAACAAAAGGCTGGATAAAATCCTCAATGATGCGGGAGAACGCGCATTAAATCAGGCGGTAGAGAGAGGTGACCTGTCCGCAGAGGCGGCAAACGCGCTGAAAAGAGGCGCGGAGCTTGAAGCCGCCGCCAGAGCCAATCCAGACTACATACCGCCTGACGACCCAAGGCAGGACATCCTCAGACAGCATTCTGCCCAAACAAAAGCCAAAACAAAGCGGCTCTATCAGTTTTTAAGGCAGGCTGGCAGGGCGTTTACCCCAGAAGACCCAGCCACCCCGCGCCTAGCTAAAATCCAAAAGGCGGCAACCCCCGTTCGTGAAATGCGCCAAATGGAAAAGCGAATGGACACGGCTTTCAACCGGCTTGGCATAAGAAACAAGCTGAACTCAGTTGAGGGCGCTGGGGTTATACAAACCATAGTCGGCAGGCCGGTATCTGAAAAAGCCCCACTGCAAGACTTAACACGTTCAGAGCAAGAATATATCTTGCGAACCCTTGAGGAAGCCCCTCCCCTCGTAACGCCAAGAGGCGTTGGCGTCGATCAGGTTGACCCAGTAACAGGCGTCACCGTCCCCTCCCGCCCCCGAATGGAACAGACTGTTTCTATCCCTAACTTTGCGGCCAGAGCAGAGCCTGTGCGGCCAGACGTACCTTCAGAACCCATACCGGCAGATAGACAGCTCGTTCCATTTGAGTCAGAGGAGGCCAGAGAGCAGGCGCTAGAGGAGAACAAGGCCGCGCTAGAGGAAAGGGCCATAGAAAGCGCAGTTGGCAAACAGCTTCAAAAGATACTGGAGTCTGTTGGCCTCTCCGAGGAGTTTGCAGTCCGTGCCGTAAAAGAGGTTGGCACAGCAAGAAGGGACAGCGAAGGCAACGTCTACATCCGACCAAGGAAGAAAGACCCAGATGCTGACTATGTAACACTGGGATCAGCGCAGGTTTCCGCAAGGGTTATACAGATATCAATAGACGGCATAAAAATGCGCGTCGATCAAGGCATGTCGTTTGAGGAGGCGACTGCCAGAGTAATGAACCATGAGATTCTGCACGCGCTCCGTGGTTTGGACTTGTTTACAGCAAAAGAGTTTAGCCTTTTGGAGCGCCTTTCAAGACAATACAGCAAACCAAAAGAAGGCATGACGTATGGTCAGTGGGCTGTACAGAATTACCCCGATCTTGATGCCGTTTCACAGCAGGAAGAAGCAATTGCTGAGATGATATCGGACTCGCTCACTGGCGGCGTGCTGATAGATGGCAACTTCCGTCAGCTTTCTGGCAAGCCAAGAAGCCTCATCCAGCGAATCGTTGAGTTCTTCAAGGAACTTGTTGGCTTTGCGCAAAACAACGACATCAATTCTTATCAGGAACTTGTTAACGCAATACAAACCGGGGAGGTAGGAAGACGAGACCCAACCGAAATTAGAACTCTTGTCGAGACAGAAAGACAGCGTCAAGAAATAGAAGAAAGGTCTATAACAAAAGAAGAGTTGCAGTTAAGAACTGGGACGAGACCATCTGAGCAAGAGTTGCAACGCATAGCTCAAGGCATTGAGGACGATATTCGCCAAGCGATAGGTGATGCGCCTGTTGTTGTTTTTGGCGCGGAACTACAGCAAGACGATGCCCGTGAAGCAAGGGCCATGAAGTTCCCAAAGAAAGCCCAGACCGCACCTAGACTTGCCAGAGCAATAGAGCAGGGCTTTGATGTAAGCAAAGTTTACTATCACGGCACGCCCACGAGCGATATAAGACGATTTGCTGGTAATGTAGGTATAGGTGTCGTGGCCGGTCACTTTACCGCAAGACCGACTTTCGCTAACGATTTTGTAACTACGGTAATTCCTGACCTCGGACAACAGCCAACTATCTATCCGGTTTTCCTGCGCTTTGGAGAGGACAACGAGCGTGGCGGGATCGCTGACATAAGGTCTCTTATACAAGATGATGACAACCCTGTCAGGTTGTCGCTGAACACGCCCCTGAGCCGTCAGCCAAGACTGAAAGCAGATTTAGAAACATTTTTTGCCGCAGAAATAGAAAAAGGCAGGCTTTATGGTCCTGACGTAACGAAGCTCAAGAGCTTTGAGCAACAGGATTTGGCGCGTTTTTATTACGAGGGAACCAGACCTATCGAGACCGTTGCAGAGGACTTAGCAGAAGACTTTCACAACGATCCGGCCCAAAAGGCTTATGCAAGAATTACAGAAGACCCATATGGCGTAGATTTTACCGATCTTGAAGTCATTGCCCCATACATGAAGGAGGCTGGGTTTAAGGGTTACTACGATATTGAAGTGGCAGGTGATCCATACAGTGGGATTGCCATGTTCAACAGCAACGACATCAAGGGTGTGTTTGCTGATTTTGATCCTGATGCCGTGCCAGAAGGCATGATGTACGAAGATGACATTATGTTTAGTCGCATCAAGGGTGCGCCCGATAGGGTGCAGACAAGTCTTCCGGTAGCTAAACCAACAAGGAAAGGCGTAAAACTGCCTCCGGTGTTTACATTTTTGGACGCTGATGACCCTATGGGTACGGTGTCTATCGAAAAAATCCTTACGGATGAAGTGTTAACAGCAAAAATGGCTTCATCGATTCGGGACTATAATTTTCTTCCCGATGATGTCAAAAAAGGCACAGACCGCGAGGTCATAGATGCATTAAAAGAGCACGCAAAATCCAATCTTACTTGGCTTTACAGTCAGATGGACCCAGAAGTCAGGGAGATATCAAAGCAGTGGTATGACGGAGCGAGAAAACTCACGGACAAATGGTCTAAGCGTTATGGTCTGGAGCCTCGCCAAGTTGCCGCAGTTATTGCTAACTTGTCACCACAAAAAGATTGGTTTATCAACATGTCGCTTGCCGAGCGAATACTTGATATTCAAGCAGATCGACAAAACTTTAAGTCCACAAGAGAGATGGATGAAAAGTTCAGAAGCATTGTTAGCCCCACCAAAGACCCCGATACCTACAGGATATGGAACAAGATTAAAGATGCCACCTTAGGCGAAGTTCCTAATCGGGTTGATCCAGCGGAGGCAATTCTTGCCGAGTCAGTGTGGATCAGGATGTTTGATGAAGCTCATAATCCACGTTCTTACAGAGCTATGAGGCCAACTGGGCAGATTCTGGATTTTGTCCGCAACGATGACGGGACAAAATCTAAGGTAGCGTGGGGTTCTTTTGTTGAAATAGGCAAAGCTGTTAGAGCCACCAAAACAGCAGACATACAGGTGATATCACAGACGTTGGGTGAAGCTCACAAGGTAAGAAACTTTTACAACAACATTGTGTCGCCAAATTCTAAACTTGGCGAAGTCACCATCGATACACACGCTGTGGCGGCGGCTCTATTCAAGCCTCTTTCTGGAAAAGGGTTTGAGGTTTACCACAACCTTGGCACAACGCCAGAAAAAGGTAAGGTTGTTGGAATGCCTGCTGGGGTTGTGAGAAGAGGAGCGGGCAATAGCGGAGTCAGAGGTATTCTGGGGACGTATGGCATATATGCTGATGCGTACAGGGAGGCGGCTAAAGACCTTGGGATTTTGCCCAGAGAGCTTCAGTCTATAACATGGGAGAAGGTAAGAGCAATATACCCAGATACATTCAAGACTGCAAAAAACACATCAGCAATAAATGACTTGTGGGATCAGTATGCCAATGGTAACATAAGTATTGATGAAGTAAGGGAGCAAGCGTATGAAATCGCAGGCACAAGGGGGCGAGCGCCAACTTGGTATGTACGATCCGATTCTGGAAGCGTTAGAAGTAAGTCCGACAAAACCTACGATAAAGAAGTATCTGACGATGGCGTATCCAGACAGGAGCTTAGAGGACTTGATGTCCGATCCAGAAGTCCTGACGATGTTGCCCGCCTCTCTCAAAGAAGAGTAGACCCCTCTAAAATAGAGAAGGCGGTACAGCAGAACCAACAAGAGGCAGAAGAGGGCGGGTTAAGCGTACCCCGCCACAGTGTCAAAGCCTCTCCAGAGGCCCAGTATATAGGGAGGAATCCAGACGCTGGCATTGAGCCAGAAACAATTCTTGAGTCACGGGCACCTAACTACAACAAGAAAACTCAATCCTTTATCAACAGGCTGGTAGAGGGAACCCCAACTCGCGCCGACCCAATGACGCAGTATATGGATGTCACCGGGGAAAACAGCACTCTTGAGTACAAGTTAACACAGGCCAAACAGGCGGCTGTTAACCGTTACGCAAGACTTGAAAAGCTCAATCAGAAATACTTCAAGGATTACCTAGCTGACAGCAGTTCTATTGCCGCTGTCCTGTTTGCTGACAGGTCATCTGGAGTAATGGCAGAGGCCATAAAGACCGGAGTGCCCCAGTACAAGAACGGGCTAACAAAAGTCGTTGATTTCTTTCACAACGGAAAACAGTACCGTGGTCTTATAGACATCATGGATGTTCTCCGAACAAAGAAACATGGTGATCTTACGGAGTTTGCTCAGGCATACGCCATTGCTATGCGGGGCAAGAGGCTGAATGAGGCAGGCAAGCCGACTCCGGTGTCTCAAAAAGACATAGAGGAAGCGAAAGAAAACATCAGGCAGTTTACCGATGCTGATGGGTACAACCCGATTGTAGAGTGGTACGGGGCGTGGCAGGCGTACAACAATAAGGTCATAACTTTCTTGGAAGACACAGGGGTTGTGGATCAAGAAGGCGCAGAGTCATGGAGGCTTGCGTCTGACTACATTCCTTTCTACAGGGCGCTTGAACCTGATTACAAGATAACCAATCCAGCAAAGCACCCGTTTGGTGATCTGACCAAGCTGGGCGCTTTTAGGCCATACAAGGGGAAGACCGACAAGATTAACGTGCCCTTGGTGGAGTCTATTGTAAAAAATACCGCCGCCGCCATCGATTTGGGCATGAGGAATGTGGCTCAACAGCGCATTGCCAGAGATATGCAAAAGCTACAGCTTGCCAAGCAAGTTCCCTCTACAAAGAAAGGCACCGCTGGTGTGGTTGGATTCAAGGTGCGCGGTGAACCAGTGTTCTTCCAGATATACGACCACCTTATATTTGAGTCTATGACTGCGATAGATAGCTCTGGATTAGAAGATATAAGCCGTATCTTTTTTGGCCCAGCATCAAATCTTCTGCGCGAAACGGTAACAAGAACTCCCGGATTCATGCTTGTTAACATGTTAAGAGACAGCCTGTCTGCATTCGTTACGTCCGGCGCTAGGTTCCTTCCGTTTTTCTCCACATTCAAAGGATTTGCTTCAGACATCAGCAATCTTGAAAGAACCGGAGTTGTTGGTGGTTACGACTTTGGCTTTGGCAGAATACGAGATCAAGGCATAGGCGATATGTTTAGGGAAGAATCCAAGCGAAGAAATCGCAAAGGTCTTCCTCTTAACATGTTTAAAACACTGTGGGATGCGGCGGGCAGAGCAACAACCAGATCAGACGCGGCAACAAGGCAGGCTGTTTACAACGATGTTTATGCCAGAACCGGTAATGAAGCAGAGGCACACTTCCAAGCGATGGAGGTTCTCAATTTCTCGCGGAGGGGCAGTGACCCAAGGGTAAGGGCGATAACCACCGCAATACCGTTCTTAAACGCCAGATTGCAGGGATTGGATGTTTTGTGGCGTAGCTTTTTGGGCGTAAATACCGCAAAGCGTGGTGTTCCGCGTGGAACAGCGGCCTTGTCCTTTGCGATGCGTGGCGCTCTGATTAGCTTTGCCACCATGCTTTACTGGATGGCAAGCAGTGACGATGAACGATACTTGGCATTGCCACCTGAGGTGCGAGACAACAACTGGGTGTTCTTTATACCGGGGCTTGACTTCCCAGTCACGATCCCAATCCCCTTTGAGGTTGGGCTGATATTTAAAACCATACCTGAGGTGGCGCTGAATGCCTCTTTTGACAAGGTCACCGAAAGGCAGGCGCTTGAAAGTTTCAAGAGGGGAATAGGGTCAACGCTTGAGCTTAACTTGTTGTACGGGGTACAAGCGTGGGCACCGATACTTGAAGCGCAATCAAACTACAGCAACTACACAGGAAGACCCATTGTTCCGATATGGCTGACAGGCTTGCGGCCAGAAATGCGAAAAACAGACTCAACCTCTGAAGTTGCGCTCTTCTTGCAAGAGGCAACGCCTTATCTTTCGACCATACCAATGCTTGGGGTAGAGTCGGGAGGTGTATCACCCATCAAGATTGATCATGTCATCAAGGGCTATACCGGAAGCACTGGTGCTTTTATTTTGAATTGGACCGATAGGGTTATGAGGAGCAAGGAGGGCAGAGAGGCGCTTGCTAACGCTGGATACAAGGTTACTCAGCCAGATTTCCCAGAAATGGCCCTTTACGAGTTCCCTCTAGCCTAAAGAATGTTTTTATCGCCGCAAGCATCTGGTCTAACAGAGCAGTTTTATGACCTTGCTGAAGAAGTCAAGCAAACATACAACACGCTTAGAGAGCTTGAAGATCGTGGGGAATACGAGGAAGCACAATCTCTCCTGTCAAAAACGCGGGGCTTGCTTGCAATAAAGCAAGATGTATATGAGATGAGGAAAACGCTTGCAGATATTAGGGAGCAAGAAAGACAAATAAGACGTTCGCCAGAAGATATCATTAGCGCCAGCCAGAAAAGAGAGATGCTGGATGAGCTAATAGAGTATCGTAATTATGTGCTTGCGGTTGTGCCTGCCCTTGAAAAGATCGCCGACAGGCCGATGATAAGAGGGACTGAGTGATCTTAAAGAAAGACAGTGATAACCCCTTCCTCTGCTATCAGGTAACAAACTAAAGACGCGATAGCCACTATGATTAGTGGCAACACATATTCTGGCATGTCGCTCAACGTCATATTAAAACGGTATCGGTATGTTACAGCAGGCGACCATGACCGACTGATTCCTACCACTTTTGCCCTTTCTCCTGCCATCTGTCGCCACAATCAGTCCTTTCTCCTTGAGAGACTTGTAGCGTGCGGTGACGGACGAATAGCTTTTCACATGTGGCATGGCATCCCTAACCTCGTCACTTATCATGCCAGCCCTCCCAGCGCGCTTGATGGCGTTGTAAACCTCTTCTTCTAGCTTTGTAGTGCAGACCTCGTTGGCGGCATCTCTGCTGGTGTCCATTCCATCTCGTCGGACAAGCTTGTGGGGGTCTGTCCCAAAGTCCAATTGAATCATGCGACTCTCCAAATCCTGAATTTGTTTTCGCCGCGTATCTTGGTTCTTTTAAGTTTCATGCCGTCAGGGAAATATCGCTTGGCCCTTTCCCCAAATGTGCATCTCATAATGCGTCGTGCCATGGCCTCTGCGATATGGATATTGTCGTGTTCCACCTCGAAATACTCACCAATCTTCATAAGCTCAAGCCATTGATATTTACATGGTGTTGGCGTATCCCAAGCCCCATGCACTGGAATATCGTCTTTGAACTCTGGCTTTTCCATCATGCCCAAGCCTCATTAACATTACCCATTTTGCTTTGCGGGCCTTTGTCGTCTTCTGTTGCCAGAAATAGTGTTCGACGGCTTGAATCCTACCCCGACGCCGGTTGGGATCTTGGTTATCTTCCCGCCACGCTTCAAAAAGCTTTCTACAGTTTCGCCAGAACTATTGTTACTCTTCTGCATCAAGAATCTCCTTTGCTTTCACCAAATCGTTGATCGCCTCTGCTATTGCGTCAACTGCATGCAAGTTTGCCTCTGCCAGTTCCTCGATTTTGGCGAGCCTGTCTGTCATTGCTTCTATAAACTTGTCAGCAGTAGCAAGACCATCTGCATACGCTTCGCCCTCTAGCTCAAGCGTCAGCTTTGTCATGTTCCCTCCCTAGCTGGGGGCGGCACATCGTATCCCATCTCTGCCGCTACCCTGCACAGCGTCTCTATCAGGTCTGAGTAATCACCGCGGGTAGCATCACCACTCCGCTTGATTGGTCTTCGTTTTACTCCGAACTTAGTGTTTATGCTTTCTGTCCCGTAACACTGACACAGAAGCTCGTCGTGCATCTCGTCTGGAGTCAATCCGCAGAACTTTGCGAAACCATTGCACCACTTGCGATAATAGTTTTCTTGCGGTCGAGACCGGTGAGTCCGTAATGGTTTGACCTCCAGAGTCACTCCGTGCCTCGACTGAAGATTGATGTCCATGATTTGTGTTGCCAACTGCGGAAACTCCTGACACAGATACTGAAGCACTCGTGTCTTCTTTGTTTCCTCGCTCTTGGGCAGGTGTAGTTCCATCACTCATCCTTCATTCCTTTTATCTGAATAACGCCCTGATCAATGCGACGCATTACTGTTTTGACTATGTTGAACAAGAACTGCTCTGACTTGTCGATCTTCTTTTCAAAGGTTGAGCCACCACCACCTACATCAAACTGGTAGTGGCACTTGTGGCACAGATCCGCGACAAGCAAGTCATGCGGTTTGTGGCCGGTCCCTTTGCCCAGAGTGTGTGCGCGTAACCCCGTGTAGTGGGCGGCAACAACGGTGCCATCTCTGACACCGCAGTTCACACACGCCTGATCTTTTGCCCCGTCCAGCATGGGCTTAGAGCGTATCAAAAGGGAATGTCATCCTGAGGCATTTCGATAGTTTGCCCCTGTGTTGGAGTGGATTGCTGGATCATCTTGTCTGCCATCAGTCGTTGTGCTTCGGCTCTGTCTTTGTCACTTAACCAAGCCTCAGCTTTACCGCCAAGGTACTTTGTGCCGTCATCCTTGGTGTTGTTCCAAAATGCTAGGCTCAACCTTGCTTCTTTGCCAAGAGCGGTCATCTCCTTGAGTATGGTCACCTGCTCTGCGTTAACCGTCACGGTGCCCTTGATCACAGGGTAGTTGTTGGTGGGACTCTTGTCTGGGTTATCCTCCAGATAGGCCCGTGTTTCTGCTGGCTTTAATGGTTTAGGCATTTGGCTCCTCCTTCGACTGTAGCTCTGCCTTCATGGCGCTGAGGTGTGCCATGAGTTGTTTGTAATCTTCTGGTGACGATTCTTGAAGCTGGGTGATCGCCCCCACGTTTTGTCGGTAAAGGTCTTCAAGGTTCGCAACGGTTTTGGTCCCGGTGTCAGGATCTTCTGCAAACTTGTTAAAGGTAGTGATGAGTATGTTCAGAGTGTCGTCTGCATTTGACGCAGGCTCAGGCGCAGGTTTTGCCGCCTTCTTTGGCTCACGCTTTGCTTCTTTGGGCGGCGGCTTTTTTGTGTCTTTACCCTCAAAGGTTTCTTCTACAGCGTTGCCGTCATCATCTGCGTCAGACTCTATGCCCAGTGCCGTGCAAAGCGAATAACGCTTGGCATAGGTAGCGGCTGAACCGGTGCCATGTGCTGTGAATTTTTCAATCAGCACGGCTGGGCCATCCAGCGTCATAGTTTCCCCGCTGGCATGAATCAAAATGGTCTGAGCCTTGATCGTTCGCTCCTCTGTGATGATATGTTGCACAAAGGTCAGGCCATGCTCGCTGAGTGGCCCACGAATGTGATGAATGATGTCTTCCAACTTTGCATACTTCGATCCAAAAGCGGGATTAATCGAGTTCTGGGGGGGGTTGGTCAGCACGCCCCGCAAAGCTACGAGAGACTGGTGAATCGTCTCAGGATAGCCATCCTTTTCTGTGTTCATTCGATACTCCTATCGTTTTCAGTATTTCGGTTGGTGTGAGCTTAAAGAACAGGCCAGTGTTCATGTCTCCCACCCGCTTTTCGCCCAGATAAAATGTGACGTTGTCGCCAGACACCACAATCTTTAACTTGTTAGTGGTAATCTGGTTTAGCGCCACCACCTTGCGATAGAACTCTGGGTCTTGCCCTATCACGATGCCCAAGCCTCGTTTTCATACTGCTCGCACCAACGCGCCACACGGCACCAATCGTCATGGCACCTTGTGGGCTTGCCGGTGCGTACCTCTAGCTCTAGTCCTGATTTGTCAGACATAAATTGCTCTGCCTCCGCTGTAGAGCCAAATACTCGCAAGGCTCGTTTGGTTCCTTTTTTCTTGACCGCGAATGCATCATCCTTTTTCCATCGCTCCTCATCAGAGCACTCTGGCAAAAAGTCTCCGGTCAGGTTTAAGAACTCTGCGTGTTGATGTAGCTTTACCCTTCCCTTGACGTAATCGTCGCGCTCTTCCCGCGACCACAGGGGGATATCTACGATGGTGATAGGGGCGTCAGGGTAGCCCTCATCGTTGGCTTTTGATCTCTGCCAATCTCTGAGCACGGCCACGATCTGTAGGCTGTCGACGGTGTTGTTGCCATTTTGCTCAACCAGCCAAGCGTAAAAGTTCAACTGCTTGTGCCAGTCGCTTTTCCCGTAGATGACACTCCAGACACTTGTACACTTATAGTCAAGTATCGTTACAGTGCCGTCTGCCTCTGACCTTTGCAGGTCAATCGCCCCTGATATTGTCCAGCCGTCCACCTCAGCATATAGGCGCTCTTCAGCCACATAGCCCTCAGCCTGATGCTCTTCAAACATCTTATGCACGCTGGTGCCCAGCACGCTCCACAGCATCTCAGAGGCATCCTCCGTTATCTCATCCTTGTGCTGTCGCCTAAGAATGCGCACACGCGGAGAGTCTATAAGCTCCGTGACACTACGGTTGCTGTGCCCCTTGCTGTAGTCACTGTGGGTCAGTGCCTTGAAGATGGGGTCAGGTAGTTTGTGGACGTTTGTTACGATCACGAGACCTTGAAGACCCTCATAATGTCCTCACCAGTGTGCTCGTCTCTGTCTCGCACACAGCTAAAACGGGATGTCGAGTTCCGTTGCCAGCGAGATATCCGCTGTCTCAGCGCCCGTACTTCCGCCGTGCTGTTCGCATCGATTGGAGCCTTGAAGGAGTCTCCGATCTCCATCTCCGTTAACGGGAGGTTTGGAATCTTTGTGCGTTTCGGCATCGGGATATGCTTGTCGATCTGTATAGTCATAGGTGGCCTCCTCAGCCTCTTGAAGTTGTAGAACATAACGTCCCATCTTTGACATGTGATATTCTCGCTCCACAGGAACGACGCATAATATCGTATGGGGCCATACATGTCAAAAGTAAGTATGACGATTTTCGGTGAGCCGTGTAGCAAGTCCAATAGCCGTAGACTTGTTACCAGTAAGCTTGGACGACCTATGTTCATCAAGTCCAAAAAGGCTTTGGATTACGTCAAATCTTTCGAGAAGCAGTGCAAAAGGCTGGACCCGTTGCTGGAGGATGATGTCGCTGTCACCATAAAAATTTACTACGCGAGTCGCCGACCTGACCTTGATGAGTCGTTAATTCTGGACTGCATGCAGGGGCTGGTGTATAAGAACGATAGACAGGTGAAAGTCAAGCACGTTTACTGGGGAGGCGTGGACAAAGAAAGCCCACGTTCAGAGATTAGTGTCGAGAATCTACAAGACGGTCTACACGAAGGTCATAAATCAAGCGATTAAAGATTTAATTTGCAACCACGAGTCTGACCGGCAAGCCGCCGCTAAATATCTGAATTCCAACGCCTTTATAGATCATTGCGACACCGCAGGTTACCCTGTCGGGTTGCGTGACACTCTTAATGAGATGCTGTCCTTGAGCCGACCACAACAGAAGGTAGTCGTGGAGTTGGTGATGGAGGAGCTTGGCAAAAAAAAGCCCCTGCGGGAGGGGCGTAAGGTAGAAGGAGTATTACAAAAATGAACCTAGGAAAGTCCTAGATCAGTAAGTTCCTACTTAAAGGTAGGGATTACTAATACTTTTTAGGAAGTTCCTAGTGAAACAAATATCACGAAAAAAGGAGGAAGTCAACACATGAACTTGCGGGAGTTCGTTCTATCACATCACACAAGCACACGGGAGAGATGCCCAGACTGCTCAGATCAAAGAAAGAAGAAAAGCATCAAGACGCTTTCGATAACCATAAAGCCAGACCAAGCACTGTATTACTGTCATCATTGCGGACTGTCTGGATCTTACAAAATTAAAAAGTTCTACGAGGATTACATGAATGCACCACAGAAAATTACCAAGATACCGACTCAACTTAACTCCAATGTTGATCTGATAAAAGAGTTTTTCGCCGGGCGCGGCGTTGTTCTGGATGACATTAACAAGTTACCAACAATGACCACTGGCCTCAAACGGTTCGGCGGTGAAGAAAAGATGGCAGTTGGTTTCGTGTATGGATCACGGGAACAGCCGCAAGCAATCAAGTGGCGGTCTATCGACGGCAAGTCGTTCACCTGTGACGGGGCGCCTCAAAGTTTTTACGGCATGGAGAATGTCGATCAGGACGATGAAGACCTTATCATCGTGGAGGGTGAGTGCGATGTGATTGCGCTTTACTCGCTGGACCCGCCCATCAAGGCGGTGTCGGCCCCCAACGGGGCACCCATGAAAGTTTCCAACAGCCTTGTGTCGCCGGAGGAAGACAAGAAGTTTGCGTTTGTCTGGAACGAGAGACAGCACATAGAAACAGCAAAGCGCGTGGTGCTTGCCACTGATGCTGATGAAGCGGGTGAGGCACTGGCAGAGGAGATAGCTCGCAGGGTGGGGCGTGCCAAATGCTGGAGAGTCAAGTTCCCCGAGGGGACAAAGGACGCCAACGATGCTGTTAACAAGTTAGGTGGCCCCGAGACTCGCCGGATATTCGACAAAGCCGAGCCGTTCCCATTGGATGGCGTCTATGGTGCGTCGAGCTATCTGGATTCTGTCAAAGAGCTTTACAAGGATGGACATGGGCGTGGCGCGTCTACTGGTTTCGACAGCATTGATGAGCTTTTTACCATTGCTGAGGGCCAGCTATCTATCGTCACTGGACTCCCGTCGAGCGGCAAAAGCGAATTTATAGATCAGTTGATGATGAATCTGGCTCAGAAGGAGTCATGGAAGTTTGCTGTATGTAGCTTTGAGAACCCTCCAAGTATGCACATCGCCAAGATGTGTGAGCGTTACACAGGGCGTCCCTTTTACAAAGGCCCGAACGAGCGGATGAGCGAGTCTGAGTTGGAGGAGGCGGTAGACTTTATCAATGAGCATTTTGTGTTCTTGGAAAGTCAGGACGGCGGCATGTCCACCATCGACAGTATCATTGAGCGGACAAAGCAGGCTGTCATGCGGCTGGGAATACGGGGTCTCATTATAGACCCGTACAACTTTATTGAGCACACCTCAAGTGAGTCAGAGCACGCCAGCATCAATCAGATGTTGACCCGCATTACGGCTTTCGCAAAAAGTCACCGTATCCACGTTTGGGTTGTGGCCCACCCTCAGAAGATCCATCCGCGTGAGGACGGCACTTATCCTGTGCCTAAAGGTATGTCGATCAGCGGATCAGCGGCATGGTTTGCCAAGGCCGACTTGGGCATCACGGTAAACCGGCTAGATGATTGCGTTGAGATTCACTGCTGGAAGTCCCGATTCAAGTGGGTGGGTCAGCAGGGTGTGGCAACACTTAACTACAACATGTTAAACGGAAGATACGAGGAATGGAGACAGCCAGTGGCGCTTCCCTCTGCAACATCTGCACGCGGTAGAGATTGGATGGATTGGGATGACCTCTAAACATTCTGATCTGGGAAGCCCAGAGGTACACAAACGCCATGCCGTGATGGTGGAGGGGGGCACCGTACCCCGCGCCAAAGTCATGGATCAAAACTTGATTGACAGGTATCTGATGGACGGCTTGTTGACCCTTCAAGAGCATCAAGCTGGGGAGTATTTGCTAGGTCAGGCAATGAAGGCAGGGGTGTACACCAAGCCATTAAATTACGAGGCGGGTAGCGGGGAGGCCAACCCAGATTCTATGGCCTCAGAAGCCCTGATGAAGTATGGGAGAACTCTCGACCTTGTAGGGAGGCGGTTTGGCCCGTATGCCAAGTATCTTGTGGAGGAGGTTGTTATCCACGGTTGGGACATCTCTGACAATGCAGACAGGCTGAAGGGGCTAAAAAAGTCTCTTGCGTGGATCAGTGAGCGCAGGATGATGGGCGGCAAAAACCCAATCCGGCACATGCAGAAATCCTAGGGCATGTAGCTCGTCCATAGTAGTTCGATGGTTAGCCGTAAGAATTATTACACCCGCTACTCAAAACACGTTACCAGCAAGCTCCCCGGAGGTGGTCCGGGGATCTTCGTAAAGCTAATATAAACAAGTTAACAGCAGTGCGCTCCGAGAAAACTAGAAAAACTACGGTAACTGCAAAACTGTAAAAACCGGTCAAACCCAGTGTTTGTGCGGGTCGTGGCTGATCAAACCTGCTGAAAACAAGTTATCAGTAAGTGAGTTGGAGTTTGTTGTTTTAACCTGTGGAAGAGCCGTGGATGGACTAGCACATTCTCTCACATGAGATCGGGGGGGGATGTGAAAGCCCTGTCGATGCCACGGCACACCGCTGTAGGAGTGACCCCCCTAATTCGGAGTGTACTGCTTTTTTAGGTGATCGGGACACCTGATTATTTCTAATATGCAGTCTTCCGCTAAAATATCTTTAAGCGGGATGGTGCTGAGGTCGGACATCACAGCGATGTCCTCCCCCAGTCTTTCGGCCTTTTGCATTGCCATTTCTACGGCGATCATTGCAGACAATGTTTTGTCTTTCACCCCAACGCCACTATCACGCTCAGGAGAACAAGTGTGGCAAGTGAGCAGATTGCACTGAACACCGATGCCGCGTCTGAGATGTTCACGGTCACAGTTTTCTTGTCAGCGGCCTTGGGCGTGATTGCTGTCGGCTCAACCGCGGCCTCAACAGGCTTGGGGTAACTAATCCTTGGCCTGTTTCGGTTTTCGCGATTCTGTTGATAGGCTGACAAAATCTGGTTATCGCTGTAAATTTTGCCTACTACCGCAGACTTTGAGCGGCCTTGCATTTCAGCGGCAATCTCCTTGGGCTTCAGCCCCTGCTGTATCAAAGAAATCAACAGTACATACTCTTTCTGTGTCCACGATTTCCAAGTCTTCATGTATTACTCCTCACAGTTTATATTTTGGTTGAAGTCAGGCCAAACATTGCTCCTGACAAGTTCACAGTAATGATCGACTTCGGCTAACTCTGCCTCATAGTCCCCATTGCCAGCGATTCCTAGCGCCAAAATAATCAGCGCAATAAATAGAGCGGCTCTCACGCCTCGTCCTCTGGTCTGGTTAGCTCGACCAACTGCCACGCTATCTCGTGCAACTGGCTTTTCTCTTCCTCAGACCACCTCTGCTCATCAAGCGATTCAAAATTCTTGAAGCCCTTTATCCAACTCAGGATTACACGTAGCGATTCTTTCATTTCCCATACCTTCATGCGATCTCCTCCAGTGGCTCGACGAGCCGGTAGATGTTGCCTTCGTATGTGACTTGCTTGTCGCCCACAAAACAGGGCTTTACGAAAATTCTCTTTTGATACTGCGGGTGGTGACGAAACCGTGGGTCTCGCAGTGTTTTCCAGTAGCCTCTGCGTCTGTGCGGCTTTGGACTAGCGTGCGTACCTGTGGACTCCGTTTTCTCTGTCGGCATCCGATCCAGTAACAGCACATGAGGCCCACTTGACTTGGCCCACGGGCGCTTGCGGTTCACGGGGTTTTGCTTTGCTTTTGCTAACTTGTCAGGGGTAGGAGTCACTTCGACAACATGCTTGTCGCCGTACTTGATGTAATTCATTAGCTTGCAGATAAACAGATACCAATTAGAAGCTTGGTCCGTAATCCCGCTCATAAACCGCTCAAACCCGCCCTCTCCAGAGATAACGCCGCGACCAACCATCAGTTGATACCACTCTGACATGTACTCCTTGTAATCAGGTGCCATCACCATTTCTATCGTTTCGACGCTTTCTCCATCTATTTCAACCGCTTGTCTTGATTCGGCCCAGCCTTCCCAGACTAAAACCTGTCTAGGAAATTCGGGGTATTCGATAAACAGCGTAATCGCATCAGAAAATTTATGTCCATGGTCAGACGACGAGGACGCGACCACCCCCCAGTAGTTTGCAGGAATCGTCTTGACAGAGCCATCGGGAATCCGTAGATGTACTTCGGTTCTGGCCGACAATACAAACTCGTCATAGACAAGCTCCGCTCGTTGCCGCATTTGGTCTGGCACCGTAAAATCAAAATCCTTCATTTCTTTGTGCGAGAGGTAGAAGTACGGCAATCCCATAATCTTTTCGAGGGTCCAAGCCTCTCCTAGGTTCCGTTGGTCCCGATGTTTCTTATCATTCAACGCTCCAGATTTGATAAGCCGACGAATCAAGTCAGAATCTGGGCGCTTCATTGTATCCACCCATCTTCGTTGATATAGCAACCGCCCATCACGATCCCGTTTTCGTTGACAATATCGGCCTCGCCCTCCGACAGCACTACGCTGGCATCAAAACCCAGCTTGCTGGCGGCTACCCGCATGGCACCTTCAGACCTGAGCACGGTGTCGGGCACCTTTCCAACTTGCCAGACAGTGAAGGTTTGTTCGGGCGCGTCTTCCGCGTTGGGGCAGTTGGGGTGATGACCCCCAGATCTAAGACATTCGTTGCAATATGACATAAGGCATCCTCCTACAGATGTATTGTCGATGATAACACACAGAGACGACAGTGTCTAATACAGTTTATCCACTATGATGTCTGTGCTTTGCTCCTCTAACTCGCTTGCTCGCTTTCTTGCGGTCAGGATGGACAGCACTACGATTGACTCGCCGTGCGTACTTCGCAACTGGATTGCTTTTCATCTCGTCCCCCTAACTTGTTATCAGTAAGTAGGTAACCCCACAGCGGGCCATCCTTGAACTTGCTTGTGCAGTGATCTTGCGAACCGTCTTTGTTGAGGACAGTCAGAAGCACCCACTTTTCATGCTTGAAAAGCTCGTTGGCGTATTCAAGCGCCTGAATCTTGGTTGGGTATCGCATTGAGCCGGTTAGGTTGTTGACTATCTGGACCTTCCAACAGCCAACGCCAGCCTTGTCGCGGGTCCAGTGAACAAGCAGTGCCGGTATCACGATGCGCCTCCCTCAACTCCTTCTTCGAGGACTGCATTTTCTGCCTCGATTTCTATGTGCAAACACTTTGCGTTCGTTTGTACTAGGTTGACTTCGTCCTCAGCCAAACGCATTGCCGATCCGACATCGGGAGCCTCTACTTCTACTTCCCACTTGGTTGTTTCTGTAACCCACACCGTGTACTGATTCATTATGCGTCTCCCTTGAAAGAGTTGAGCAGATCTACAACCTGCCTCATCTGATGCTCTGGCAAGTGTTGCAGAATAAACTCGTAGCCCTGCGCGATCCTGCCTTGCCGTGTTCTACGCTGAACACTGACGCCGTAAGCCGCCTTCAAACCCATATTAGCGATATACTTCTCGTCCTCATCCATTGACTGGACGCTTACAGCATGGGCATGGGCGATCTCTTTGAGATATTCGATAGGATTCTTGAAGTCATCAGAGATCTTGTAATCTCTGGCCCTGTAGCTTTGATGATCACCAACGCCCGTATAATGGCGCTCTATCCGCAGTCGCGGCTCATACTTGGTATAACGGCTTAGATAACGGCCCACTTGCCTCTGGACTATCTTGCAGTCAGCACCGCCGTTTTTTGCTCTGGCCCAAAGATCGTCACCAACAGCCTGACGGAAGGCATCGAACATGGCCTCCTCTGCCTCCACCCTCTTGAGGTACTCTGCCTCTCTTTCCGCCTGCTCGCGCCTATACCGACACTCGCGCTCCTTGCGCTCAATCTCCTCGCGCTGTTCGGCCAAAGCGGCCTCAGCTTCTTCAATCTTTTTCAGCTCGCTTGCTGTATCGTTCATGTGATTCCCTCCTACGGGTTAACTGGAAGGGCAAGCGGGAGTCGAACCCGCCTGACCGGAGTTGCAGTCCGGTGCATAGCCGCTCTGCCATTGCCCTGTTGTATTGCGAATACTACACTATGTGCAATATGTCGCAATGATGATGTGTGGTAATAATGCAACTGTTACTGATCGTCCAAGGCATGTCGCTTGTCCACAGTAGTATTGTCCATAGTTTTTGGCTGGCGCTCTTGCCAACGCCACCAGTCTGTAAAAATCCGAATGCACTCAATCTTCGGGATGTCGAACTTGCAGTGGAGCAGGCTGGGCGCTTCGATCATGTTCATGAATCCAGCTTCCCGCCACTTACTGAGTAGCTCAAAAAATTCCTGATCTGTCTGTGGTTTTTGCATGTGATATGTCCCAGTAACTTGTTAACAGTAATGTGATAGAAAATATAATCCCGGCCCTTTTGGCTTCGGATATCATTTCTTTCTATCCCCGTTTAGATTTGAAGTGACGCATGTAGCGTTCTTCATTCAGCTTGACCTTGGAGGTGGAGCCATCCGCGTACATGATGTACATCCACTTTCTGCCCCGCTTGGTGATAGCGGCGGCTCTCCAGCCGCCCCTGTTGCCGTAGTACCAGACCGGCTCCCACCCACGGTTTAGTGCCTTGCGGTAGGTCAGCTTCATGCGGCCTCCGCAACAATGTAATCGATGCCGTACCGCTCAATCTCCCTCAGCATGCTGGGGTATGGCACATGATCCAGCACTACCAGCAGGCTCTGGTGTCGAGACAATATGTCCCAGTCCCACCCGCTCAGGTAGCCGTCAGTGAAAACCATCACAAGGTCAGACTCGACACCAGTAAGCTCAAGCCACTCCAGACCCTCACTCATCGCGGTGCCCCCGTGCTTGTGGGGCAGGGGCTTGCTCAGTAGCTGGTCACTGGTCTGAGCGTGGTCGGCGCGATACACGCCATGATTAGTCCAGACAATGTCCACACCTTCGCGGGGGTTGACCGCGTCCTGTATCGAGGCAAGCTCGTTGCGATAGGCGTCGAATACATCAAAGTCAACTGATGCAGAGATGTCCACGATCACCGACAGCCTGTTGAATTCGCCGATGGTTGTGGGTGTGACCACTCCGATAGTGGAGTATCTGCGGACATTTATGCGGCTGTTGCTGACCCGCTCGCCCTTCCCTGCCAGAGTCACCCGCATGGCAAGCTCTGCGGCCCATGACACGGCTGACTGTCTGTTGGACCCCTCGCGATTGCTCTCCTTGGCAATGGCAGGCGGGACTATGGCAGTCTTTTCGCGCTCCACCTGTTCAATGGCACGGTCAATGACGTCACCAATCTCATAATCGTCCTCAGCCTCAGCCTCAGCGATCTCCTCAGGGGTGCCCTCATACTCAGGCTCCAAGTGATAGTCATGGCCTGCGGGAGCGGGTAGCTTGCCTGCTGTTGACTTGTCATCAGTAGCATCGTCACCCGCGCCGCTGTCAGAATCACCGTCCTGATCGCCGTCACCCTGACCGCCCTGCTCTGGGGGGTTGGGGTAGCCGCCTTCCTGAGTGTCATCTTCCTTGCTGGTGTCACCCTCAGGTGCGGGGAACCCGCCCTCTGGAGGCTCAGGTGCAGGCTCCTCATACTCATCATAAAGCTCAGAGTAGACGGAATCGGCAACGTCATTGCGGGTGTACTTGTCCGAATAGAGGCCTGCTGGGATAGGCTCCATCCCCAGACCATTGACCAGATCATCATTGATGATGTAGTCACTTGCGACATTGTATAAGTGGCTGAACCACTTGATGCCTTTGCGAAAGTAGCCCTGCTTGCGGTACGCCTTGCTACGCTGGCAGTGTCTGAAAATGATGTGGGCTACCTCGTGGGCCAGCAGGAATGCACGCTGACCATCGGTCTCAAGGGAGTCCCAGAAGTCAGGGTTGATATACACATAGCACCCACAAGTGGCCGCACTTGGAATACGGCGCGTCCATATGATCTCAGTTGACACCAGCATCATGTGGTGGACAGGCGCCTTGGCCTGCAAAATGATCATGGCAACAACAAACCGCTTGGTCATGCTGAGGTCAACCTCAGACTCAAATAGCTTGCGCGCTCTCATGCGTTGTCTCCTGAATCATTGAACGTGAGGTGGAGGAACTCGTTGTACTTGACGCTGAAGGCGTTGTAGAGGTCAGAGTCGAGGAGGTACTCGCGCTCGCCTGCCATGCGGAGCAACTGGGCACCCTTCGATATTTGCAGGTCTGGGCGTAGCCGTACCAGATACTGGAGCGCCGCCTCAGCGTCAGCACTGCTGTTGACTGCGGTAAGGGCACGGCTCGCCGCCATCAACTGCATGCCTGAGTCATCGGGAACCATCGCGCCTGTGGGGTCTGCAATGATGTCATTCCCAGTGGGCACATTCTCCGCGAACCGGACATACTCGCCGATGGCTCTGGCGACACCTGACCCCACATTGGCTGTCAGTAACAAGTTAATGTGAGAGGGGATGCTTACCCCGTCAAACTCATCGGAATCCATGAAGGCGTCAAGGTGCTTGCCTGCCTGCACCGCAGAGCGGGGGGTGAAATAAGGGCCGTAGTCCTCAGGCACCGCGTCAGCGAAATGAGCCATTTCGGACCTGACCACACCGACAATGATAGGGTTGACGTTGGTCTCCTCAGCGTAGTTCACCCACCCGTTGGCATCAAAGATCAGGTTGTACATGACAACGCGGGTCAGCATGTGGGCAGGCAACATGCGGGAGCCTGACCTATCCTCGACGCGGTTACCGGTGAACACCACAACCCAGCCCTGCGGGAGATCCCAGTCACCCACCTTGTGCTCTGCACGGTTGAAGGTGTCGCCCAGAGACCCCACAACGTGCATGGGTGCCTGCGGTGCCTCATCAAGGAGCACCACACCATACTCCTTGCCGGTGTCCTCAATGCGCTTGAGCAGAGAGGGCTTACCCTTGACAGTGGCAATGGTGCCGTCCGCGAGCTTGGTGGGGATGGTCAAGCCATTGATAGCGGCGGCGTCCTCAGCCTGCCCAATTTTCTCGATGACCATGCCGATGTCATCAATCTGCACGCCGTGGAAGTCGGCCATATGCTCTCTGAACCGCGTCTGGAAGTACTGAGTCTTGCCAGTGGCGGGGGCGCCTATGAGGCCCAGAGGTTGGAACCCTCCCTCAGCCCTGAGCATGTACGGAACCATCCTGTCCAACTGGGACATCGTGATATTTGGTACGTTGTTTTGCATGTGTAAACCCTCCTACAGGTTCGGTTGATTAAGTGAAGTCGGGCAGATCGTCCCACCCAAGTCCGGTGTCATTGCCTGAGAGAATCTGGCCGGCCTGCTCCTGAGACATTTTGATAGGTGCAGGCTTGGCGGCGGCATTCTTCAGTGTGGTCTGCACAATCTTGGAGGCGCGGACTGCGGCCTCGCGGACTGTTGCGTTGTTCTTAACTTGTTCAGAGGTAGCCTGCGTAATCCGCTTGTCTACCGTGTCAATGGCGTCCAGAATCTGGAAGTCATTGTCATAGTTTGTGACAAGGTCACGCATGTTGGCGGATGCGACACGGGCCTTCTCAAGCAGTGAGTCGTGGATACGGCCATTGCTGGTGGACAGTCGCTTCTCAATGTTGCCAACCGTTTCGAGCAACTCCTTGATAGCGCCAGCCTTCGCGGCCTCAGCCTGTGCAATGAGCTTGTCATTGGTGTCAGCGGCAATGCGTGCGGCCAACCCTGCGGGTAGGTTCATTTCCGACAGGTCAGCCGGTCTAATCTGCTGAGGGACACCCACGCGGATATACACCGCGCCTCTGACCTTGTCAGGGTGGGGTATCTTGATCTCAGAGTCACCCATGTCAGCAATGCCGTCATTGTTCCAGTAGTAGTTCTCATATTGGGGCATGAATTCCTCGTACCCCTTGAGAATCATATTGTTGAAGTCGTTCCAGCGTGCGAGGTGCTCTGGCAACTTGGTTGTCAGGGCCATGCGGTAGGCAGGCTCGCCCGATGGCAGGGTGCGCTTGAACTTGTAGGTGTTGGCATACCCTGCTGGGCGATTGAGAAGCTCTGCGGCCAGATCAGTCATGGCACCCAAGGCACCCACCGTTGAGCCAGCGCGGACATTCTCGCCGATGTTGAGCGCGGACTTCACTGCCTCCGCGCCCTTCTTTGTCCTGACCTCAAGGGACAGGCGCCCGATGCGGACAGGCACCAGTAACATGTTATTGGCAAGCCGCTTGATGAACTCGTGCTGGTCACTCACTGTGATGCCTCCGCTTTAGTGGGGCGAGAGAAAAAGCCAAACACCTTGCTGTCTCTGGCAGGCTCGACTCGCGCGTCAAATGAGATAGTGGTGCCCACCGCCACATCATCGAGGGTCAGGGGCTTGGGCAGGGTTCCGTAGAGCTTGTAGCCGCCCTCACACTGCACGATGACCTTGTGCACCAGCCCGAACTGGGTCTCCACATTGGGCTTGACTGTGACCACCTCGCCGGTCACGCGGATGCGCTCACTGGTCACGGGCACGGGTGCCAGAGTGGACTCCTCCTGAGCACGCTTCGCGGCCCACTCAGCCCTACGGGCGGCGTCCTTTTTGATCATGCCGCGCACACACTCCACCTGCTTGGGGGAGAGCTTGTTCCACTTGCTGAGGGCGCTGAGGAAGCTCTGGCAGATATCCCACGACTGGTTCGCCAGCAGGAATGCCAGAAGCTGGTCATAGTCTGGGGTCTCGCGCTTGAACTTCGCGCGGATGTTGCCGCGAATGCGTGCCTTTACATGTTCGGGGAGGCTGTCGAAATCCCCCTGCTTGCGTGCTGTTGCTGTCATGTGATCCCTCCTACAGGACTGTTGATGACGGGTTGAAACTCTCACAGATGCCCCCCTTGAGGGGCATGGTCAGAACTCCTACGCCTTCGCGTTTATCAGATCAAGGGCGCGCTGGCGGTATCGGGCATGGTTCTTACGGCAAAGATCCAGAGCTGGCAGATCGATGCCGAACTTGTCAGACAGGGCGATTGTGGCCCCAGCCACTTTCTCCAGATTGCAGTACCAGCGGATTTCCGCTCCCTCTTGTTTGCCATCGTTGCGCTCCAGCATCATGTTGGCGACGGTGATATCATTGATCAGATCAGCGACTTCCTGAGCTTCAGTAGTGGTCAGAATCATTGTGACACCTCAGGGCGCGATGCCTCCCGTGCCATGCTGATGGCGTCATTGAGTAATGCCATGTCATCCCCCATCAGGAATGCCTCAGCGAATGGGTGCTTATAGCTATAGTTGACAAGGCGGCGTGCGTCAGCGAGTGAGCGCGTAGCCTTGAATTTAGCGAGTAGTTTCTGCATGTAATCCCTCCTACAGGATTGGTAATATTCACGGTAATTTTCCCACGGCATTTCCCTCGCCGCTGAGGGGATTATACCGACTTGGGTGCTATCCACAACATGTCACAAGGAAGCATTGTGTGAAATAATACCACTGAAGTCTTGGTGCCTTTTATATACCTACGCAAAGAAGCACAGTTGACAGACCTAGAATCTACTTTAAGTTCGGATCCGCAGAATAGAATCTACTTTAAGTTTGGCCTGTAAACGTTTTTTTGGGACGATTTTTAGGTGCGTTTCAGAGCATTTAATTGCAGTTGAACATGCGCTCAGACTGCTCAGAACGAGCGTACAGCGATGCTACAAAAAGCCATGTCATACCATTCATAATGTCTTAATGTCGCTGAGAGGCCGTTTTAGGTATTTAATCGGAAGTTAGAAACTACTTTAACTTTGCGCTGTAAGCGTTTTTTTAGGGCGATTTTTGAGTGCATTTAATTACAGTTGACATGCCCTCAGACGCTCTGTGTGGCTCTGTGAGACACGTTATTCTTAGCTATACCTAGACATTACTTTTTATATCGTTCAATACAGGGCCATTCAGACCCCTTAGAGGCGATGTTTTTTCGCGGCCATAAATGACCCTTTTTTCACTTAGGGGCTACAGTTAAAGTAAATTCTAGGTTACGATCTGCAGACCCCTTGCAGGTAACAAGTTTACAGGAGAAGACCATGTCCGATGACAAGCCTCTCACTTCAGCCCAACTCCACTACTGCCGCGCTTGGGCCAGCGGCCTGAGCCAATCTCAAGCGTACCGCGAGGCGTTCTCAGTCAGCCCAGAGACCAAGGCGAAGACGGTCCACGAGAAGGCCAGCAGGCTGTCGTCGAACCGCAAGGTAAGGGCAAGGTATGACCAGCTAATCAGGGCTAGGGAGGCCGGCATGGTTGCCTCTGCGCTCTCAGACAGAGAGATGGTCAGGAAGCACCTGCGAGACCTCGCCCTCACGGCCAGCCCTCAGGACAGCGGCAGGCTCCGCGCTCTGGAGCTTCTGGGCCGTGCATCCGGTGCCTTTGTGGAACTGACTGCGGAGGTCGATGTCCGGTCATCGGCTGATCTGCTCGCCGAACTCGATGCCATGCTGGACTCAGCGGCTCCTGATGACACGTTAACAGAAGATTTCCCAGATCCGCCCGATACTATGGACATCCACTGAAGCGACCCCCACCCCCCCCTAGAGCCAAGGCCATGTCGCTTCTATATACATAGTGATCCGCTCAAAAAATGAGCAAAATTTGAGGTTTGTCACACTGTATTAGTGTCTTACAGGGGGGATTTTTGCTAGAAAACGCCCTAGGAGTCCCTATGCGGCAAAATTTTTGCAAAAAAATCGAAAAAAACCCGTCTTATCGTAGACATGTTACTGTCAAGGGGCTATATTCTCTACAATCCGAGGGTAAATCTACCTAGGAATGTCCTAATGTTTGGTAAATCACCAAGTTTAGGACTCACTTCTTCTAGTAAATTCCTATTTTTTTGTTTTTTTAGGACGGCTCTAGTGCTGTTGCCTTCCTGTGCTTAGGAAAGTCCTAGTTGCTCACTGTTGAGGATCTATTCATGAGATTATTTTCTGTTTTTGTAGCCTTTTTTGCTATTTCCGCGTCCGCCCAGACTGTTATTTATTACGAAGATGGCACCGCTTACACGCTCAAGGACAACGAGCATGTTTATGTGAGCAAAGCCAGAAGGGTTTACCAGAAAAAAGACTACGATAACGGCAATGTGTATTTCACTCACAAAAAACCGAACGATCTGATAGATCCAGAGGCCACTCCTACGGATGGGATGGAGCCGGGGTCGCCTGAATGGTGCGAAGCCTATGTTCCCTACCAAAACGGGTACACATGGGATGACCAGCTTTATGAAAGAGGCTGTTAAATGGCTGAATATGCTGATTTTGCAAATCCTGCGGACCTAGCGGAAACAGATCCCGAGCTTTTTGCGCGTCGTGGACTGTTTGGCGGTCTAAGGGCGCTTCCCGGCTCTGCACAGACACTGACGCCGGAAGAGTTTCAGGCTTTGCTGGCGGGCCAGCAGGGCAGGTATGGCGCAAGCTCTGTCTTGCAATATGATCCCGAGTTTGGCATTTACACAGGTGCCGCGCCCGGACAGCAAGCTGATTTTGATGCCAGCATTGCGGCGTTAAGAGAGCAGGGTGCGTTACCGCTGTACATAGATCCACGGCAGATGACGGATCTTGAGCGTGCTCGCAGTAATATGATGGGCGGTGGCACCTACAGCCGTATGATAGAGGCGCCTTTTGGTTTTGACCCCGATCTGGGAGGAGGTCCAGAAGCCGCCTTCAGCAATACACTTAACACCGTTGACCCTCAACTGTCACCGTTTAGGTTAACTCAGGATCGATTGGCAACGCGGATTGGCGACAAGAAATACTTTGTCAATCCAGACGGCACGGTGACCTCTTACGACGTTACCGATATCGATTACAGCTACACGCCAACATTTCCTGAGGTTGTTCAATCAAATGTTGCCGGATCAAATACGACAACCAATACAGGCGGACCAGATACCTCTACATCGGGAGGAACAGTGGACACTACGAACTATAACCCTCAAATAGCTCAGTATTTCCAAGAACTATTCGGCAGAGATCCCCGTCAGCCGGGGCTGGACTATTACTCTGGAGAGTTGGCTGAGGGAAGGATAAATCCAGACAGGCTCAGGGACGCACTCATTGCTGGCGCTCAGGGAATGGACAGAAGCTTTTATGAGGGCGCTACAAGCGGTGGCCCTGTGTTTTCTGCTACCCAAGAGTTGTTTGGTAGAGACCCGGTAAGGGGTCGGATACAACCCGATGGTAGTTTGCTTGGTGGTTTTGACCAATTTCGCGCCAAGTATGATGCAGGAGACTATGATGACCAGTCTCTTAGAGAGGCGCTCCTCAGACAAGCTTACGAAAGACCGGGGCCGGAAGGCCAAAGAATGGGGACCAGCAAGGACTATCAAGCCTATTTAAGTTCTTTGGGTATCGATAGAACAAACAATCCATTTGCGCTTGAGGGCGGCGGCTTTGCGAATGTTCCATATGGTTCTGATCTAAGCCAGTTTCGGGCATTGGCAGACGCTGGAGCAGGAGACGACTCTGGGTCTGGTGACACCACGGGCGGCACGACAGGCGGCACCACAGGCGCCGGAACAGGTGATCAGGCTTTCCCAAACATTTTGTCTTTGCTGGCCGGAAAGGGCGGCACTGGCGGCACTCGACAGCCGGGAGGAATATTTACCTCTGGTGATTACGGAGGAACTAGGTTTCCCCGTCAAGACTTTACTGGCAGTCCCTTTGGCTTTGGATATCCCTCCTTTGGGGGACCGATGGGTAAAGGCGGGATGGGA
>MDTA01169784.1_pt1 | contig 34791 bp, 31 predicted proteins | sample 811151 | NCBI WGS metagenome assembly MDTA01 (sample SAMN05326648, study PRJNA326480) | marine metagenome | isolation source: seawater | place: Indian Ocean: South | collected 2010
CCCAATAGAATAAGCATTAAAACACTAGGAATATTGGTTTTGTTAGAAACAATATTAAAAATGAAACTGAGAATGATAATTAAAGCAGCTGCTATTATAATTACGTAAGAACTCATTGATTAGTTGTTTATGCTTTAGGTAAAATTATTCTAAAAGTTGTTCCCTTGTTAATTTCAGAACCATGAATAAAAATTTTACCGCCATGATGTTCCTGTATTATTCTTTTCGCAAGGGAAAGACCTAAACCCCATCCCCTTTCTTTTGTAGTATATCCAGGCTCAAAAACGTTTTTTAGTTTTGTTGAAGGAACTCCTTTACCTGTGTCAATAAAATCTATAAAAATATTCTTATCATGCTCCCCAAACCTTAAAGTTAGCTCTCCCACTCCATGCATTGCGTCAACGGCATTTTTAATTAAATTCTCTATCACCCATTCAAACAACGCTTTGTTTATATTAGCAAAAAAAGACTGATCGTTGTTTATGTAAACAATTTTAATCTTTTTAGATATTCTAGCTTTTAAATAAGTTACCCCCGAAGACACCACCTGAACAACATCAAGTTTCTCTAATTTTGAGGAAGCACCTATTTTAGAAAATCGTTCAGTAATGGTCTCCAATCTAATAATGTCTTTATTCATTTCCGAAATAGAATTTTCATCTATTCCCTTATCCTTTAGTATTTCTAGCCAGGCCATTAAAGAAGACAAAGGAGTTCCTAATTGATGTGCTGTTTCTTTAGCCATGCCCACCCAAACTTGATTTTGTTCTGCTCGTCTAAAAGTGCTAAAAAGCAAATAAGCAACTACTAAAAACAACCCTATAACACCAAGCATCACAAATGGAAAATACCTAAGCTGTTTTAGAGTTAGCGATTCAAAATAATAGATAGTTCCTATATTTCCACCTCCTAAATCTATTTCAATAGGATCATTTTCTTGTTGCATTTGTGCTATAGAGGAATTAAGATTTTTGGTTTGGTAATTGGTTGCAATCAATTCTTGTGAGTTGGCATTAAGAAAAATAACAGGAACAAGGGCGGTGTTATTTGCTAAGTCATCATTAAATGATTGGATCAACGAATCTCTCTTGTATTGCAAATCATAAAACTCTTTGGAATTAGAATAATAAACACGCTGACGTTTGGATTCTAAATAGGAAATTTCGATTGGGTTGTTAATGCTACTCCACTCGCCTATCAAGCTATCTATAAGCTTTTTTTTCTCAACTATATAGTCACTTGCCTTATTGGGTTGATTGTTAATTTTAGCTTGCTTAATTTTTCTTTCAAGGTCTTCAACAATTGGAACATTAACAAAAGAAACAAACCTATCATTTTGATCCGTTAAAATAAGTGGGATGTTGTCATTAGTGTAAATGGTGTCTACATTTTTCTGAATGATTGATAATGCAAAGCCATAATCAGTCAATGGTTTTTCAAATTCTTTTTCTGCCCTTGCCCACAATTTTACGTTCTCTCTTTCTTTCTCTGCTAATGCACTAAAAGACTGATTGGTTAATTTTACTAATGCTGCTTTTTTACGAATTGCCTGGCTCCATAGCTTAATTTTTTGTCTCTCCTCCCTTTGAACTTTGTTGGCAATGTGAGAGGCATACCAAATTGTACCAATTACAATTAACAGCGCAACAATGGCCAAGAAATATTTCCACCTTTGTTTTTGAGAATATATATTCATCTATAACAAATATAAGAGGAAAACAACAGTCAAAAAACAGATTTACAACCAGTTGGAAAAAAGATGGGTAAGGTTAGGGAGCTGGAACCCGAAGTCAACAACACTAATGGTGTTGTCTTTAGCACTATTAATATTAATTTGATTACCCTCTTGTTGGATTGAAATTTTCTCAATGGAGTATTTCCCATCCATAAGTCCTGAAACAGCTTCAACAATCCCATCAACAGAAATTTTACTATTGTTGTAATCAACAGTTAATGTTTTCTCAGAAAAGTTGATTTGACAATCAACTACTCCAGGAAAATTTTGAATTTGATTGGTTAAATAAGACTTACAACCTTTTTCACACATCATACCAGAAACAGAAAAATCAGTAGACGTATTTGCAGTTAAAACATTATTTTCAGGCTGGTTAGAAGAACAGCTAAAGAAGAATAAACAAACTAATATTATTGAAAAAATATTTCTCATTTTTACGCTTTTTAACTTATCAAATATACAAATCATATGATTCGTTTTAAAAAAAACGCTTTTATTTGACTTTTTATTGCTTGATTTCATTGGAAAATAAAATTAAATCTTGGTTTTTTTTGATTTTACTCTCAATTATTTGGGGCAGTTCTTTTTTATTAATAAAGATTGCTTTAATGGATGCCAATGGCAACTTAAGGCTTTCTCCAGATATTTTAGCTTCTCTTAGGTTAACTCTTGCATTTTTTTTTCTGATTCCGCTGTTTTACAAGCATTATAAAAACATTAAAAAAAGAGATCTGCCGTATTTAATTATTTCGGGATTTCTAGGAAATGGAATTCCATCATTTTTATTTGCCTATGCTGAATTGAACCTTTCAAGTGCAGTAACGGGAATGTTAAATTCTTTAGTTCCTGTGTTCACAATTGTAATTGCAGCAGTTTTTTTCTCCTTTATTTGGAAAACAAAACATTTTATTGGGATTCTTACTGGAATTATAGGTACATGTTTGATCGTTTTTCAAAATAATTTTACCGATTTTTCATCAGTTTCCACCGCTCCAATACTAATGGTACTTGGAGGTTCATTGTGTTATGCAATTAGTTTAAACATCATTAAATTCAAATTACAACACCTTCACCCCAGTCTAATCACTTCTGCTTCTTTTTTATTTATTGGAATACCTTCATTATGCTATTTACTAAATTCAGATTTTTTTAGTTTAGCCATAAATGGGCAAATAAATCAAGAAGGCATTGTTGCAGTACTAATTCTTGCCTTGGTAGGAACCGCTTTAGCTGTTTTAATTTTCAACCGTCTAATTAAAATTTCGAACCCTGTTTTTGCTTCATCAATAACCTATTTAATTCCAATTGTAGCAGTTGTTTTTGGTGCTTTTTATGGAGAAAACATCAGTTTTCAACAGCTAATAGGATTAGCAACCTTATTAATTGGAGTATTAATTATCAATATTGAAAATCCGTTTCGTAGAATAAAACAGGTTTTTATCTTTGATAAATAATTCAACTGAAATGACATTTAACTATTTCCTTACCTTTCTTGTATTATGCTGTTTATTTATCTCTAGCTGTGAGACGGAAAACGAGCTTAATCAAAGCAATTCCAATGCTTCAGTTGAAACCAAAAATGAGCCCTTAAAACAAAAATCACCTACTCCAAAATTCGATGCTGACTCTGCTTTTGAGTATATAAAAAAGCAGGTTGACTTTGGCCCAAGAGTACCTAACACTAAAGAACATAACTTGTGTGGTGAATGGCTAGAAAAAAAATTAGTGCATTATGGATTTGATGTTCTATTGCAAAAAGGTAAAGTAACGGCATTTAACGGGGCAAAGCTTAACATTACCAACATTATTGGCAGATACAACACATCTTCTAAAGAAAGAATAATGCTTTGTGCACATTGGGACACTAGACCTTTTGCAGATAGAGATAGTATTAAAATAAATCTTCCCATCGAAGGAGCTAATGATGGAGCAAGTGGTGTTGGGGTGTTGCTAGAAATCGCAAGAAATATTTCACTTTCAAATCCCTTTATTGGTGTTGACATCATCTTTTTTGATGCTGAAGATTACGGAGCACCTAGTATGAGCGGACAATTTTTCGACTTAAATTCTATGAACGATACTTGGTGTTTGGGGTCACAATATTTTTGCAAAAACCCTATTATTGAAAACTACCAACCTAAATTTGGCATATTACTAGACATGGTAGGTGCAGAAAATGCAACCTTTCCAAAAGAAGGAATCTCAAGACAGTTTGCCCACCATTTTCTTAACAAAGTATGGAAAAAAGCTCAAGAGTTAGGGTATGGCAATTACTTTATTAATCGATTAGCCCCACCCATTACAGATGATCACACCTACATTAATCAACTGTATAGAATTCCCACTATTGACATTATTCACTACGCCCCAAGAACAACAAATGGCCGTTTTGATTTTGGTAAATTTCATCACACCCATATGGATAATATTGATAATATTCACAAACCTACCCTAGATGCAGTTGGTCAAACAGTCCTTCACGTTATTTACGAACACTTATAACTATGGCAGAAAAAAAACTATATCTACTTGATGCTTTTGCCTTAATCTACAGAGCGCACTTTGCTTTTGCCAGAAATCCAAGGTTTAATTCAAAGGGAATGAACACTTCTGCAATTTTTGGGTTTACCAATAGTTTATTAGAAGTATTAAACAATCAAAAGCCCACACATATTGGCGTTGTTTTTGACACTCCTGGAGTTGGAGTAAGAGAAGAAATCTTTACGGAGTATAAGGCTAATAGAGATAAAATGCCTGAAGATATTCAACAGGCCATTCCTTATATCAAAGAACTTCTATCGGCACTCCATATTCCAATTATTTCTTTGGAGGGGTACGAAGCTGATGACCTAATGGGAACCTTAGCACAAAAAGCAGAAAAGTTAGGCTTCATCACTTATTTAATGACCCCAGACAAAGATTTTGGTCAGCTAGTAAGCGCAAATACCTTTATCTACAAACCAGGAAGATCTGGCAACCCGTCTCAAATTCTTGGAGAAAAAGAGGTTTGTGAAAAATTTGAAATTCAACATCCAAAGCAGCTTATTGACATATTAGGATTGTGGGGAGATGCAGTAGATAACATCCCTGGAATCCCTGGAATTGGAGAGAAAACCGCAAAAAAATTAATCGGCATCTATGGCAGCGTAGAAGAATTAATTAACAACAGCCATGAACTAAAAGGGAAGCAAAAAGAAAATGTAGAGTCATTTGCAGAACAAGGCTTGCTTTCCAAAAAACTGGCAACTATAATTCTAGATTGTCCAGTAGAGTTTAATGAAAAAGAATTTATATTATCTGCGCCTGATAAAGAAAAAGTAATTGCTCTTTTTTCTGAACTGGAGTTTAATCGGCTATCTAAAAGACTGCTTGGTGAGGATGTTGAATTAAAACCCTCTACACCATCAACTTCCGGACAGATGTCTTTATTTGGTCAAACTTCCGATGATGAACCTATACAAGAAAAAGAACCTAATTTCAAATCACTTTCGGATGTAAATCACAATTATAGAATCGTAAAAACAAAAGCTGAGCATCTTGAGCTTATTGCTGTTTTGCTTAAACAAGAAGCCGTATGTTTTGACACTGAAACAACTGGATTAAACCCTAGAGAAGATAGTATAATAGGCTTGTCTTTTTCATTCAAAAAAACAGAGGCCTATTATTGTCCCATTATTGAAAATGAGTCTTTTCTTAATTTATATCAACCTTTTTTCAGCAACTCAAAAATTATCAAGATTGCTCATAACATAAAATTTGATGCTGCAATTCTAAAATCGAATAACATAAGTATTGAAGGTCCTTTATTTGATACTATGATTGCTCATTATCTTTTGCAACCTGAACAACGTCATTCGATGGACTTCCTTGCAGGTAATTACCTGTCTTACAAACCCATTTCTATTGAATCTTTAATTGGTAAAAAAGGAAAAAATCAAAAAAGTCTTACTGATATTCCTTTAGACTTATTAAAAGATTATGCTGCAGAAGATGCAGACATTACCTTTCAATTGTACACCGTTTTTAAACCACTTCTTAAGGAAGCAAAAATTGAGGACTTATTTTATGAAATAGAAATGCCTCTGGCTATGGTGCTTATGGAAATGGAGCATGAGGGAATTCAACTTAATACTGAAACTCTTTCTGTTTTCTCTGATCAATTAATAGAATCCATCACCAAATTAAAAACAAGTATATATGGTTACACCAATACAGATTTTAACATAGATTCTCCAAAGCAATTAGGTGATTTTCTATTTAATGAACTTAAATTAGACGATAAGGCTAAAAAAACTAAAACTGGTCAATATAAAACAGACGAACAAACATTAGTTAAGCTCTCTAACAACCACCAAATAGTTAAGGAAATTTTAGAATATCGGCAACAAAAAAAATTACAATCTACCTATGTTGACGCCCTTCCTAAGCTAATTTGCAAAAAAACAAATAGAATACATACTACATTTATGCAGGGAGTTACTGCAACAGGAAGGTTAAGCTCCACCAATCCAAACATTCAAAATATTCCCATAAAAACCACCATGGGAAAGGAAATAAGAAGAGCTTTTATACCAAAAGACAACAAACACTCTATTCTTGCTGCTGATTATTCTCAAATTGAACTTAGAATTATTGCCGCATTAAGTCAGGACAAAGGAATGCTTGAGGCCTTTAAAAACAATTTAGATATTCATTCATCAACGGCTGCAAAAGTTTTTGATGTAAACATAAATGAAGTTACTTCTGAAATGAGAAGAAAGGCAAAAATGGTGAATTTTGGAATTATCTACGGTATCTCAGCTTTTGGACTTTCTCAACGTTTAAACATTAAAAGAGGTGAAGCTAAAGAAATTATTGATAGTTATTTTGAACAGTTTCCAGGTGTAAAAATATACATGGATTCAACAATTGATTTTGCAAGAGAAAATGGTTTTGTCGAAACCATAAAAAAAAGAAGGCGCTATTTAAAAGACATCAACAGCAGGAATGCGCCTTTAAGGGGTTATGCTGAAAGAAATGCCATTAACGCCCCCATTCAAGGCAGTGCTGCAGATATTATTAAAATTGCTATGATCAATATAAATAAAGCCATTAAATCCAATAACTTGAAATCTAAATTACTTCTTCAAGTTCATGATGAATTGGTTTTTGATTTATGTAATGATGAACAACAAGTTATGCTTTCATTAGTAAAGAAAAACATGCAAGAAGCAGTTGTATTAGACGTTCCACTTGATGTGGAGCTAGGAATAGCGAACAACTGGCTCGAAGCTCATTAATTTATAATCGCTATTTTGTCATTACCATTTATTTAAGTTAAATTTATGGTATGCGCCAAAAACAAATCTTTTTTTTGTTTCCCCTCTATTTTCTCTTTTTTTGCTGTACAAACAATACTCCATCAATCACCCAAAAAAATCTTATAAATAACAACAATGATTCCTTAATAAAAGAGCAAGAATCTCATGTGGAAAAAATTTATTTTAATGTTCCATCTACTATGAGAACCGCCTATATTTTAAAAAAAGCAGGCGCTAATTATGATGCTTCTCTTCCACTAGACCCATCCATAGCAACTGAAGATTTCATTTCTGATCAACAAGCCTTAATCCTTGGTATTCTTGGTTCTGATTTAAACTACACTATTGTCTCAAATAAAAATCAAGAAACTGTTTTCTACCTAAACAGTATTAATGTATTGGGTGAAAAATTAGGGCTTGGGAATGTTCTTAATCAAGAAATGAAAAATCGTATTGAAAGCAATATAAACAGTAAAGATTCGATGCAAGTTCTTGTTACCGATTTATTTTGGCACGTTGAAAAATCATTGAATGAAGATGGTAGATCATCAACAAGTGCTCTTATAATAGCCGGTGGATGGATTGAAGGGCTTTATATTGCAACTCAGATAGCAAAAAAAATGCCTGAAAATGAAAAAATAAAATCAATTATTTGCCAGCAAAAATTCAGCTCAAAAAGTGTGCTTGAATTAATTAAAAACATTACTTATTCAGATTATATTTCAGAATCTATCGTTCTTCCTCTTGAAGAAATCAACCGTAGCTTATCTACAATAAAAACAGAAAAAGAATTTTCTGATTCAGATTTAAATGTAGATGATAACAACATAATTGTTGATAATGCTGTAATTAAAGATGTTTGTTTAATTATTGAACAAATTAGAGAAGACATCACTCATTAATTTTTTTAACTTTGTTTGAACTTATTTTATTATGGATACATTTTTATTTCTTCAAAATATTGGGGGGCCGGGTTTAATCTTAATTTTATTAATAGTATTGTTACTTTTTGGAGGCAAAAAAATACCTGAACTCATGAAAGGTCTTGGCAAGGGTATGAAAGAATTCAAAGACGCTTCTAATGATAAAAACGAAGACTCTAACTCTAGTGAGTTAAAAAAAGATTAATCCTTTTTTATTGAAACCCTTTTCAAGTTTATCGGATATAAGAATTCACCTGAAATCGGGTGAACTAACCTGCTTATCATTGGTTGAGTATTACTTAGAGAATATTGAAAACTCTAAAACCAACTCTTTTATTGAAGTTTATAAAGAAGATGCTATAAAAAGAGCAAAAGAGATAGATGCTAAAATTAAAACCTCAACCGAAAAAAAACTTGCTGGATTAATTGTTGGCGTCAAAGACAACATAAGTGTTAAAAACAAACCTTTAACAGCAAGCTCTAAAATTTTAAAAAACTTTCACTCTATTTACAATTCAACAGCTGTTAAGCGACTTTTGAATGAAGATGCAATTGTTATTGGCAGGTTAAACTGCGATGAGTTTGCCATGGGTAGCTCTAATGAAAACAGCTGTTATGGTCCTACTTTTAACCCTCACGATGTTTCAAAAGTACCCGGTGGATCTTCTGGTGGATCTGCGGCAGCTGTTGCTGAAGATTTGTGCCTTGCTTCTTTAGGTTCAGATACAGGAGGGTCTATTCGACAACCAGCTTCTTTTTGTGGGGTTATTGGGTTAAAACCTACCTATGGCCGGGTTTCAAGGCATGGATTAATAGCATATGGGTCTAGTTTTGATCAAATAGGTCCAATTACAAAATCAATTGAAGATAGTGCCCTTATCATGGAGGTGATTTCTGGGAAAGATGATTTTGACAGCACGTGCTCTTTTGAAAATGTTCCCAGCTATTCAAAATCACTTTCTCTTGATTCAAAACAACTTAGAATTGCTGTACCGAAAGAATATTTAGATGCAGATGGATTAGACGATGAAATAAAAAGCTGTTTTATTGACAAGCTCAATAAATTAAAATCTCTTGGCCATGTAATTGAAAAAGTTAGCTTCCCTTATGTTAAGTCTTTAGTACCTGCTTATTATGTATTGACAACAGCTGAAGCTTCTTCAAATCTTGCGCGTTTTGATGGTGCGCATTATGGCTTTAGAAGTAATGAGGCAACTGATATTGATTCCACCTATGTTAAATCAAGATCAGAAGGCTTTGGATTGGAGGTGAAAAGACGAATAATGTTAGGAACATTTGTGCTTAGTGCGGGATACTATGATGCCTATTACACAAAAGCATTAAAAGTCAGAAGAATTATAAAAGATACTACTCAAGAAATTTTTAAGACTTTTGATCTTATAATGCTACCCACTACTCCTTCTACAGCTTTTGGTTTAAACGAAATTAAGGACCCTATAAAAATGTACCTTCAAGACATTTTCACTGTTCAAGCCAACATAGCTGGAATTCCAGCAATTTCAATTCCTAAAGGCAATCATACTAACAATATGCCGTTTGGAATTCAATTAATGGCTGACCTATTTGAAGAAGAAAAACTCTTAGCTTGCGCTTCATACATGATGAATGAGTTAAACTGATGCATTTTCAACAAATTATTTCTTTTTTAATTTTTATTTCTAGTTCAATAGCTTTTGGACAAGATACAATTGTCAAAAACCACTGCTCTAAAGTGGAAATATTTGATGATAAATTAGCTCTTTTATATCAAGATTTATACAATCAAAATATTACTAAAGACAGTCTTATTTCTCATAATAAAGATGAAATAAAAGAACGACTAATCTTGTTAAATGAAAAAACACCATTTGTTTTTAGTTGTTCAGAAATCAACCTTTTATTTATTCAAAAATATATTTCCAAAAGAGATAAGTTTGCACAAAAAATGTTTGACTACAGCTTGCTTTATTTTCCTTTTTTTGAAAATCAACTCATTGAAAATGAACTTCCCCTAGAGCTAAAGTATTTACCTATTGTTGAATCCGCACTTAACCCTACTGCTGAATCAAGAGCCGGAGCAGTTGGCTTATGGCAATTTATGCCATTAACTGCAAAAATGATGGGGCTTGAAATAAACTCTTATATAGACCAACGTAGAGACCCAATTTTATCTACTAAAGCTGCTTGTCTTTATTTAAAAAAACTTTTTAAAATTTATGAAGATTGGAATTTAGCTCTTGCGGCATATAATGCTGGCCCTGGAAATGTGAATAAAGCAATAAGAAGATCAGGAGGCAAAAAAACCTATTGGGAAATTCGCCCTTTCCTTCCTAAAGAAACACAAAATTATGTTCCTGCTTTTACAGCAGTAAACTACCTAATGGAATTCTACAGTAAAAATGAACCCAGTTTTTCTGGATTTAAGTATCATCAAATAGATACTATTGAAGTTAATCAACGAATAGAATTTAAAGTTATGGAAAACTGGCTGAGCTATGATGAAGCTAAAATAGCTGAACTAAATCCTGTTTATAAACTTAAAATAATCCCAAAAGACAATTCGAACAACACGCTTTACCTTCCCAATTTTTTAATTGGTGACTTTCTAATGCTTCAGGACAGCATATACCACTATTCAAAGAAATCAATTCACTCCCCTTCTAACACAAATAGCAGTTCCCAAACCAGCTATTACACCATTAAAGAAGGAGATACAATATGGGAAATTGCTGAAAAACATCCAGGTGTTAGTGTTGCAGACATCAAAAAATTAAACTCAACTATTAACATATCAAATGTTAAAAAAGGAGATCGTATTTTAATTTATATGCATTAGTTTAATGTGTTTGACTACAAAAACATGGTTTAAATGAAACATTTTTTAGAAAATGATTTTGAATACGAATTTCAACTTCTTGGCATTAGTTGTCATGAAAAAGATTATAGACTTTGCTGGGCGATAAACCAACTATTATCACTAAATCTTACCAAAACAGAAACAGATTTAGAACTAGTGCACAAAAAAAATAAAAAGACTGCTTATTATTCTGTTTTTGAATTTATTAATGAAGATACCCTAAACGAGTACTATCTTATAAGTAACAGAAGCAGAGATGGAATACTTATAAATGAACTAGCACATTTAGATTTTTTCTTCATGGTAAAAGAAAATTATCCTATAGATATTAATGTTGTTTTAACAGAAATTAAAAAAATTCCTTTTATTTTAACAGCCTATAACATTGTTGTAGATTCTTTGGTTTCTAAAGAAAATTTAATCTTTTAATATGGATAGAAAAACTAAAATTATAGCAACACTAGGACCGGCTTCATCATCTTTAGACATGATAAGAAGTCTAGTTATTGAAGGAATGAATGTTGAAAGAATTAATTTCTCTCATGGAACAGAAAAAGACAATGTAAGTGCTATTGAAAATGTAAGAAAAATCAATAAAGAGCTTTCTATTGAAACTTCTATTTTAGCAGATTTGCAGGGACCAAAAATCCGAATTGGCTCTATGCCAAAAGAAGGTGTTGCCCTTATTGAAGGTGAAGAGTTCACTTTAGACACCACCATAAAAGAAGGTAGCTTAAATTCAGCAAAAATTAGTTATTTAGATCTTCCCAAAGACGTCAATCCCGGTGAGAAAATATTATTAGATGATGGGAAAATTATTCTTGAAGTAGTTAGTACTGATGGCTCTTCTAAAGTTGTAACTAAGGTAATCGAGGGAGGTCAACTTTATTCCAACAAAGGAGTTAACCTTCCCAATTCTAAGATCTCTACCCCAAGCCTAACAAAAAAAGACTTTGAAGATTTAAAAGTAGCCATCAAAAATGAAGTAGACTGGATTGGTTTTTCTTTTGTTCGAAGTGCAGAGGATGTAATCGAACTAAAAAATGCTATTGAAAAGCTAAATGGAAAAGCTAAAGTAATTGCTAAAATTGAAAAACCTGAAGCTGTCAACACTTTTGATGAAATCCTTAAAGTTGCTGATGCAATTATGGTTGCAAGAGGCGATTTAGGAGTGGAAATGCCTCTTGAAAGTGTGCCGCTAATTCAAAAAGATATCGTTAAAAAATCGCTTAAACTTTCTAAGCCTGTTATTATTGCTACACAAATGATGGAAAGCATGATGGAGAACATTACTCCAACAAGAGCAGAAGTTAATGATGTAGCTAATGCGGTTATGGATGGAGCAGATGCAGTAATGCTTAGTGGAGAAACGTCTGTTGGAAAAAATCCAGAAGAGGTAGTTAAAATAATCAATAGAATTATTACTGAAGTAGAAAGTTCATATACTGATCTATACAATCAAGAGGAAGAGCCAACTGAAAACCATGAACGTTTCATTACTGACTCTATTTGCTTTAATGCATGCAGGCTTGCTAAAAGAGTACAAGCTAAAGCGATTATAACTATGACCCATTCTGGCTACACAGCATTTAAAATTTCCAGTCAGCGACCAAGATCTTCAATTTATGTTTTTTCTAAAAACAAAAACTTACTTTCTTCTCTTTCATTGGTTTGGGGGGTTCAAACATTTTATTACGATAAAATGGTTAGTACTGATGATACCATTTCTGACCTCAAATTATTTTTAAAAACAAATGGGTTAGTTGAATTCGGAGATTTAATAATTAACACTGCAAGTATGCCTATTTCTGATGCCGGAAAAACAAACATGCTTAAACTAAGTCAAGTAGAATAACCAAAAAACACTATGAATACATCTCTTTTGAAAAACATCTGTGAAACTGCAGGTACTTCAGGATTTGAAGACAGGATAAGAAATTTAATTATTTCTGAATTAACCAAAGAAAAAAGATCCTATACAATAGATAATATGGGAAATCTTACTGTCTTAATTAAAGGAAAAAATAGTGCTAAGAAAGTAATGCTTGGTGCGCATATGGATGAAATAGGATTTATAGTTACCCATATTGACGACAATGGTTTTCTTCGCTTTCATACTCTTGGTGGGTTTGATCCAAAAACACTTACTTCTCAGAGAGTAATTGTCCATGGGAAAAAGGATTTAATCGGTGTTATGGGCTCAAAGCCCTTACATGTTATGAGTGCTGAAGAAAAAAATAAAGTTCCTAAAACAACTGACTTTTTCATTGACATGGGAATGCCGAAAAAAGAAGTGGAAAAATATATTCAAGTTGGCAATCCTATAACTAGAAAAAGAGCCTTTATTAAAATGGGAGACTGCTTTAACTGCAAAAGCCTAGACAATCGAATATCTGTTTTTATTCTGCTTGAGCTAATTAAACAACTGAAAAATCCAGCATTTGATGTATATGCGGTTTTTACTGTGCAGGAAGAAGTAGGTATTAGGGGCGCAAATGTGGCCACTCAAGAAATTCAACCTGATTTTGGGTTCGGTATTGACACAACCATCGCTTTTGATGTTCCTGGTGCAGCTGCTCATGATAAAATTACTGAACTTGGAAAAGGTGTTGCTATTAAAATAATGGATGCCAGTACAATATGTGATTCAAGAATGGTGTCATTTATGAAACAAACCGCAATTGAAAATAAAATTACTTGGCAAAATGAAATTCTTACTGCTGGAGGAACAGATACCTCGGGAATTCAACGAATGACCCCAGGTGGTTCAATTGCCGGGGCTGTATCCATTCCGACAAGACACATTCATCAAGTTATAGAAATGGTGCATAAACAGGATGTTGAGAATGCTATTATGCTGCTGAAAAAATGTTTAGAAAATATGGGAGGCTACAATTGGAGTTTTCCCAATTAATAATTAGCATTTTTGAATTGATCTAAAAACCTCAAATCATTTTCTGAATACAATCTTAGGTCATTAACTTGATACTTTAGTTGTGCTATTCTTTCAATTCCCATTCCAAAAGCGAAACCAGTATATTTTGTAGAATCAATATTGCAATTGTCTAAAACATTAGGGTCAACCATACCACAACCCATAATTTCTAACCAACCAGAATATTTACAAACATTACATCCTTTTTGATTACAAATTGTACAAGAGACATCTAGCTCTGCAGATGGTTCAGTAAAGGGAAAATAAGAAGGCCTTAGTCTAATTTTGGCAGAATCTCCAAACATCTTTTTGGTAAAATAATTAAGCGTCTGTTTTAAATCTCCAAATGAAACATTTTGATCAATAAACAAGCCTTCAACCTGGTGAAAAAAACAGTGTGCCCTTGCAGAAATAGCTTCATTTCTAAATACTCTCCCTGGAGATATGGTTCTAATTGGAGGTTGATTGTTTTCCATTTCTCTAACCTGGACAGAAGATGTATGTGTTCTAAGGGCAATTTCTTTGGATATAAAAAAAGTGTCCTGCATATCTCTAGCTGGATGATTTTCAGGGAAGTTTAGTGCAGAAAAATTATGCCAATCATCTTCTATTTCAGGACCTTCAGAAATGGAAAAACCAATACTAGAAAAAATTTCAATAATTTCATTTTTAACAATTGATATAGGGTGTCTTGAACCTAACTCATAGGGTTGAGCAGGAGCAGTTAAATCTATATCTAAATTTGAATGCTTTTGAGAAGAAGATATTCCTTGTTTTAATTCTATTATCTTATTTTGGGCAGACTTTTTTAGTTTATTAAGTTGGCCTCCAAATTCTTTCTTTTGATCATTAGGAACATTTCTAAACTCATTAAAAAGTAAAGTCACTTTCCCCTTTTTACCCAAAAAAGAAATTCTAAAATCCTCCAATTCTTCCAATGAAGTTGCAGAAAAAGAATTAACATACTGTTGTAGTTCTTGAACTTTATCTAACATTACTTATTTAATTAATTTGATCGAAATAATTTTAATCTCTTCAATAGGTTTATCACCATTACTTGTAGCAGTATTACAAATTTGGTCAATAATTTCCAACCCTTCGATTACCTCACCAAAGATAGAATAACCACCATCTAAATGAGGAGTGCCGCCAATAGTTGAATAATCTAAAATCGCTTGCTCACTAAATTTAAATGGCTCACTATAAGTTATTGCTAAAGGCTTTAGCCTTTCAATTAAAAAATTAATACTGTCCTTTTTGTTTTGCTTTTGAAAGTCTTTTAGCTGATTTAAGTAATTGATATTTTCAGGTTTTAGTAGAAATTTGTTCAGTTGTTCACCTACTCTTTGAGAATTTTTCCTTGCTTCCATATTTTTTAATTGAGCAGTTGAAAATTTTCTTCCTTGAACAATATAAAACTGACTTCCGCTTGAAGCTTTTGTTGGATTCATATTATCTCCAGTACGAGCTGCTGAAAGCGCCCCCTTTTTATGATGATACCTTGCAACAAATTCTGCCGAAATTGTATCTCCTTCACTGGTACTTCCCAAAGAGCCATTATAAAGAGAATCTTTTGAATTAGGGTCTCCAGCCTGAGCCATAAAATCTTTTATAACTCTATGAAAAAGTACTCCTTCGTAAAATTTAGACTCAACCAATCGAATAAAATTTTGCTGATGTAAAGGGGTTTCAGGGTACAAAAAAAGAGTCAATTTACCTTTAGAGGTATGCATTAGAACTTTTACAGAGTCTTTGTTCATAGAAAAAAAAGACCCTCCACAAAAAAGACATAAAGCAAGAATTAAAAATTTGAAATACGACTGCCTTTTAAGGAGATAGTGAAACATCATTATTTTTTTATAAATTTGTTAGAAAGCACAAATTAAGGCATTTGTACTTTAATTTGCAGAACATAATTGAATTAAATGACTACTAACAAATATATCAAATCTACTTTTTTTCTTTTTCTAATTGTATTTACTATTGTTTCCTGCTATAAAAAGAAAGACACCATTGTAATAATAAATGTTCGCGAAAATGCAACTAATGAAATTGTTGTTGGTGCTGATGTAAGACTTTACTATCAATCAGGAAATCCAGATTCAACTAGAATAGATGTTTCAGCAACAAGCAATCCGCAGGGGCAAGCTGTTTTTAATTTTAACGACCTTTACCAATCTGGTCAAGCAGGTTTTGCCGTTTTAGATTTATTGGTAAATGGTACTAAAGTTTCTGTGATTCAAATAGAAGAAGAGGTTACTACTGAAGAAACTGTTTATATCTAGTCAAAGTAATCTATTATTGCTTCTTTTATTATTTGCTCTTGTTCTTTTTCTTTAACGTTGGGTATTTTTTTGCTGTTTTCAAAATGTGGCCAACCTTCACTATCAATCCCTAATTTAGTATAATAGCCATAAGGCTCTAAAACTGTACAAAGCCCAACATGTATTACTTCAACTTTTTGATCTTTTGTAAGCTTTTCAAAATTTAAATTAAGCTCTTGTAGACCAATTAGAAAAAGGATTGTTTGAATATCTAACTTCTCTCCAAAATTTACAGAAATTTTATCGATTGTTTTTCTCCACTTGTTTTCCAGTTTGAAATCCATTTTACGAAAATAATAGATTATAATTTGAAAACGAATAGCTTCATTTATAGAAAATATTGATTTTCTTTGCTTTTTAATAAACAATGTAATGGACTATCAAAATATCTTAGTTAGCAAAAATGGTGCTGTGTCAATAATTACAATCAACAGACCAAAACAACTTAACGCCCTAAACAAACAAACTATAAGCGAACTAAATTCAGCACTTTTAGCTGCTGAAAATGATTCATCAGTAAGAGTTATCATACTAACTGGTAGTGGTGAAAAAGCATTTATTGCAGGTGCAGATATTAAAGAATTTGCTTCCTTCAGCAAGGAGCAAGGAAAAGCATTAGCAAAAGAAGGACAGGACAACTTGTTTAATCTAGTAGAAAATCTAACTAAACCTGTTATTGCAGCTGTTAATGGTTTTGCTCTTGGAGGAGGTTTAGAATTAGCCATGGCAGCTCATATTCGAATTGCATCTGACAATGCTCGCCTTGGACTTCCTGAAGTAAGTTTGGGTGTTATTCCTGGATACGGTGGTACTCAACGTTTGGCTCAACTTGCTGGCAAAGGCAAAGCTATGGAACTCATAACAACTGCAAGTATGATACCTTCAGAAGAAGCCTTAAAAATTGGGTTGGTTAACCATGTGGTTAATCAAGAAAATTTAATGTCTTTTTCGTTAAAAATTGCTGAAAAAATTATTCAAAATTCCCCATTTGCAATTCAAAGTGCACTAAAAGCCATTAACTCCAATTATGTTGATGGAGTTGATGGGTATAAAACGGAGATTGATGCGTTTGGAAATTGTTTTGGCACTGAAGAATTTATTGAAGGAACTACTGCATTTTTGGAGAAAAGAAAAGCTAATTTTTAATACATTTTTCAATTGCTTTTGTTAAGCTAGTCTTGTTAATAGAAAGGTTCTTATTTATAATATTCTTACGTATTGATTCGTTTCTTTGTTTAAAAACAACTTTGTTTGAGTGTCTTTAAAAAATTAGCTGGTCAAACCGCAATATATGGTTCAAGTAGTATTATTGGTCGTTTCTTAAACTTCCTTCTTACACCTTTATATGCACTTCAATTTACCAATGAACAGTATGGAATCATTACTGAAATGTATGCCTATGTTGCTTTTTTAGTGGTGTTGCTTACCTATGGAATGGAAACCTCATACTTTCGATTTTCAACCTTAAAAGAACACCGTTCAACTAATGTTTACTCAAACACGCTATATTCATTACTTACAACTTCCTCTTTTTTTGTTGTTTTAATTTCCATCTTTTCTCAAGATATTGCCAATTGGCTTCAATATCCCAATCACTTTGAATACATTATATGGTTTGGAATTATTGTTGCTCTTGATGCAATTTCTTCAATTCCACTAGCAAAGCTTAGATCTCAGGCAAGAGCAAAAAAGTTTGCTCTGGTCAATTTTGCTAATGTTGGAGTTAACATATCGCTAAATTTATTTTTCATTTATTACTGTAAATCTAATTTCGATTCAGGAAACACTAATTGGATTGTTAATCATCTTTACAACCCAGAAATTGGGGTTGGTTATGTATTTATTTCCAACTTAATTTCAAGCATAATTAAATTTTTGCTCTTATTGCCAGAAATGTCATTTAAGGGTTCATTTGACTTTCTCTTACTTAAGAAAATGCTTAGCTATTCCATGCCTATGCTTTTTGTAGGTCTTGCCTATGTAATTAATGAGACCCTTGATAGAGCGATGCTGAAAAATATTCTCTTTGACATGAACATCTCTAATAATTATAATTCCAGTGAATCACTCACAATGGCCTTAGAGCAAAATGGGATTTATGGAGCGAACTATAAAATAACCATGATTGTCACCATGTTTATTCAAGCATTTCGTTATGCCTCAGAACCATTCTTTTTTAAAAATGAATCCGACAAAAACTCTAAAGAAATTATTTCAAAAATGATGACCTATTTCGTTATTGTTCTTGTTTTCATTTTTCTTCTTATAACATTATATCTGCACTTGTTTAAATATTTTATTCCTGACGAATCCTATTGGAGCGGACTGTTTGTTGTTCCATTTTTGCTTGGAGCAAATATCTGCCTTGGAATATATACAACGCTATCTATTTGGTATAAACTTAGCAAACAGACTATTTTTGGAGCTTATATTTCTGGATTTGGGGCTTTATTAACCTTAGGACTAAACTATTTATTAATTCCAAAATTCGAGTTCGCTGGCTGTGCATACACCACACTTGCCTGCTATTTTTCAATGATGGTTGTCAGCTATCTAATTGGAAGAAAATACTATCCAATTCCTTACAATTTAAAAAGCATACTCTTTTATATTGTATTAGGGGCAATAATTTACCTAATTAGTTTATCATTTAATCCTTTAGAAATGTATAATTGGAAAGGATTTGCTTATCACACCTTTCTTTTGTTAACATTTGTTATTATCGTCTATTTTAAAGAAGTAGGGAAAGAAAAAGTAGTACTTTCGTGAAAAATGTTGTTTTTATGAACATAAATATTATTAACCGCTCTAATCATCAATTACCTGCCTATGAAACAAAAGACTCTGCAGGAATGGATTTAAGAGCTAATCTTGAGTTGCCAATAATTATTGGTCCATTAGAACGTGTTTTAATTAAAACTGGACTTTTTATTGAATTACCTTCTGGGTACGAGGCACAAGTTAGAACAAGAAGTGGAATGGCTCTTAAAAAAGGGCTTTCTGTATTAAATAGTCCTGGCACTATTGATGCAGATTACAGGGGTGAAATTGGAGTTATATTAGTGAACATTTCAAATGAACAACAAGAAGTTAAAGATGGAGATCGAGTTGCTCAGCTAATAATCGCCTCCATTGAACAACCTGAATTAATTGAAGTAAAAGAATTAAATAAAACAACTAGAGGTGCTGGAGGATTTGGCAGCACTGGATTTAACTAAGCTAGCATGAAAATTATTGTCCCTATGGCGGGAAGAGGTTCCCGATTAAGACCACACACTTTAACAATTCCTAAACCACTTATTCCAATTGCTGGGAAACCAATTGTTCATCGATTGGTTGAAGATATAGCTAGTGTTTGCAATGAAAAGGTAGATGAAATAGCTTTTATAATTGGAGATTTTGGAATAGAAGTTGAAAACAACTTAATATCCATTGCAGAATCTCTTGGTGCAAAAGGATCTATCTACCATCAAGAACAAGCGTTGGGTACTGCACATGCCATTCTTTGCGCAAAAGATTCATTAAAAGGAAATGTTGTTGTTGCATTTGCCGATACACTTTTTAAAGCTGACTTTAAGTTAGACAATACTTCCGATGGAATTATATGGGTTAAGCAAATTGAAGATCCTAGTGCTTTTGGGGTAGTTAAATTAAATGAAAAAAATGAAATCACAGACTTTGTTGAAAAACCCGAGTCATATGTATCCAATTTAGCTATTATTGGAATTTACTATTTTAAAAGTGGTGAACAACTATGTGGTGAATTAGAATTTTTAATTGACAATAATATTAAAGATAAAGGGGAATAACAGCTTACCAATGCTCTTGAAAACATGAAAAACAAGGGCGTTGTTTTCAAGCCCGGTGAAGTCACCGAATGGTTGGATTGTGGGAACAAAGATGTAACGGTTAACACCAACAAAAAAGTTCTAGCGCTAAACAGAGAATATTCAAAAGAACATCGTTCAGAAAAGTTTAAAAACTCCGTTGTAGTTCCTCCTTGTTTTATTGGAGAAAATGTTGACTTAACCAATTCAATTATAGGCCCTTATGTTTCTATTGGCGACAATACAAAAATCAATAACTGTGTTATAAAAAACACCATTATACAAGAAAATTCTTGCATTGAAAACGCGGTTCTTAACAACTCAATGATTGGTAATAATGCTTGCTATATTGGTCAGGAGAAAGATTTAAGTATTGGAGATTACACAGAAATTAAATCTTAATTTTTTTATTTGAAGTTACTTTTTTATTCCATATTAATTGCTTTAATAGTCTCGTTTTATGGGTGTAATTCAACAAAGAAAATCTCCAAAAACGACCCTATAAAAATTGAGTCATCAATACAACAAACTCAACTTAAAGCATTATTAATTGAAGCAACTACTGAAAAAATTCTTGGCAACTTAAACGATGCTGACTCTTTATTTAATTTGTGTCTTAAAATAGATCCTAAAAACAGTGCTAGCCTATATGAACTTTCTGGCATAGCACTTCAGAAAAACAATAAGCAAAAAGCATTAGAGTATGCAATTAAGTCTGTTAAGCACCAGAAAGAAAACGAATGGTATAAGCTTAATTTAGCCTTAATATACATTGCCAATAATAAAGAAAAAGAGGCGATTTCCATTTTTGAACAATTAATAATTGAACACCCCAATAGATATGAGTATCTCTATTCTTTGTCTGATAGTTATATTAATATTGGAGAATATGAAAAAGCCATTTCTCCACTCTCAAAATTGGAGCAGCTAATTGGCTTAAACCCCGAACTTTTAATTCAAAAACATCGACTTTATCTTCAAATTGGAGAAATTGACAAAGCGGTTAATGAGATCCAAAAACTAATTAATAGTGCCCCTAATGAAGTTCGTTTTTATGGGATACTAGCAGAGCTATATGAGCTAATTGGAGCTAATGATAAAGCACTCATTCAATACAATAAAATCCGATCAATTGAACCTAATAATGGTATAGTAAATATTTCACTCTATCAATTTTACATGCAAAAAGGAAACTTCGATAAAGCAACTAGCTTTCTTTTTCCCGCTTTCAATTCTAAAGAGGTTAACATTGAATCAAAAATTGATATCCTACTTCAACTTTTTACAAAGTTTCAGCAAGACAATAAAGTAAAAAAAATGATCTTCGATTTATGTGAATCATTACTAAAAGTTCATCCTGAAAATTCCAAATCCTTTACCATTCTAGCTGATTTTTATTTACAGGATAATCAGCCTGAAAAAGCATTAATCTATTTTAAAAAGGCTTCTGAATTTGATCAACAATCATTTGCACTTTGGAGTCAATTGGTTCTTTTGGAAAGTTCTCTTGACAAAATACCTGATTTAATAGAAGACTCTCGAAAAGCAATTGAACTATTCCCCAATCAAACAAGTTTTTATTATTTTAATGGATATGCCTATTATAGAAGCAATAAATATATTGAAGCTATATCAATTCTAAACACAGGTAAAGAATTAATTTTAGACGATTATTATTTACTAGCTGATTTTTATCAACTTCTAGGTGATGCTTACCAAAAAACTAATAATTACAGTAAATCAGATGAAAGTTTTGATGCTTGTTTAGACTTAAACCCTAAAAGCGCTATTGCGCTAAATAATTATAGCTATTACTTAGCTTTAAGAAAGAGCTCTTTAGATAAAGCGAAAAAAATGATTTTAAAAGCAATAGAAATTAATGCTGAAAATGCCAGCTACTTGGACACTTATGGGTGGATTCTTTTTTTGGAAGGCAATTATTCTGATTCTGAGTATTGGTTGTTAAAATCTTTAGATTATGGTGGGATAAATAGTGGTACAGTTTTAGAACACTATGGAGATGTATTATACCAATTAAATAGGTCTTCTGAAGCCTTAAAATATTGGGAGATGGCCCAGGAAAAAGAGGATTATTCAGAATTACTTTTAGAAAAAATAAAGCAGAAAAAATACATTGAATAAGATTCTATATATCATTATTATTTCTTTGTTGCTTTTTGGTTGCGCATTAAAAAAAACTAGCCAAGAAAGTAAAAAAGTTGAACTACTTTCCTTTAATGAAATTCTAGATTCATTAAACAACCGCTCCTTGGACTATAAAACCCTGAAAAATAAAGCTTCTGCAACTCTTGTTTTTAAGAATGAAAAAAACACTGTTAAAATTAATTTTAGAATACAAAAAGACAGCTTGATATGGGTTAATTTGTCTAAATCAGGTGTTCAACTTTTAACAACACTACTTTCAAAAGATTCCATAAAGTTCTTAAAAAAAATAAACAAAAAAGAGTACTTTTTTGGAGATTATAAAGAGCTGGAAAAACTAATTAATTCGTCTTTAGATTATTATTTAATTGAAGATTTTATTAATGCAAAGGCTATTATGCTTAATAAACAAGCAAAATATTATACTAGTATAAATAACGGTTGTTATCTACTTTCATCCATTAAACCAAAGAAAATTGATAAAGTACTCACTTTTCACAAATCAATTGACGATGAAATAATCTATCGCTATTGGATTAACCCTGACAATTTTAAATGTACAAAAGTTGAAATCAATTTTCTGGAAAAAAATAGAACCTTACTTACCAAGTATATGAATTGGAGAAAATTTGATCAAGGTTTATTTCCAATGGAATCAGAAATTGTGCTAATAAACAATACCGATACTGCTTCTGTTCATCTAGAATATCAACCAAACTTTAAATTTAACAGCCAACTGACTTTTCCTTTTAAAATATCTCAAAATTACAGCAAGATTAAATTACCCATAAATGAATAAGTCTGTTCTTCTTATACTATTAATGCTATTTGGCTCTTTTTTCCATGCTGTTGGACAAAAAAAAAGTGATCAACTAAAACAAAAAGAAAAAGAGCTAGTAAAAAAAATCAAAAACACTAAAAACCTCATTAAACTAACTAGAAATTCTGAGCAGCTATCTCTTGCAGAATTAGGCATTATTCAACATCAAATTGCCTATAGAGAGGAACTTGTGTCTCACTACAATTATCAGATAAGAAAATTAGATCTGCAAGTTCAGAATACGAAAAAACAAATACTAACAATTCAGAACAGTATTTCTAATTTAAAGCAAGAATATACACAAATGATGATTCATGCATACAAAAATAGAAATACAGATTTTAAGTATCTATACATCATTTCAGCTGAAACTTTTACAGAAGCTTTTCATAGAATGAAATACATTCAACACTATAAAGATTATAGGCAAAATCAAATTGAAAAAATTGAAAAAAACCAAGCCGTTTTAGAAGATAAAATTTTGTATTTAGAGGAAAAAATCACGGCTAAAAAAGCAATTTCAAAAATTAAAAAAAATGAAAAATCTGAATACCTCAAAGACAAAAAACGACAGCAAGAAACATTTGCAAGGCTAAAAGCAGATGAAAATAAATATAAATCTATTCTTAGTGCTCAACAGAAGAAAAAACAGAAAATTGCGTTAGCTATTCGTAAAGCAATAGAAAAAGAAATTTCAGCAACAATTAAAAAAACAAAAAACAAATTTACTCTTACACCTGAAGCAAATGCACTTTCTAAAAACTTCATTAGTAACAAAGGGAAACTCCCTTGGCCTGTAGAAAAAGGAGAGATTACTGGAAAATATGGAAAACATCGACACGATATTGTATCCACAGCAACAGTAGATAATAATGGTATTGACATAACCACTGAAAAACAAGCTAAGGTGAGGGCTGTCTTTAACGGAAAGGTTACAAGTGTTTTAATTATACCTGGAGCAGGAAAAGTGGTGATGGTTAGTCATGGTCAGTACAGAACCGTATACTCCAATTTAAAAGACGTTTATGTAAAAAAAGGCGATCAAATCAAAACCAAACAGGTTTTAGGTAGCCTTGTAAATACAGACGGCAAAAATATTTCTGAAGCTCATTTTGAAATATGGAAAATAAACTCAAATGGTCTTGCTACTGAAAATCCATCTAGCTGGATTTACAAATAGATTTTGTTAATGTATTTTAATCATTAAATCAATTGATTCAAATGAATTAACTTCTTTAAAATTATTTTTTTGAATTACTGCTTCTATATGGTTGTTTTTAGACAAAGCTTTTTTCACAATAGTATTTATCCCTTTTGCAAGGTACCCCAATTTATATCCTTTGTAATAAACCGCTATTGATGCTGAATCCCAAAATCTACTGCTATCTAAAACAAAAGAAACTGGATCTCCATTTTTTATTTTTCGTAGCACATAAATAAAATCATGTTTAGAGAGCTCAATTAAAGTAGTAATTATTCCCAGCTTTGGTAATGGTTGGGGGGTGTATTGGTGAAAATTTAAATTTCTCATGGTTTTACGGTTTTATTGATTTGTTAAGCACATATTTTCATCATTTCAACAGGTTGAACAACGTCATTAAAGTCAACATATAAATCAGTTTTAATAATTTCTTTTGGACTTACTTCATTAATTGGAAATTCAGAATTAAACAACTTGTTGGAAAATTGATCAATGAAGTTTGGAACCAGAAGATTTAAAATTTTATAAAAAGCATTACAGCTAATTGGAATATTGGAAAAGTATTCTTTATTATTTCTATTACAGACACAGTTCAACAGGAAGAATTCATCTCCTTTTTCATGTATAATAAAATTTACTTTAACTGAATTTAAGGGTTGTATTTGTAAAGTATTCATAGCTAATTATTAATGATTACAACACTAATATCATTAGCTACTACGTAAAGTAATTACGCACTACATGTTAAGTAACAAGGAGGGGTCAATTGGCTCAGAAAAATTAACCTCAATTTTCTTTCTAATCACAAGAGCTTTTACGATGATTTTTCCATCGACCTTTAAAACAACTTCTTTACCAAGAAGTGCTCCAAAAGAAGATAATGCTGCTTTAGTTAAAGCAGAAAATGAAGTGTTTATAACTAATGGGTAAACACCTAGTTTTTCTTTTTTGATAATTATTTTATCGCTAAGAGAAGATTTTCCTAGAAATTGATTATTTATAAAAACATCAACCTCTCCTTTTTTTAGTTTAATTGAAAAGCTATTGGGGTTATCTATTTTAAGATCAAGAATTAGTGGAATAATGCCCTGTTTTACCTTTCCAAAACTAACGTTATCAACTCCTTCAAACTTTACCTCTTTAAAAGTAATGCAGGAGGATAAAAGCAATAAACCTACAATTCCTAAAATAGAAAAATATTTCATTAAGGGATTAACGGGTTTTCTCCTCATTAAAGTATTTATAGAACAATGGAATGGTTTCAATACCTTTAAAATAATTAAATACTCCGTAATGCTCATTTGGAGAATGAATGACATCTGAATCTAATCCAAATCCTAAAAGAATTGTTTTAAGCCCAAGAACTTCCTCAAACAATGGGACTATTGGAATACTTCCCCCACTTCGAACAGGAATTGGTTTTTTCCCAAATGTTTCTTCCATAGCTTTACTTGCAGCAACAAAACCTTTAAAGTTCGTTGGAACTACTACTCCCTCACCTCCATGATGAGGCGTTACTTTTACCTTAACAGAATCTGGAGCAATTGCGTTAAAATGATGCTGAAATAACTGCGTTATTTTCTTTGAGCTCTGATTAGGAACTAATCTCATTGAAATTTTTGCATATGCTTTTGAGGGTAAAACTGTTTTTGCTCCCTCTCCAATATATCCACCCCAAATACCATTAACATCTAAAGTTGGACGAATTGAATTTCTCTCATTAGTGGTATATCCTTTTTCTCCATGCACAGCATTAATTTCTAAATCATCTTGATAATCCTTCAAATTAAAAGGAGCCTTAGACATCTCTTCTCTTTGAGCGTCACTAACAATTTCAACATCATCATAAAAGCCTGGAATATTTATTTTCGAATCTTCATCGTGTAATGATGCAATCATCTTAGTTAAGATGTTAATTGGATTAGCAACAGCACCACCATATAACCCAGAGTGTAAATCTCTATTGGGTCCAGTTACCTCAACCTCAACATAACTTAACCCTCTTAGACCAACACATATTGATGGTGTATCGTTGGCAATAATTCCCGTATCTGAAACCAACACAACATCAGCTTTAAGTAAGCTCTTTTGAGCTCTAATAAACGTTTCTAAATTTTCTGAACCTACTTCTTCCTCTCCTTCAATCATAAACTTAACGTTGCATAAGAGTGAGTTGGTTTTCATCATTGCTTCAAAAGCCTTAATATGCATATACATTTGTCCTTTATCATCACAAGCTCCTCTGGCAAAAACAGCTCCTTCAGGGTGAATAGAAGTAGTTTTAATAACTGGCTCAAAAGGATCTGAGTCCCAAAGTTCATATGGATCTGCAGGCTGCACATCATAGTGACCATAAACCAAAACAGTAGGGTATTGCTTATTTATAATTTTTTCTCCATACACAATTGGATGGCCTTTTGTTTCAAAAACCTGACAAGAATCAGCACCGGCTTCCACTAATTTGTTTTTAATGAATTGAGCAGCTGAGCGAACATCATTTTTAAACTTAGAATCTGCACTAACTGAAGGGATTTTTAGCAATTCTATTAATTCCTGTAAAAATCTATCTTTGTTTTGGTTGATGAATTGATTTAATTGTACCATTATACTCTTTTTAGAAGTGCCAAATATAACCAATATGAGAAAATGGAAAGCCTATTCTTTAACTCAAGCAACCTTTGTTTAACGTTGGATGTCTATGAAAAAATATTCTGAGATGACTTTGTATAAATATAGTACTGTATTAATTGCTTTGCTACTGAGTTCCGTTCTTTTTGCACAGATTACTGTAACATCAAACACTATGACAGTAGAACAATACGTTCAAAATGTACTTGTTGGAGCAGGTGTAACAATAAGTAATGTTCAATATAATGGAGGTTCTGCCAATGTAACCGTTAATCAAGTTGGGGCTTTTAGTGCCACTAATTCAACTATTGGAATTAACAATGGATTAGTTATGGCTACTGGAGATGCTCAGCTTGTAGTTGGCCCTAACAATAGTGGAAGTACAACACTCGGTGGTGGCAATATGGGGCAAAATGATGTAGACCTTGATGTTATTGTAAACCCCAATGGAACCAATGACGCTTGTGTGATTGAATTTGATTTTATTCCTATTGGAGACTCTGTAAAATTTAATTATGTTTTTGGATCTGAAGAATATTTAGAATGGGTAAACTCCTCTTTTAATGATGTGTTTGGGTTTTTCTTGAGTGGTCCTGGAATAACAGGTTCTTACTCAAATAACGCTGTAAATATTGCTACTATTCCCGGAACCAACACTGCTGTTAGTATAAACAATGTGAACAATGTTTCTAATTCTTCTTATTATATTGATAATGGTGACGGGTTTTCTGCGCCCCAAAATACTGACCCAACCGTAACTCAGTTGGATGGCATTACGGTTGTTTTAGAGGCTGCTTATGCTGTTCAATGTAATCAGACTTACCATATTAAATTAGCTATTGCAGATGCTGGTGACACCTCCTTTGACTCTGGAGTATTTTTAGAAGGAGGTAGTTTTAGCTCCGCTGGTGTTTCCGTTGAAGCTGGAATTGCAAATGGAGATACACTTCTTTATGAAGGGTGTAATAGTGCCTATTTTGCATTTGCTATTTCGGACACAACACAGGATTTTACCGTTCAGTTTGATGTTGTAGGTTCTGCAACAAATGGGGTTGATTACAATCAGATTCCAGATAGTTTAACAATTCCTGCTGGTGTTTCAAGTGACACCATTTTTGTTAACCCTACTTTGGATACCTTAAATGATCCAAATGAAGATGTTACCATTTACATTTACTATGAAACTTGTAGTGGCTGGGATACCTTAATCGCTTCGCTTACCATAACTGATTATGTTCCACTTTATCTGACACTTCCTGACAGTGTGAACATATGTCCTGAACTAGATGGCCCATTTCTTTTAGAAGGAGATTGGGGAGGAGGATTGCAACCCTATAGTTTTTCTTGGTCAGACGGGTCAAGTACAAGTAATTCAACATCTGTTGCCCCATTTGCCACTCAGGACTACTACCTTTCCATAACTGATGGGTGTGGAGATCCTATTTCAGATACTACTACCGTTTGGGTACAGTGTCCACTTGAAGAGATAAATATATTTACTCCTAATGGGGATGGTAATAATGATTATTTTATTCCTGTAAATCTTGATGATTATCCTAATCCAACAATTGTTGTTTTTAACAGATGGGGTAAGATTGTTTATGAAATGGAAAATTATCAATATAACTGGGATGGCACCAACTACAAAACTGGAAATGAATTAAATGATGGTGTTTACTTCTATGTAGTTACTCCTAACTCTGTAAAATATGAGTACAATGAGCATAAAAAAGAGGAGGTTAGAAGAACCATTTCTGGATATGTTCACCTTATAAGGTAATTATATCAATAATGATTTACCCGTCATTTGCCCGGGCTGCTGAATATCCATTAACGCTAAGACAGATGGTGCAACATCAGCTAAAATACCATCTTTGACGTGTTTAAAATCTCTATCAACAACTATAAACGGAACTAAATTTAACGAGTGGGCAGTATTTGGAGTGCCGTCTTCATTTACCATAACATCTGCATTACCATGATCAGCAATAATAATAAAGGAAATTTGTTTTCTTTTACCTAACTCAATTACTCTTTCTAAACATTTATCCACTACCTCACAGGCTTGAATAATTGCATTTTTATTTCCTGTATGTCCAACCATATCTGGATTGGCAAAATTTAAACAAATAAAATCATATTTTTCTTTATCAATTTGTTTACATACAGCATCAGTTAGTTCAAACGCACTCATTTGAGGTTTTAAGTCATAGGTTTTTACCTTGGGAGAATTTTCCATTATCCGGTCTTCCAAAGCAAAGGGCTGCTCTTTACCTCCATTAAAAAAATACGTAACATGTGGATATTTTTCAGTTTCAGCCATTCTTAGCTGAGCTCTTTTAGCAGTTGAAATCACCTCTCCAAGAGTATTGGAAAGGTTTTCTTTTTTGTAGACTACATTTATCCCTTCAAATGTTTTATCATAATTGGTCATTGTAACATAATGTAAGGGAATTGTTTTCATTTGAAATTCAGGAAAATCTTCTTGAGTTAAAACTTTAGAAATTTCCCTACAACGGTCTGTTCTGAAATTAAAACAAATAACCACATCTCCTTGCTGAATTAACCCGTTTACATTGTTTATTTTAGAGGGAAGTATAAATTCATCAGTAATTCCATTTTCATAGCTAGAGTTAATTGCAGAAGCTGCAGATGAAAACGACTCTCCATCTCCCTTTACTAAAAGGTTATAGGCTTTTTTTATTCTTTCCCACCTGTTATCTCTATCCATAGCATAATATCTACCGATAATAGAAGCAATTTTAATTGAAGAGTTTGAGATGTAATTTTCCAGCTCTTTTAAATAAGAAATTCCAGTTTTAGGATTACAATCTCTTCCATCAGTAAAAGCATGTATGAAGCAATTATCAACCTTTTTTTCTTTTATCAAATCACACAATGCCAACAAATGATAAAATGAAGAATGAACACCCCCTTTTGAAACTAACCCCATAAGGTGAACTTTCTTGTTGTTTTCTTGAGCGTATTCCAATGCCCTAAGCAGCTCATTTTCTTTAAAAAAAGAGCCGTCCTTAATGGCGTTATCAATTCTTAATAAATCTTGATAAACAATTCTTCCTGCACCAATATTCATGTGCCCAACTTCGGAATTGCCCATTTGGCCCTCAGGCAAACCCACTTTTTCACCATAAGTAACTAAAGTAGAATTTGGATATTCCTTTAGTAAGGAATCAAAATAAGGGGTTTTGGCTAAATGAACCCCATCAGAAAAATCTCCTTTTCCGAAACCCCATCCATCTAATATTATAAGACCTACTTTTTTCCGCATTACTACTAGCTTATTTTTATGATAAATTCACAACCTTGCTTATTATCAGCAATACTAATCTCTCCTTTATGTAATCGAACTATGTTTTCCACTAGATATAATCCCAATCCGGTGCCTTTAGATGTTCTTGTCTCTTCATTATCTAATCGATAAAACATTTCAAACACTTTTCTTCTTTCTTTTTTAGGTATTCCACACCCTTTATCGGAAATAGAAAAATAATTTGTTCCAGAAATAGTAAAAGACCGCCAATAAATTTCCGAACCATTTGGAGAGTATTTAATGGCATTTCCTAATAAATTTTGAATTACAGAAATGTAATAAAACTCATCAACAATAACGTTAAGCTCTTTATTAACTTCATTAATAATTTTATGTGTTTTTGGAAAACCTTCAGATGCCTTTTCAATCAAACGAAACAATGAAATTTCTTCCAATACTAGCTCTAAATCAGTTTCGGCAACATTACTTGCCATTAAAATGTTGTCAACTAAGTTCTGTAGACGATCTTGATCTAGAATTACTTTCTCTACTAGTTCTTTCTTTTTATTTTCCTTAAGCTCTCTATTTAGCAATGTTTCTAAAAAAAGTTTACTTGAAGCAATAGGTGTTTTTAGCTCATGGGTAACAGATAGTGAGAAGTTTTTTTGACGCTGTGCTAGCTTAAATTCTTTTCGAAAGGAGCGAACTACATAAAAAACACCTAGGCTTATTATTACAATAAACACAAATGCCTCTCCAGCAATCATACCAATCCTACGCAATATATAGTCTTGATCGTTATTTAATTGTTTGGTTAAATTTATGATGTGATAAGCCCACCACATAAATTGTAAAATAATGTAACCTATAAGTGCATAAAATACAATTAAAAGCTTGGTGTTATTATTTTTAACTTGATTTGCCACTATCGACAAAAATAACAAATCAGATTTGATATTTTTAAGGATACTTTTTTTGTTGAAACATAAATTAACCTCAACAACTCAAAGCAACCTAACAAATAAAAACCGTTTTAGCTTAAAAAAAACTCATGAACTACCTTTCAATTCTTTGCTGCCTTTTGTGGGTAACGTCTTTTAGTCAAACTAAAAACATTCTTTTTTTAGGAAACAGCTACACATATTACCATTCTTTACCTCAGCTTACTTCAGATATTGCTCTTTCTTTTGGAGACACCATTTTCTGGGATAGCAATACCCCCGGAGGATATACTTTTAACCAACACTCTACCAATACCACTTCATTGACTAAAATTTCAGCTGGAAATTGGGATCATGTTATTTTACAAGAACAATCTCAGCTACCCTCTTTCCCCCCTTTTCAAGTGGCGGCAGATTGTTTTCCTTATGCCTCATTATTGGTAGATTCAATTTTGTCTGCCAATCCATGTGCCGAGCCTATTTTTTTTATGACTTGGGGAAGAGAAAATGGAGATCAAGGAAATTGTGCCAACTACCCACCACTATGCACCTATGATGGCATGCAAGCAAGGCTTAGAGAAAGCTACATACAAATGAGTATAGACAATGAATGTACCGTAAGTCCTGTAGGAGCAGCTTGGAAATACGTTAGAGACAATCATCCTTCCATAAACTTATATACAGCTGATGGAAGTCACCCAAGTATATATGGAAGTTATTTAGCAGCATGTGTTCATTATTCAACTATTTTTAGAAAATCTCCTTTAGGATCTACCTTTAACTCTAGTATAAGCCAAATCGATGCCCATACTCTCCAACAAGCCGCTAAATTAGTTGTAATTGATAGCCTTGACAACTGGAGAATCGGAGCTAATGATGCAGTTGCAGGATTTAATTACACAATAAATGGTTCTTTAGCTTCTTTTTCATTAAACAGCACAAATATAGATTCAGTATCATGGAACTTTGGAGATTTAAGCACATCAAACTCTTTAAATCCTAATCATGAATATTTAGATAATGGCAATTATTTGGTAGAGTTAATTGCGTTTTTAAATTGCACTTCTGACACTTCTTATCAAACAATTTCAATTTCTGGATTATCAATAAAAGAACACAAACCATTTACGTTAAATTATACTAATGATTGTATTACTATAAACTTTAAAAGTTCGGCAGAAAAATCAATAAGTGTTGTAAATTCAATTGGTAAGGTTATTTATTTTAAAGAAACTAACGAAAGACAGCTTATTCTTCCAAAGCTAGAAAGCCAGTTCCATATTCTAACTGTTTGGGATCAAAAATATGGAAGAAGTAGTTTAAAAATTATCCAGCCATAAAAAAAGGGAAGCAATAGCTTCCCTTTATAATGTGGTGCCTCCAGGAATCGAACCAGGGACACATGGATTTTCAGTCCATTGCTCTACCAACTGAGCTAAGGCACCATCATTTTGGTCGGCAAATATAAAAATATTTTATTTTGTAATTGAACTTATTGAATTTTTAATTCCTTAAAACATAAAACGTTACTTTTGTGCCTCATATAGCATTATATAAATAACTATGAAAATTTCTTACAATTGGCTAAAAACTATTCTTCCAATAGACCTTCCGGCAGCTCAAGTCTCTGATTTGCTAACAGACATAGGGCTAGAAGTTGAAAAATCTTCAGCTTACAATTCTATTGAAGGTGCACTAGACGGTTTAATCATTGGGATGGTTGAAGATGTAAATCCACACCCTAATGCAGACCGACTTAAAACGACTTTAGTTAATGTTGGAGACAAAGAAAGCTATCCAATTGTTTGTGGAGCACCAAATGTTAAAGTAGGGCAGAAAGTCATTGTTGCTCTTCCTGGAACTACAATTTACCCAATCAATAACGAACCTTTTAAAATAAAGAAAGCAAAAATTAGAGGCGAAGTATCAATGGGTATGATATGCGCAGAAGATGAAATAGGTCTCGGAGATAGCCATGAAGGTATACTTGTTCTTGAGAAAAACGCTCCTGTAGGAACAAAAGCAAAGGACTATTTTAAATTAGAGACAGACACTATTTTTGAAATTGGGCTTACACCTAATCGAGCAGATGCAATGGGGCACTTTGGGGTGGCAAGAGATTTATTGGTAGCGCTTAAATTTAAAGGCATAGTTCCTAAGTCAACTTCTTTAAAAAAGGAAAGTTCTATTTCTAACAAAAGTCAAAAAGAAGACTTTCAATTAGAAGTGATAAATACTATTGGTTGTCCAAGATATTCAGGGAAAATTATTTCAGGTGTTAATGTAAAAGAAAGTCCTCAATGGTTAAAAGATAGGTTGAAATCTATTGGATTAAAGCCAAAAAACAATATTGTTGACGTTACCAATTTTGTACTTCATGATCTTGGCCATCCGTTACACGCCTTTGATTTATCTAAAATTAAAGGCAATAAAATCATTGTTCAAAATGCCACAAAAGATGCTCTATTTACAACTCTTGATGGAGTTGAAAGAACACTAAATGAAGACGATCTTATGATTTGCAACAGCGAAGAGCCAATGTGCATTGCTGGTGTTTTTGGAGGTGAAGATTCTGGTGTTTCTGAAAACACAACTTCTGTTTTTATTGAAAGTGCTTACTTTGATCCACACACCATTAGAAAAACAGCTAAAAGACATGGCTTAAATACTGATGCTTCTTTTCGGTTTGAGCGGGGTGTGGATCCTAACATGACACTTGCCGCGCTTAAAAAAGCGGTAGATTTAATCTTAGAGGTTGCTGGTGGAAAAGTATCTTCTTCTTTACATGATAATTATCCTTCGCCAATTAAAGACCATTATATTGATATTTCTTTTTCCAGAATCAATTCATTATGTGGCACTACTTTAAGTCCAAAAAAAATGTTAGAGATACTAAACTATCTCGATATTAAAGTTTTAAAAGACAATGCTAAAACAGCCTCTTTACAGGTTCCCTCCTTCAGAGTAGATGTAAAAAGAGAGGTGGATATTGCTGAAGAAATATTGAGAATCTACGGGTTTAATTCTGCACCAGAACCGACTAAAATAAATTCCTCGGTAAACCTAACGAACTACTCAAAATCACATGTTATAAAAAATAAAATCAGTAATGCTCTTGTAGATACTGGACTTACTGAGATACTTTCTAACTCTCTTACTTCAAGAAAATATATCCATTCCCATTCTTTTGCAGAATTAAAAGATCAGCAGCACGTTCAACTTTTAAATCCGCTAAGTAAGGATACCGAAGTAATGCGTCAGTCTTTAATTTTTAATGCGCTTGAAGTTGTGAGCTACAATTACAAAAATGGAGAGCATAATGTAAGAGTTTTTGAATTTGGAAAAGTATACAAATGCATTGACAATGCTTTTTATGAACAAGAGAACCTTGTTATTGCTTTAAACGGTCTTCAAAATAGAGAGCACTGGTTTAATGCAAAGTCTGAAGTTTCCTATTTTCAACTAAAGGGAATAGTCAATAAAATTTTCAACTCTTTAAAATTAACCTCCCCTATGAGCTATGTTGAATTAAACAATTCAATGTATGAATATGGAATGGGGATAGCCATTGGAAAAGAATTTATTGGTGAAATAGGTGCGATTTCAAGCGAACTAAAAAGTACAATTGGAATTAAAAATCCTGTTTATGTCGCTAATATAAATTGGAATAAATTGCAAGAAAAAATCTCAAGTGAAAACATAAAATTTGCTCCGATTGTTAAATTTCCTAAGGTTTATAGAGATTTGTCTTTATTAATAGATGGGAATATATCTTTTGGAGAGTTAAAAGAAGCCGCTTCAAAAACCAATAAAAAAATTCTTAAGAACGTACACCTATTTGACATCTATAAAGGCAAAGGCACTCC
>MDTA01036065.1_pt1 | contig 34779 bp, 27 predicted proteins | sample 811151 | NCBI WGS metagenome assembly MDTA01 (sample SAMN05326648, study PRJNA326480) | marine metagenome | isolation source: seawater | place: Indian Ocean: South | collected 2010
GTAATCCAAAATCGTTATCAGAAGATTTTTCACAACAATCTATGTTTGACTTTGAAGAAGATTTTCAGATAAACTTTACAGAAGAAGAAATTACTGAAGAGGAAATTATAGAGAGGGATGATATAGAGTTATCCCTTTCTAAAACTAGTTCGGAGGTGATTGTTGAAGATGATATTCCTTCTACTCATGAAGAGAATAGAGTTGTTCTTTTATTAGATGATGAGATAGATGAAGATCTAGAACCCATGGATACATCAATTGATGATGAGGAGGAAAATTCTCAGGAAGTTGACCTTAGTTTTAATACCGATCAAATAGAAGAAGAAGTGGAAGAGGAATTTGTTTTTCGGGATAGAGTTAAGATTAATCCTGAAGAGCTTGAGGAGAATGAAATTGCTTCTAGAAAAAGAGAGGAAAAGTTGAAAAATATTTCTAATATTTTAAGAACTCCTTCAGGCTTAACTAACCTGATTGAAGAGCCTGCGTTTAAGAGAAATGGAATTGACTTAGATGATGTACCACATTCTTCAGAGTCTGATATTTCAAGCCAAACATTATCTTTGGGAGAAGATAATGTAATACAATTAAAACAGAATAATTCTTTTTTACATGATAATGTTGACTAAATATCAACAATCTATCATTTTAAAATCCCGTGTGAATACATGGGATTTTTTATATTAGTTATCTTTTATTAAAGAGTTTGCTGTACTTGAATAATAAAAAACCCCTACCAAACTGGTAGGGGTTTTTTATAAAATTTATTATAATCAAATTACATCATCCCTGGCATTCCTCCGCCTGGCATTGGTGGCATAGCAGGAGTTTCCTCAGGAATATCTGAAATAACGCATTCAGTAGTAAGTAACATTCCTGCAACAGAAGATGCGTGTTGTAAAGCAACTCTAACTACTTTAGCGGGATCTATAATTCCAGCTTTCATCATGTTTTCAAACTCTTCTGTTTTTGCATTATACCCGAAATCATTTTTTCCATCTTTTACCTTACTTACAATTACAGATCCTTCCATTCCGGCATTTATTACAATTTGTCTTAGAGGCTCTTCAATTGCTCTTTCTATAATGTTGATTCCTGTTTGCTCATCATCATTTTCTCCCGAAAGTTTTTCCAATTTCTTCGCAGCTCTTACAATAGCAACTCCTCCTCCAGCTACAATTCCTTCTTCTACAGCGGCTCTAGTTGCGGCTAGGGCATCATCAACTCTGTCTTTCTTTTCTTTCATTTCCATTTCAGATGCCGCTCCTACATACAATACTGCAACACCCCCCGCAAGTTTTGCTAGTCTTTCCTGAAGTTTTTCCCTATCATAGTCAGATGTTGTATTTTCTATCTGTGCTTTAATCTGATTAACTCTTGCTTTTATAGAATTTGAATCGCCTTCTCCATTTATTATAGTTGTATTGTCTTTATCTGTAACAATTTTTTCGCAACTCCCCAACATATCAACAGTAGCTGTTTCTAAAGTGAAACCTCTCTCTTCTGATATTACTGTTCCGTTTGTAAGAATTGCAATATCTTCTAGCATTGCTTTTCTTCTATCTCCAAACCCTGGGGCTTTTACTGCAGAAACTTTAAGTGCTCCTCTAATTTTATTTACTACAAGTGTTGATAGAGCTTCTCCATCCACATCTTCTGCTATAATCATAAGAGGTCTTCCGGCTTTCGCGGTCTGTTCTAGTATTGGAAGTAAATCTTTCATTGTAGAGATCTTTTTATCATAAATTAAGATATAAGGATTATCTAATTCAGTTTCCATTTTATCTGCATCTGTAATAAAATAAGGAGAAAGATACCCTCTGTCAAACTGCATACCTTCTACAACTTCTACAGTGGTATCCGTTCCCTTTGCTTCCTCTACAGTAATAACGCCTTCGGTTTTTACTTTTTCCATCGCTTTCGCAATTAAACTTCCAATTACATTATCGTTATTAGCAGAAATAGTAGCTACTTGTTCAATCATTTCGTAACTGTTTCCAACCGTTTTGGATTGTTTCTCTATATCATCTACCAAGGTATTGACAGCTTTGTCTATTCCTCTCTTTAAGTCCATAGGATTTGCTCCCGCAGCTACATTTTTCAGTCCAGCAGTAATAATAGCTTGTGCTAAAACTGTGGCTGTTGTAGTTCCATCTCCTGCAATATCTGCAGTTTTAGATGCAACTTCTTTTACCATCTGAGCTCCCATATTTTCTAAAGCGTCTTCCAACTCAATCTCTTTTGCTACAGAAACTCCATCTTTAGTGATAGAAGGACCTCCAAATTTCTTTTCTATTACAACATTTCTTCCTTTTGGGCCTAATGTTACTTTTACTGCATTAGCTAAAGCGTCTACACCTTTTTTTAGTGAATCTCTAGCGTTAGTATCAAATGTTATCTTTTTTGCCATTGTATTATATTTTAATTAATAATTGCGAAAATGTCCGATTCTCTCATAATGATAAATTCCTCACCATCATGTTTTAATTCTGTTCCAGCATATTTCCCATACAGTACTATATCTCCAGAAGTTACGGTAGTAGGATTGTCTTTTGTTCCTTTACCTACTGCAACAACAGTACCTTTTTGAGGTTTTTCTTGTGCATTATCAGGAATAATTATCCCAGATGCAGTTGTAGTTTCAGCGTCAGATACTTTAATAAGTACTCTGTCTGCTAAGGGTTTAATTTTTGTGCTCATTTTTATAATTTTAATTAATATTTATCTTTCAGTTTCATTAAGTTCAATTATTATGCCAAATTAAAACTACTTCTCTTGAATCTGAAAATATGTCAGTGTATTATAATGAATCAGAATTCTCTTCTGAAACTGTAGTAAATTCTTCGGTAGTAAAAGTAGATTCAGAACTATCACCTTTAGTAGTTTGTAAGTTGTCTTCAGGCCTGTCAATAGCAAAATTAGAGGCAAGAATTAATACAATTAATGAAATTGCTAATGTCCAAGTTGCTTTTTCTAAGAAGTCAGTAGTTTTCTTAACTCCCATCATTTGACTAGCTCCCCCGCCGAAAGAAGAAGATAACCCTCCCCCTTTAGGGTTCTGAATAAGTATAATTAATACTAGTAGTATAGAGCAAATAATAATTAGGGTTGCGAATAGTGAGTACATATTTTATTTCTTTTTTAAGTCTTCAATCAATTTAATTTGCTCTGCAAATAAACTACTTTTTTTCGGATATTTCAAACTTAATTTTTTATAAGCTTCAATTGCCTTGTCAAGATGTCCCTGTTCCAAATAAACTCTAGCTAATGTTTCAGTTACTAGCTCATCTTTTTCTATTAATGATGTTTTAGCTGTTTCATTAGGAGAGAAGAATTTATTTTTCTCTGCTTTTATAATAGGATTACTCTCAATAAAATTATCAATTAAATCTATTTCTTCTTTTTTTTCTTCGTCTCTATCTATTTTTTTTAACTTAGTTAGTGCTAACCATTGTGAAAATGAATGCTCTTCATTTTCATTAAATTCAAGTGGAGTGCCTATATTGAGTTTGTCCTCAATTTCTTGATTGACAGGACTGTCTTCTAAATTAATGATATCAATTTGACTTTCTTTATTTTCAACTTTAACTACTGAATTTTGAGTAATTAATTTAAAAAGTTGTGTTCTGTCTATACTGTGTAAAGCTGCTTTCTTCAACTTTCTGTTGTATCTTACACTTTCTGTGTTGAGCAATCCCTTTGATAACAGAATATGAGAAATCGAGAAGTATGGATATTGCTGAGTAATATCGTTTAAAACTAAGTTGTCCTCTTTGTCAATTAAGTTAGGATTAGAAATAAGCGATATTAACTTTTCTTTATTCATTACCAATTTACTAATGATTTATTAAAAATATCTTCGATTAGTTCATCACAAATTTCTTCCATATAAATATCTTCTACAGAGCTTAAATCTTCAGTGGATGGAAAGTCCTTAAACCTGCTGAAATTTGAATTGAAATTCAATTTTTCATCATATTTATTTGTAAAAGATATATTGACTTTTATGGTTAATCTATTTTTTCTTGCAGTTTCATTTGCTCTAATAGCAATAGGTTTTATATTGTAAGAAATTATCTCACCTGAAAAGGATAAATCACCTCTCTGATCAATCTGACGCAGATTTGTTTGAGAAGTTAAATAATCTTTTAATTTTTCTGTGAATGTATTGCTTAACGAGGCATTTACAGTATTTGCTTTATTCTTAAAAAAAGATACGGAAAAAGTGTTTACTTCAGGTGAAATAGATGCTCCAGTAAAAGAATAGAATCTACATGAAGTTAATAGTAAAATAAATAAAATATAATATAAATTCTTCATACTAAAGTTTAAATTCTTTAATCTTTCTGTATAAGGTTCGCTCAGATATACCAAGTTCTTCAGCCGCAAGTTTTCTTTTTCCTTTATGTTTTTCTAAAGATTTCTTTATCAGATTTTTTTCATGGTTCGCTAAAGTATATACTTTATCTAGAAAATCAGACTCTTCTTGTTTTGGAAGTAGGGTAATTTCATTTTCATTCACATCGTTAAAGATCTCTTTATTAAAATCTGAATTGTCTTCATTTTGAATAAGATCAAAAGTGATTTTTTTAAGTTCTGTTAAATCTCTTTTCATGTCGAATAGAACTTTGTAAAGAATTTCTCTTTCTGAGAGGTCGGCTTTAGATTTGTCTTTAAATAAAATAGGACTATTGTTTTCATTTCGATTTTCAGGTAAAGCCTGTAAAACGGTTGTTGCGGAAATATTTCGTTCTTTTTCAATTACCGAAAGTTGTGCAACAAAATTTCTTAGTTGTCGAATATTTCCTGGCCAATTATATTCTGTTATTAACTTCAAAGCATCTTCTTCTAATCTTATAGAAGGTGTGTTGTATTTATCTGCAAAATCAGAAGCAAATTTTCTAAACAACAGAGATATATCTTCTTTTCTATCTCTTAATGCTGGAATAAAAATACTTATGGTGTTTAGTCGGTAGTACAAGTCCTCTCGGAATTTCCCCTCTAAAATAGCATTAGGAATATTTACATTTGTAGCGGCAATAACTCTTACATCAGTTTTAATAACTTTAGAGGACCCAACTTTCATGAATTCCCCACTCTCTAATACTCTAAGTAATCTTACCTGAGTTGATAGTGGTAGCTCTGCAACTTCATCAAGAAAGATTGTTCCTCCATCCGCAACTTCAAAATATCCTTTTCTGCTATCATGTGCTCCCGTAAAAGATCCCTTTTCATGACCAAAAAGTTCACTGTCTATTGTTCCTTCAGGTATAGCTCCGCAATTAACCGCAATATAGTTGTTATGTTTTCTGTTACTATTTTGGTGTATAATTTTAGGGATATTTTCTTTTCCAGTACCACTTTCTCCAGAAACGAAAACAGAAATATCTGTAGGTGCTACTTGTAGTGAAATGTCAATAGCTCTCTCTAAGAGTGGGCTATTGCCTATAATCCCAAATCTTTGTTTTGCTTGTTGTTTATTCATGTTAAATAATCTTTCCTAGTAATGTAGCTGCAGTACAATTTTCTATATTTACCATTACAAGATCTCCTTTCTTATGATTTTCTTTCGGAAAAACAACTGTTGAATTATGTGTTGTTCTTCCATAAAAATAATCTTCAGATCTTTTAGATGTTCCTTCAATTAAAACCTCATAGCTATGGCCAATTTTTTCTTTATTCCTAAACAAGGAATGATTCATTTGTTTTTCTATAACTTCAGATAATCTCCTTTGTTTTATTTTATCAGTAATATCATCTTCCATCCTAGCCGCTGGAGTATTCGGTCTTTCAGAATATTTAAACATGTATCCATAGTCATATTTTACATAATCCATAAGACTTAAAGTGTCTTGGTGATCCTTTTCTGTTTCTGTACAAAAGCCTGTAATCATATCCATTGATATAGCACAATCAGGCATTTCCCTTTTAATAATATCAATTAATGAGATATACTCCTCTCTAGTATATCCTCTATTCATCAATTTTAAAATCCTGCTACTTCCTGATTGGACAGGTAAGTGTATGTATTTACAGATATTATTATGTTTTGCCATTGTTTGAATAACTGTTAAGGTCATATCTTGTGGATTAGAAGTGGAGAATCTAATCCTTAATTCTGGACAGTTTATAGCAACATTTTCAAGTAGTTTTGCAAAGTCAGTGCTATTTTGTTGTGTTTCTTTGTCAGCTTTTTTAAAGTCTTTTTTAGGCCCTCCTCCATACCATAAATAAGAATCGACATTTTGACCTAGCAAGGTTACTTCTTTATATCCATCATTTACAAGTTGTTTGCATTCATTTACAATACTTTCTGGATCTCTACTTCTTTCTCTTCCTCTAGTAAATGGAACTACACAAAAGGTACACATATTATCACATCCTCTAGTAATTGACACAAAAGCTGTTACACCATTTCCTCCGAGCCTTACAGGACTTATGTCTGCATATGTTTCTTCTTTAGATAAAATTACGTTTACCGCTTTTCTTCCATCGTCAACTTTTTGTATTAGATTAGGTAAATCTCTATAGGCGTCAGGACCAATTACGATATCCACTAATTTCTCTTCCTCAAGAAATTTTTCTTTTAATCTTTCGGCCATACATCCTAAAACCCCTACGATCATACTAGGATTTTCCTTTTTCTTGATGGAGTTATAAAACTCCAATCTCTTACGAACTGTTTGTTCTGCTTTTTCTCGAATAGAACAAGTATTTACAAATACTAAATCAGCTTCATTAATACTCTGAGTAGTAGAAAACCCCTCTTTAGTTAAAATAGAAGCTACAATTTCTGAATCTGAAAAATTCATTTGACAACCATAACTTTCTATGTACATCTTTCTGCCTCCCGAAATGTTATTAGATATATTTAAGATTGTTCCCTGCTTACTTTCATCTATGTTCTTGTCTATCAATTTTTCTAAATTCATAAAATTATTTTGTTTTAATCTACTGCAAAACTATAAAAAAAACTGACATTTTGTGACAATATGTCACTTGTAATTTTAATTATATTATTTATAATATACTGATACTGACATGAAAATTTATATTTGGCAGTTTAAAAATTCCTCATTTTCTTTGCAAAATAATTTTTTAATTTAGTATTTAGTTATGGCAAAAAACTTAGTTATTGTAGAATCTCCAGCAAAAGCAAAGACAATTGAAGGTTATTTAGGAAAAGATTTTCTAGTTAAATCTAGCATTGGTCACATACGAGATCTTCCAAAAAAAGGAGGTATGGGGATTGATATTGATAACGGTTTTGTTCCAAAATATGAGGTTTCTGAGGACAAGAAACATGTTGTTGCAGAATTAAAGAAGAATGTGAAAAATGCCGAAACAGTATGGATTGCAACGGATGAGGACAGAGAGGGAGAAGCTATAGCGTGGCATCTACAAGAAGTTTTAGATTTGGAAAAGAAAGATACTAAAAGAATAGTTTTTCATGAAATTACAAAAAAAGCAATTACTAATGCTGTGCAAAACCCAAGAGATATTGATGAGAATTTAGTGAATGCTCAACAAGCTAGAAGAGTATTAGATAGATTGGTAGGTTTTAAGTTGTCTCCAGTGTTATGGAGAAAGGTAAAACAAGGTCTATCCGCAGGTAGAGTCCAGTCTGTAGCAGTAAGATTAATTGTTGAAAGAGAAAAAGAAATTGAATCTTTTATATCTGTTTCTTCATATAGGGTAGTTGCAATTTTTGAAAATAGAGATCGGAGAATATTTAAAGCAGAAATTCCACATAGATTTGAAAAGAAAGAAGACGCTGAAGAGTTTTTAAATAAATGTGTTTCAGCAGAATTTACAATTTCAGATTTAGAAAAAAATCCAGCTAAAAAATCCCCATCAGCTCCTTTTACAACTTCAACTTTACAGCAAGAAGCATCAAGAAAGTTAGGATATTCTGTTTCTCAAACTATGTCAATTGCTCAAAGATTATATGAGTCGGGTAGGATAACTTATATGAGAACAGATAGTGTTAATTTATCTCAAGACGCATTGGAGTCTTCAAGAAAGGAAATAATTAATTCTTATGGAAAAAATTATTCTTTTAAAAGAAGTTTTTCTAATAAGTCAAAGAGTGCTCAAGAAGCTCATGAAGCAATACGACCAACAGACATGAGTAAACATACAATAGAGACAGAAAGTTCTCATAGGAAACTATATGAACTTATTTGGAAAAGAACTATAGCTTCACAAATGTCTGATGCTCTTTTAGAAAGGACAACTGTTAGGATAGGTGTTTCTACCGCTGATGAAAATTTTGTTGCAAAGGGGGAAATGATTAAGTTTGATGGTTTTATGAAAGTTTACATGGAAGATAAAGATGAGGAATCAGAGGAACAAAAAGGTATGTTGCCTCAACTGAATATAAATGAATTATTAAATCTTAATGAAATGTCTGCTGTAGAACGATTTTCTAAGCACCCCCCTAGATATGCTGAGGCAAGCCTTGTTAAGAAATTAGAGGATCTAGGCATTGGTCGTCCTTCAACATATGCATCCATTATAACTACTATTCAAAAAAGAGGTTATGTGGTAAAAGAAACGAGGGTAGGAATTAAAAGAGAGTATAAATACTTACAACTTAAAGATGGAAATGTTTTAAGTGAGATAAAAACAGAAAATACAGGAGCAGAAAAAAACAAAATGTTTCCTACTGATATTGGTGTTGTTGTAAATGAATTTTTAGTAGGACATTTTGATAATATATTGGATTATGGATTTACCGCTGGTGTAGAAAAGGAGTTTGATGAAGTGGCAGAAGGTAAAAAGAAATGGAATGAGATGATTCAGAACTTTTATGGAGATTTTCATTTAAAAGTAGAAAATGTAATAGGTACAGCCCAAAAGGCTTTAGGAGAAAGGAATTTAGGAGTAGACCCTGTCTCTGGAAAAAATGTTTTTGTGAGAATTGGGCCTTTTGGTCCTATGGTACAACTTGGAGAAAAACAGGATGATGAAAATGCTCCAAAACCTAAATTTGCTAGCTTATTAAAAAATCAATCAATTCAATCAATAACAATTGATGAAGCTTTAGACTTGTTTAAGTTGCCAAGAGTAGTAGGTAGTTTTGATGGTGAAGAAGTTGTGGCCTCTGTAGGAAGGTTTGGACCTTATTTACGATACAAAGGAAATTTCACATCCATAAATAAGGATGATGGAGATGAACCTCTAACTATTAAAATTGACAGAGCTATTGAGTTAATAAAATTAAAGATTCAAGCTGATAAAGACAGATTAATTCTTAATTTTGAAGGAGATCCTTTAGTTCAAGTTTTAAATGGCAGATACGGTCCTTTTATTCAAGTTTCCCCTTCAAAAGGAAAAAAAATTAATGTGAAGATCCCTAAGGATAAAGATCCCAAAGAATTGACTAGAGAGAAATGTTTAGATTTAATGCAAAATCAACCAAAGTCAAGAAGAAAGAAAAAATAATATGCAGATATCTTCAAATTTTATCCCTTTAAATCGAGAATTATATTTGTTGAAAGAAAGATGGAATCCTTCTCAAATAGGATTTCAAATTGACTCTCATACACATGAATCATTTCCTAATGTAGATTATGCGGAAATTGCAATATTTAATGTTCCTGAGTATGAGGGAACAGAAAATATTTCTTCTTTCAGTGATTGCAAGGTTAGAGATTCTTTATACAGATTATATTTCGAAGGTTTGCCTAAAATAGCTGATTTAGGAACATTAAATCTAATGTCCTCCAGAAAAGAAAATTTTGATATAATTATGGAGGTTTGTGCAGATTTAATAGAAAAAGGTATTATTCCTTTAATTATTGGAGGAGGACAAGATATATCTTATGCTATTTATAAAGCCTATGCATTCCTAGAAAAAAACATTACTTTTTGCTCTGTAGATTCTACTTTTGATATAGGACTAAAAGATGATAAATTAAAATCTAGTTCATATCTTAGTAAAATTTTATCACATAAACCAAATCATTTGTTTAATTTCATTAATATAGGTTATCAAAGTTTCTTTGTAAAACCTGAGGAAATAAAATTATTAGAAGAATTAAATTTTGAATTAAATAGATTAGGTAAAATTAAAGGGAAAATTCACGAAATAGAACCTTTGTTTAGAAATACAGACTTCTTAAGTTTTGACATGTCCTGTGTTCGAAGTTCTTCTTTTCTATCGAATGTTTATTCGACTCCAAATGGATTTGATGGAGAAGAAGTATGTAAAATCGCAAGATATGCGGGTATTAGTGATAAAATATCTTCTTTTGGTATTTTTGAATATAATCAAAACTTAGACAAGTTGAACCAAGGCTCTCAATTAATTGCTCAAATGCTTTGGTATTTTATCGAAGGATTTAAATCTAGAAAAAATGAGCTAAATCCTAATACAGATAATTGTATAAAATATACTGTAGCCTTTGAAGATCAGCACACTGAAATTGAATTTTATAAGAGTCAAACAAGTGGAAGATGGTGGATGGGGGTACCTTTTAAAAATCCTGAAACTAATAATTTTAATAATTATTTTGTAGCTTGTTCTTATGATGATTATCAGTATGCAAATAAAGGTCAACTTCCCAAAAGGTGGATAAAAACATATAACAGATTCCTATAATATTATTTTCTTCTTACTAAGAAAATATTGTGATTTATTCTATTTTACTCTTAACTAAAAAAAAATACTTATATTAGCAACCGAAAAAAAAGGTTGAAACATTAAATTTAACATGAAAAAAACCATTCTCATCATATCTATATTTTCCCTGTTTTTCGGGGTCTCTAAAGCTCAACAGGTCCCACAGTTCAGTCAAAATATGTTTAACAAGTTAGCTAATAATCCAGGATCTGCTGGAAGCTCTGATGCCATAAACGCAACTGTATTGCATCGTTCTCAATGGCTAGGATTTGAAGGAGCTCCTAAAACCTTTAACCTAGCAGTAGATGCTCCTTTTGAAGTTCTACATGGGGGTTTAGGTTTAAACATAGTCTCTGACGATATAGGAGAGTATAGTAATTTAGGACTACAGTTTTCATACGCATTTAGAACAGATTTGGGACAGGGTCAATTAGGAATAGGTGCTTCTGCAGGAATGTATCAAAGCGGATTAAATGGCGGTGGATTAATTCCTTCAGATCTTGGAGACCTTTCTATACCTACCGCAGAGATAAGTGGGTCAGCTATAGATTTTGGAGGAGGTATATATTTTAACACTCAGGATGTTTATTTAGGCTTGTCTACCTTACATTTCACTGAACCTTCCATAGAAAAGGATGACGGAGATATAGTTAGTTTATCTCGTCATTATTTCTTGTTGGCAGGATATTATCATGAGATAAACCCTTTATTATCATTAAATCCTTCTGTATATTTAAAATCTGATGGTTCTACATCACAGTTAGATGTTAATGCGAATCTTTTATACAATAAAAGAATATGGGGAGGCGTTAGTTATAGGTTAGATGAGGGAATTGTATTACTAACAGGAATGAATATTAACAATGACTTAAGATTTGGACTTGCATATGATGTAGTTCTTAATCAAATACAAAATAATAGTTTAGAATTTATGTTAGGTTATAGTTTTAAGGTGGATTATGATAAACCGCTTAAGAGCTATAAAAATCCAAGATATTTATAATAAAAACCTTTCACGAAAGTGAATTAAATTAAAAATAAGATGAAGAAAATATTACTTTTATGTTCAGTGGTCGCCTTGATGAGTGGTTGCGTAGGATCTGGAAATGGAGAGCTTATTGGAGGTGCAGATAGATTAGTATGGAACCCTACAGATCCTTATGGAATGGTGTTCATTCCTCAAGGAAGTTTTGTTATGGGTCCTTCAGATCAAGATGTCCCTTTTGCTAATGTTTCTACTAACCAGAGAGTTTCTGTAGGTGCTTTTTATATGGATGAAACAGAAATTACAAATAACGAGTACCGTCAATTTGAAAGATGGGTTGTGGATTCTATGATTAGAACAGAGATGAAATTGTTTAAAAATCGTAGAGGAGATACTTTGTTAAGTAATAATATTGTAAATGGAGATACATTAAAGGTCATTGACTGGTCTGTTAGATTGAATGAAAATTCAGATGAGTATAAATTTTTATATGATTCTATGTTTGTAAAAACTTATGTTGATGGACAACCAATAAAAGAAGAGAATAACTTTATTTATAGATATGAAGAACTTGATATAAGAGCTCTTTCAAAATCTAATAAATTAAATGAGGAAACTATAGATAATATGGACGCAACAACTTACAGAGATAATTTTGTAATTGAGAGAGAGGTAAAGATTTATCCATCTACTTTAGATTATCAATCTGATTATGCTTATTCTAATAACGAAACGGATGCTACCTTTAATTACGAGCATGTAGCCCATGATGACTATCCAGTTGTTGGTATTACATGGGAACAAGCTAATGCTTTTTGTCACTGGAGGACTCATATTATGAATTCTTACTTAAGGTCACAGAATGAACCCTTATTACCAGATTTTAGATTACCCACAGAAACAGAATGGGAATACGCAGCTAGAGGTGGTTTGGGAATGTCTCCATATCCTTGGGGAGGACCTTATACTAGAAATATGAAAGGTTGTTTCTTGGCGAACTTTAAACCATTGAGAGGAAATTATGTAGCGGATGGGGGTTTAAAGGCTATTAAGGTTAGACAGTATAATCCTAACAACTATGGATTGTATGATATGGCTGGAAATGTAGCGGAATGGACTTCTACAGTGTTTGATGAGACTTCTACTTCATATTCTCATGATATGAATTCAGATAATTCTTATATTTCTGAACAATCAGATCAAGATGTTTTAAAGAGAAAGGTTGTAAGAGGAGGTTCTTGGAAAGATATTTCATACTTTATTCAGACGTCGACAAGAACTTATGAATATGATGATGTCTCTACTTCTTATATTGGATTCAGATGTGTTATGGATTTCTTGGGAAGAGACAAGAAAGATTTTCAATAAAAAATTAAATTAATAAAAAACTAAATAAAAAAAAATGGGATTAGGAAATATTACAGAAGCTAAATGGTACAAAAAAATGATGCCGAAACTTTATGGTTGGGGAGCAGCGTTAGTAATTATTGGAGCATTATTTAAAATCGAGCATTGGCCTTTCGCAAGTTTATTTCTAATTATAGGTTTGAGTACAGAAGCAATAATTTTCTTTTTTTCGGCTTTTGAAAAAACTCATGAAGATTACCAATGGGAAAAAGTATATCCTGTATTAGGAAACGATCATATGACTGATCCTGCTAATATGACTCCAGCTCAACAACTAGACAACGCGTTAGAGAAAGCAAAGATTGATAATGAGTTAGTAGATAGTTTAAACGAAGGACTAAGAGTATTTGGAGAATCTGCTGCAAAATTAAATGAAACAATATCAGCAGCTTCTGCAATATCAGAATATAATAGTCAGATCCAAGAAGGTGTCAAGAATATGAATGCTTTAAATTCATTATACGAATTACAATTGCAAGCTTCAAATCAACAGATGGAAGCAACAACAGTTTTTTTACAAAACTTACAATCATCATTAGAAGATTCTAAGAAGTTTCAAGAACAGGTTTCTCAACTTGCAGTTAATCTTGAACAAATGAACAAAGTTTATGGAAACATGTTAACCGCAATGAATCCTAATAAGTAATCATCTATTTTAATTTTTAAATAACTAAAAAATATGGCTGGAGGAAAATTGTCGCCAAGACAAAAGATGATAAATATGATGTACTTAGTACTAACAGCACTACTTGCATTAAATGTTTCTAAAGAGGTATTAAATTCCTTTTTTGAAGTAAATTTAGGAATAGTAAAATCAACCGAGGGTTTACAAAAGAAAAATTTAGATACATATAGTGATTTTGAAAATGCAGCAAACCAAGAAAAGGTTAAAAATTATAAGGAACTAGCTAATAAAGTAAAACCTGAATCAGAATTTCTTGTTGATTTTATTCAGTCAATGAAATATGATTTAGTTTTAAAATCTGATGGAAAGGTCTATTTAGATTCTTATAAGGATGAAAATGGAGATGAAATTGATGAAAATATTAGAGAGGTTGCTTACTCCGAACTCTCTAGTAATGATAAGACAAAACATATAGCTCATTTAGGTAGTAAGGATAAAAGAAATGTATCAGGTGATTTATTTAATCCAAAAAATGTTCCTAATGCTCCTAATGTTAATGGAGATGGAATGGCGACACAGTTAAGGAAAAAAATTGATAGTTACAGAGAGTTTTTAATAGAGATACTAGAATTAGCTGAAGATTCATCATGGATAGTTCCAGGAAGCCCAAACAAACTAATTCAGAAACTTAATGATAATTTATTAATTGATGACGGTAGATCTTATGGTGAAAAAAATGTCACATGGGAGGAATATAATTTTTATGACATGCCATCTGTTGGGGCCTTAACTCTTCTTTCAAAGTGGCAAGCTGATATAAAAAATATGGAATCTGAGGTGATTTCCTTTTTCGCAAATAATATAGATGCTACCTCTTTAAAGTTTTCTTCGGCTATGGCTACAACAATTCCCTCTAGTAACTTTGTATTAGTTGGTGATGAATTTAAATCTAAAATATTTTTAACAGCATTTGATGAAACATCAAATCCAGAAATATTAATTGGAGATTACGATTCTTTACAAGATGGAACTTATCAGTTTAAGGAAGATCCTTTAGTAGTGCCTGTAGTTAAAGGTCAGGGTATGTATTCTGTAAAAGGAAGTAGAGTTGGCCCTCAAACATATAAGGGGTTAATTAAAATATTACAAGATGATGGGGATCAATATTACCCATTTGAAGGTGAATACATTGTCGCTGATAAATCTTACACAGTTACACCTACACAGATGAATGTTCTTTATGCAAATGAGGTTGAAAATATTGTTAAGGTATCTGTAGCTGGTTATCAACCTGAAGATATAGAAATTTCTTTTAATAAATTCGGGAAATCTCTAACAAACATAAATACAGAGGTCTATATGGTTGATGATAAACCAGTATTTGTCAGTAAGAAAAAAGGAGAATATATATTGAAACCAGATCAATCTTTTGTAGGGAAAAATGTTAAAGTATCAGTATCAGTAAAGAATAAAGATGGTAAGAAGCAATTACTAGGAACCTACGATTTTAGAGTTAAAAATGTCCCAGGGCAAACCATTATTCCTAGATATGTTTCGGGTAAGTATGGAAAAAATAAAATTCTTGCAAACACTTTTTCAAGTAAGATTAAGGACTTTGATTTTCCTATTAAATTCTCTGTATCAGAGTTTACAGTTGTATGTATAGGAACTAAGAGGATAGAGAAAAAAGTTAAAGGTTTTAAGTTGTCTGAGGCAGCTAAAGTTGAGATTAATAAATTAGAAAAAGGTCAAACAGTATTGTTTAAAGATTTTGTAGTAAGACAAAAAGGTGTTAAAGATTATATTGATAGACCTAAAGATATGTTTGAATTAATAATTGAATAAAATTATAGTTATGAAGATAATAAATAAATTAATATGGTTAATAATGTTGTTTCCTGTTGTTTCTGTATCTCAGGTTTTAGAGCCACTTAAAGATCAACCAAATGATATTATTAATGGAGCTTATAAGAAAGAACATAATCAACAAAAAGAAGAGGCATACACATATCCAGTTATAGATGAAAAAGACATTGTTTGGTCTAGAACTATATGGAGGGAAATTGATTTAAGACAAAAAATTAATCACCATTTTTATTTTCCTGCAATTACGGATAGAAATCATTTGAACCCAGAGAAAATGAGTTTAATTGATGTTATAATGGAAGCAATTCAGAGTGATATGAGTTATAGAGTGTTTAAAGCAGAGCAGAACGCGAAAGCAGGAAATGAGTTTAAATATGGAGAACTTACTATGCAGGAAAAATTAGCTCTTGGAAAAAGTGATGATTTAATTGAAACTAGATTTGATGAATATGGAGATCCTGTTTTTGATGAATCTGGAAATGTTGTATATGATACAATTAAAGGAAAGGATTTTGATAGAACAAATGTAAAAAAATGGAAAATAAAAGAAGAGTGGTTTTTTGATAAGCATAGGTCTAAAATGTCCACAAGAATTATTGGAATGTGCCCAGTAATGGAGATTCCGGATGAGGATTACAGAGAGGAGGATATGTTTTGGATTTATTTTCCAGATTACAGAAGCTTACTCGTTCAAACTAAAGTAGCAAATTTCACTAAAAATAATGCACAACAAAGATCTTATTTAGGAATCTTAGAGAAAAGAATGTTTGGAAGTAGAATTCTTCAGGAATCTAATATAATGAATAGAGCGGTTACAGACTATATGATAGGTCTTGATGCTTTATTAGAGTCTGATAGAATAAAAGAAGAGATATTTAATATTGAACATGATATGTGGGAATATTAATGTTTAAATATAGTTAATTTTTAAAAACCCCATTTAAATGGGGTTTTTGTTTTATAAAATATATAAATAGATATAGAAAATATGGATAAAGAACTTAGCTTAGAAAAATTATTCTCTGAAATAATTTTATTTTTTATACGAAATAAATATCTGATAGCCTCAATTACAATTGCAGGAGTTCTCTCAGTTATTTTATTCCAAAAGTTAAAACCGGCCTTCTTTAAAACAAATGCAATAGCAACTTCAGGAATCGCAGCTTACGAGAGGTTTGAAGATGATGATATCTTAAATCAAAGAACAGCTATAAATATGATTAATAATCTCCAATTAGATGTCAGGAAAGAAGATTTTTACGCTATTTCCAAAAAGTTAAATATTTCTTTCGAGGAATCTGCTGGAATAAAATATATAGAAGCAGAACAAATATTTAGGGAGGATCAAGATGAAAAGAAACATAACACACCTAAGTTTCAAATAGATTTAATAGTAAGGGATAATTCTTTAATTACTGTTGTTCAGAATGGTTTGATTAGTTATTTTAATAATAATGAATACATTAAAACTTATCAGAAAATTTACAATGAGACAAATAATGATATAATAAACTCAATTGATGAAGAGATTAAAGAATTAAAATCTTTAAGAAATACTCAGAACTCTACAATTGATTTTAGTACACATACTATTCTGTCCTCTAGAGATGAGATGGACATTCAAAATCAGATTGTAGATTTAAAACATAAAAAATCAATAATAATAACAAATAATGTAATGTTAAAACCAATTACATTTGTAGAAGATTTTTCATATACAACAATTGAAGAGAGAGAAGTAATTGTTTGGGGTTCTGCAGTTGGGTTTTTGTCTTTTATATTGTCTATTATTATTTCGATTATTTTGGAAATTAAACGAAAAGCATTAAAACAAGAAAGTTAAATGAAAGTAGGAGTTATTGGTTCTGGTTATGTTGGTCTAGTGGCAGCGGCATGTTTTGCAGAGATGGGTAATAAAGTAATCTGCGTAGATGTAGATGATAAGAAAATTAGTGACTTAAAATTAGGTAAGGTCCCTATCTATGAGCCAGGTATAGAGACTATTGTATTTGACAATCTGAAGAAAGAAACTTTATTTTTTACTACTAATATTAAAGAAGCTTTAGATGAATCTAATATTGTTTTCATTGCAGTTGGTACTCCTATGGGAGATGATGGAAGCGCAGATCTAAAATATGTTTTAAAGGTTGCGGAAGATATAGGAAATAATATGTCTCACCATTTAATTGTCGTTGATAAAAGTACTGTTCCTGTTGGAACAGCAGATTTGGTTAGAGACAAAATACAAGAATCATTAAATAATAGAGATTCTGATTTAAGTTTTGATGTTGTGTCTAATCCAGAGTTTTTAAAAGAAGGAGCAGCTATTGATGATTTTATGAGACCTGATAGAGTAGTTGTTGGAGCAGATAATGAAGATTCCTTAGAAGCTATGAGACAATTATATGCTCCTTTTACATTTAATCATGATAGATTTATTGGAATGGATATTCGTTCTGCTGAAATGACTAAATATGCGGCAAATGCTATGTTAGCAACAAAAATTTCATTTATAAATGAGATGGCTAATATTTGTGAGCATGTTGGTGCGGACATTAATCAAGTAAGAATTGGTATTGGAAGTGATAAAAGAATTGGTTATCAATTTATTTATCCAGGTTGTGGATATGGTGGTAGCTGTTTCCCAAAAGATGTTAAGGCTTTAATAAATATAGCTGATAATAGTGGGTATAAGGCAGAATTAATTTCATCTGTTGAAAAAGTTAATAATAGACAGAAAAATATTTTATTCAAGAAAATTGTTGATAGATTTGGTACGGATTTAAAAGATATGAAGTTTGCCGTTTGGGGACTTTCATTTAAACCAGGTACGGATGATATGAGAGAAGCTCCATCTATTAACCTTATCAAATCTATTACAGAAAGTGGAGGTAAAGTTGCAGCTTATGATCCTAAAGCAATAGATCAGGCAAAGTTTTATCTAGAAGCTGTAGATATTGAATATCATTCTGATAAATATTCTGTTTTAAAAAGTGTAGATGCAGTAATACTTGTTACTGAATGGAAAGAGTTTAGATCACCTGACTTTTATAAAATGTCTCAGTTAATGAAGTCAAAAGTTTTAATCGATGGAAGAAATCAATTCTCTTCAGATCAAATTAAAATACATGGATTTGAGTATTATCAAATTGGTGTAAAGTAATATCATGAAATTCCGAAAAGCCCTTAAGTCTGATTCGGTAAAAGATTTTTTAAGTTTATTTTTTTCCAATATTCTTCAGAAAATATTTGGTTTAGTAAGAGAGCCCGTAGTTGCATTCTTTTTTGGTTCCTCTTTACTATATGCAAATTATTTATTACTTAGAACAATTGCAGATTTCTTTTCTCAATTTACTGTAGGAAATGCTTTAAAAGCAAATTTACTTCCAAAATTTACAAAAGTATTTGAGAAATATCATGATGTTTCTTTTAAAAAAATAAAAATTTTTTCAAAAAAGACTATGATATTATTGTTTATCTTAAGTCAGATTATACAGTTTATAATTATTTGGTATTTAGATTGTGATTATACAACTAAATTAAAATTAGTCATAGTGTCTATTTTACTTAGTATAAGTATTTGTTTTAACTTTTTAAATACAATTTATTTAACAATAATGCAGGCTGAAGCAAAATTCTATTCTTATTCATTAGCAACAACACTAAATTCTTTCTTAGTTGCAGTATTTATATATCCATTAACCTTCTTTTTTAAGGTATTTGGTTTAGTGGTTAGTAGATTAATAGGGATTCTCTCTTTAACAATTGTTTACGTAATTCCTATGAATAAAAAGAAAGATGGATATGAGATTCCGATCTCTAGAGAAGATTTAAATTTTCCAACTTTAATACTAGGGAATTTTGCAAATATCATTATTATTTCATCTCGTCTAGTTTCTGGCTTAGATGGGGGAGTCTCTATTACATATTATACATATTCCGTCTTTATTCTAAATGCCGTATTAACTGCAATTATTGGAAATATTAGCACTCTTCTACTAAGAAAGGTTTCTATAAGAAAGAATAGTATGTTTATGTTATATTCTTTGTTAATCTCTGTTTTTGTAGGTATTGGATTAATATTTTGTTTAGAATTCTATGGATATGAATTAATAAAGATGATTTATATGAGAGGAAAATTTAATTTAGAAGATGTTCAGAAAACAACTCAGTATATTCAACATTTAAGCTATGCTTTTGTTTTAATCTTTATTTCTACCACGCTATTTCAGCCATTTTTCTCTTTACCTATTGAATCAAGTAGAAAAGTCAGAAGGAACATCTCTTTTATATTTATATTTTCTATTTTATTTGGTTTTATATGTTCTTTATTTACGCATTATTCAGTAATTACAGAATCTCTAATAATGATATATTCTACTACTTTGGTAAGTTTGATTTTATCTGTATTTTCGTATAATTATTATTTAAAAAACAATAAGTAATTGGAATTATCTGCTTATATATTTTTGATTTGTTTGTCTTCATTAACAATATTGACAGAAAGCAGAAGGATTTATAAGTGGATATTTATTCCATGTGCTTTTGTTTTTCTGTATATTGTAAGAAACGAAGGATTTGACACTGATATAATAGATTATGCTAGACAAATGCGTGCTACAGGAATGGATCTGTATTATCTTAGAGAATTTATTTTTTGGTTAGGAAGTAGATTTGTTTATTTTGTGATTCAAAATGAATTCTATTCATTTTTGTTGATGGATCTTATATGGATCCTTGTAATGATAAGAACAGGTAATATGATGTCTTCTAATAATATAGAAAATATTAATAATGCATTATTAGTTGTACTACTAACATCTTTTCCATTTGTATTTGGTTATGAAAATATATATAGACAATTTTATGCTACTGTTTTTGCTCTTTACTCCTACTCTTTAATAGAAAAGAGACAATATAATTATATCTATGTATTTATCATTTCATTTTTCATGCATAATATAGTTGCTCTATTATTGCCATTATTTTTTATAAAAAGATTTTATAAGTTTAACTTTTCTGACAGAATATTGATATCATTAATTGTTTCATTGTTATTTGTTGCTAGTTTAAGTATCTTATCAAAGTTAAAATCAGCAGAACAGACAGGTTTAAATATGGGGGTGTTTTATTTATTAATATTTGTATTCTTGTTGTTAATAGGATTGTTGTTTTTTAGAAAAAATATTTATACTTTCTTTGAAAAAGTTCCTTCGTTATTGTTTATTGTAGTTTTGATGACAGGGCTTGTAACCTTAAATGTAGATATGGTAGCTGAAAGGTTAGGTATGATGTTTATTTGCTTTATTACATATGATCTTTATGTATATTCATCTCAGATAACAACTAAAAGCATCAGAAGGTTAGTTCGATTGTCTTTAATGTTATTATTTACATTACCAACACTTTTTTTTGAGAGTTCAAAAAAATTCTTAATTTAAATGGAGTTATTTTTGTATATATTTTTGATTTTATTAGGAGTAATTACTATTCTCTCAGAAAATAAATATGTAATGTGGTTGTTTTATATTCCTTGCCTTTTATTTTTTATGATAATTGTTAGAGCTTCAGGTTTTGATACAGATATGATTACTTATGCAAAAGAGATGTCTTCTAATACGCATAATTTATATTATTTGAGGGAATTTGTATTTTGGTATAGTTTAAGATTTTTCTATAATATTCTTAATAATGAAATAGCTGTTTTTCTTCTAATGGATTTAATTTGGATAATTACTTTAATCAGAACTTCTGTTAATTTATCAAAAGAATCTTTAAATTCTAATAACTTATCAATAGGACTTATTGTAGTATTATCTACTAGTTTTCCATTATTTTTTGGTTATCAAAATATATATAGACAACTTTTTGCAACATTAGTTGCTTTATATTCTTACTCCATAATAAATAGTAGTTATAAAAAGTCTATTTTTTATTTTTTAATTTCTGTTTTCATACATAATATCTCTTTAGTTTTACTTCCCATTTTTTTCGTTAATAAACTATTAAATTTAAATATATATCTCAGAGTTATCTTATCTCTAATCTTATCTATAGCATTTATTATGCTTTTTAGTTTTGCTTCTCAATTTAAATCAGCAAAATCTACAGGTATTGATATGAGTTTAGTTTATTTAATTATGTTTGTTTTCTTTCTTATTTTGTATTTAATAAAATTTAAATTTAGAATTCTTGATTTATTTAGAAAAACTCCATCATTACTTATTGTTGTTATTCTAATGAGTAGTCTTTTTTCATTTAAATTTGATATGATCTCAGAAAGATTAGGGATGATGTTTCTAGTGTTTTTTATATTTGATTTATACAAGTACTCTAATTCAATCGAAAAATATAGCAATCGGATGTACTTTCGATTATCTTTACTTTTAATGTTTAGTGTTCCTGTTTTATTGTTTAATAGTTCAAGATTATTTTTAAATATAAATGTTAATAGTTTGTAATGGAATATTTAAATCAGGTTCTACCTGGTTGCACGCAATTGTCTTAGAGATTTTAAAAATTAAAGAAGTTAGAGTGTCTAAGATTGATAAAAAATATACAAATAATGTGAAATCTCCTACCCCAATTATAGAAAGTAAATTTGAAGAATTTCTAAGAAATGAAGACTACAAAAACAGAACTTTTGTCAACAAATCTCATTTTTTTCAAGTTAGTACACTTAATAAAAATTATAATGAATCAGTTGTATTTCTCTTTTCCGAAAGAGATCTAAAAGATTCTATTGTTTCTCACTATTTTCACGTGAAAAAGAAATATAATTATATTTCTAGTTTTAGTATATATTATTGGACTATTGGAAGATTAAAGGCTTATGAAATAGTAAGATTTAATCAGATGTATAGAAACTATTTTAATGATGATAATTTTATTCATTATTCAACTTTAATAAATAATTTTAGCTCTGCTGTACAAAAAATTGCTAATTTGATTGGATTTTCTTCTTTATCTAAAGAAGAGATAAATAATTTGAAAGAAAATACTTCATTAAGCAATATGAGAAACAAAATTTTAATTGGAGATTCAAATTATTATTCTACAGTAACTAAAGGGAGAGAGGATCTAATTAGAACAGGAAAAGAGAGAGAATATTTAACTTTTTTCTCACTTAAGAAGATTCAGGATATCAATAAAATTGAAAAATTAAATACATCTATTTGTTTTAAATTTTTGTATTATTTTGCATTCACATTAAGAAGAAAAATTTTACAAATAGAATAGTGTCAATATGGAGAAAATATAATGGAGCTTTAATCCCTACCACTCCTCCTCATATAGAGGTGAATACAGATAATATTACTCAAAAACTGAAAGATGAAAAAGCTTTTTTTGCTCGTTGGACTTCAGATTTTGATCAAGAAGAGAAGTCAGAATTTTGGTATGTTATTTGTGATAAAAAAATGTCGCTAAGCGGTTACAGTAGAAATACTAGAAGTAAAATCAATAGAGGTAATAAAAAACTATATGTAAAGAAAATTTCAAAAACATTTATAATTGAAAATGCATATAATGTATATAAAAAAGCTTTTAAAAGATATGAAGCTATTTCTTCCCCTAAAAGAAAAGAAGTTTTTAAAAATTCTTTAAAGAATTTAGAGGGAACATGGGATTTTTGGGCAGTTTTCCTTAAAGAAAATAATCAGATTGTTGGATATAGTCAAAATAAAATTATTGATAATTATTGTGATTACTCCACAATTAAATTTGACCCTGATTTTCTTAAATTTTATTCAAGTTATGTTTTATATTTTCAAATGAATCAATATTATTTAAACCAAAATTCATTCAAATATGTCAATATTGGAGCAAGAAGTTTACTTCATAAAACTAATACTCAACAGTATTTAATTGAAAAATTTAATTTTAGAAAAGCTTATTGTAATTTACATTTAGAGTATAGATCTTCTTTAAAAATTATAGTAAAAATTTTATATAGATGTAAATACTTATTTAAATTTTTAAAATGGAATTTTTTATTCAATAAAATTTATGGATTATTGTTGCATGAGGAAATTAAAAGAACTTTTTCGTTAAGATTATTAAAAAATATTAAACCTGTAATCGTTATAGGAGCAGCTAGATCTGGAACACATTTAATTGCTTCTACAATCAGAGAAAATATTGATTGTATATATTTAAATGAGATAAATGATTTATGGAAAAAAAGATTTCCATTTTTAACTCTTGATGAAATCGAGAAAGATAAAATAACTCAATCCAAATTAATTAAGATAAGAAAAGATTTCTCTAATCTTTTAAAAAATAAAGAATTTCATCCATTTTTATTAGAAAAAACAGCCTCTAATTGTTTGAGATTAGATTTAGTTCAAAAGGTATTTCCAAATGCAAAGTTTATACATATTCTTAGAGATGGTAGAGATGTAGCTGTTTCAACTAGAAAAAAATATTTTGGTGATATTAGGAAAATATCAAGTCAAGATACCTCTACAATCTCATCTAAAAATAGATTTATTAATTTCTTTGAAGAAATTTCTCATAAAATTAGAAATGGATTAACACCTCTGATGTTTATTTCAAATTCCATCAGATATTTAAGAATGAGTTTAGTTATTTTAGGTTTTAAAAAAAGAGATTTCTGGGGACCAAGATTTAAGGGGTATAGAAAATTATATAAATCTATTTCTCTAATTGAGTTGGCTTCTGAACAGTGGAGATATAGTGTGCTGTCAATATTAGAATTTATAAAAAAGAATCCTGAAAATACAATTCTTACAATCAAATATGAGGATTTAGTTAAAGATCCAGACAAACAAATTTTGAAAATAATTAATTTTATTTTAGAGAATAATATTAGTACTCATAAATCTGTAAATCATAATATACAAACTAGAGGTTTTAAAAACTGGAAAGATGTTTTGACAACAAAAGAAGTTCGTATTGTTGAAAAAAGAATATATAGTTTATTGAAAGATTTGAAATATGAATAAATTAGTTTCAATTATTACACCCTCTTATAATTCTTCAAAATTTATTGAGGATTGTATTAATTCAGTGATCTCACAAACTTATTTAGAATGGGAAATGATAATAGTGGATGATTGTTCTAATGATGACTCTAAGACACTCATTGAAAAATATAGTAAAAAAGATAATAGAATAAAAACGATTTTTTTAGAAGAAAATGTAGGTGCGGCTGAAGCTAGAAATATTGCAATAAAAGAGTCAAAAGGAAAGTATATTGCTTTTCTAGATTCAGATGATTTATGGAAAAACAATAAGTTAGAAAAACAACTTGATTTTATGAGTAAGAATGATATTGCATTTTCTTTCACCTCATACCAACCTATTTCTGAAAATAGAGATGAAAAATATTCAGTAATAGTGGTTCCTAAAGAAATTAATTATAATTCTTATTTAAGAAATACAATTATTGGTTGTTTGACCGTTATAATAGATAGAGAAAAAACGGGAGAATTTTACATGTCAAATATTAGATCTTCTCATGATATGGCACTTTGGTTATTAATAATGAAAAGAGGTTTTTCTGCTTATGGTTTAAATGAAAACTTAGCGTATTATAGAGTTGTTTCTACTTCAAACACCTCTAAAAAATGGAAAGCTGCAAAAGATGTTTGGCATGTGTATAGAAAGGTGGAAAAATTAAACTTGATATATAGCGTAATATGTTTTGTTAGTTATGTTTATAATGCTATTAAAAAAAGAATTTAGATGACTAAACGATTATTTGATTTTTTTTCTTCTGTAATAGGACTTATTGTATTGACTCCTGTATTAATATTAATTTCTATTGCAATAAAAATAAGTTCATCAGGTCCAGTGTTATTTTATCAAAAGAGAGTAGGGAAGGATGGTAAACTTTTTACCTTAATTAAGTTTAGATCAATGACAGTACAACAGCAGTCAAAAAGTACCGCAACTGCTCGTGGTGATGTAAGAATAACTAAGATAGGAGCATTCTTAAGAAAATATAAATTAGATGAGTTACCTGAACTATGGAATGTTATAAAAGGTGAAATGAGTTTAGTTGGTCCAAGGCCTGATGTTCCTGGTTATGCAGATAAATTAGTAGGAAATGATAGAAATATTCTAAAACTTAGGCCGGGAATAACTGGAGCAGCAAGTTTAAAATATGTAAATGAAGAAGAGATTTTAGCTGCTCAACAGAATCCTCAAAAATATAATGACGAGGTTATTTTTCCTGATAAAGTAAAAGTAAATTTAGATTATTATGAAAATCAATCACTTTGGTTAGACATTAAAATTATATTTGCAACAATATTTAGATCATCCTATTAAATGAAAAACAAAAAAATATGGTTATCGTCTCCTCATATGGGGGAGAATGAATTTAAATATGTTACTCAGGCATTTGATTTAAATTGGATTGCCCCTGTAGGTCCTCATTTAAATGACTTTGAAAAAAATCTATCTAAGATTTCTGATAATAAATATGTAGCCGCTCTTGGGTCTGGTACTTCAGCCATACATCTAGCTTTAATTTTATTAGATGTAGAAAGAGATGATGAAGTCATTTGTTCTTCTTTTACTTTCTCTGCTTCTGCAAATCCAATAATTTATCAAGGAGCTAAACCAGTTTTTATAGATTCAGAGATGGATACTTGGAATATGTGTCCTGAATCTTTAGAACTAGCTATAATAGATAGGATTGAAAACAGAATCAAGCCAAAAGCAATTATTGTAGTTCATTTATATGGGATGCCAGCAAAGATGAATGAGATAATAGAAGTTGCAAGTAGGTATAATATTCCTATTATTGAAGATGCTGCAGAAGGACTTGGTTCTACTTATTATAATAAACCTTTGGGTTCGCTCACGGAGTTCGGAATTTATTCTTTTAATGGAAATAAAATCATAACAACTTCTGGAGGTGGAGCATTAATATCTTCTAATGAAGATTCTATTAAAAAGGCAAAGTTTTTAGCTACTCAAGCCAGAGATCATGCTCCTCATTATGAACATTCTCAAATAGGTTATAACTACAGGTTGAGTAATGTTTCGGCAGCTATTGGTCTAGGACAGTTAGAAGTTTTACAAGATAGAGTAGAAAGAAGAAGGCAAATATTTGAACATTATCAGAAAGAATTATCAGATATTAATGAAATATCTTTTGTAGAAGAACCTGATGGTTTCTATTCGAATAGATGGTTAACGACAGTACTTATTTCAGCAAACTCAAAAGTGAGTAGAGAGGATTTAAGATTAAATTTAGAGTTAAATAATATAGAGTCTCGACCACTTTGGAAACCAATGCATTTACAACCTATTTTTTCTTCCTGTAAATATTTTGGTTCTAATAATGCAGAATATTTGTTTAAATATGGATTATGTTTACCCTCAGGTTCTAATATGACAGAAAATGATATAGCAAGAATAATTACTAATATAAAAAGATCTTTTGAAAAGTAGATTACTTACATTAAGCAGATTATACAAGCAAATAATTACATTAAGCTTTGATATAGTTATTTTAATTTTCTCATTATGGTTATCCTTTGCATTGCGTTTTGGTGAACCTTTGAATTCATATCTAAATGAGAATTTTTGGCTATTTATACTTATTCCTATTGTTGCAACTCCTTTATTTATTAAATTAGGCTTATATCGTTCTGTTTTACAATATACTGGGATTAAAGTAATAACAACTTCTTTTAAGGCAATAACTATTGCATGTTTTGCTATTACATTTTTCATGTATTTTTTTCAAGAAAATGATTTACCAAGATCTATTATGCCTATATTTTGGTTTGTATCTAATACCTTTATTATTACTTCAAGATTTTTACTAAAAGGATTTATGTATTCTTGGGATACTCAAGTTAATAAAAGAAAACAGATTATTGTATATGGAGCCGGAAGTGCGGGAGTGCAAATAGTCGAAAGTTTAAAAAAAAGCATGGATTATGCACCGGTTGCATTTATAGATGATGATAAACAAAAGCATGGTACTATTATAAATTTTATTCAGATTTTTTCCTTTTCAAAATTGGATAAAGTAATTAAGAAGTTTGATGCTAAATTAATATTACTAGCTATTCCTTCTGCAACACAAAATAGAAGAAAAGAGATCATAGAAAAACTTTCTAAATTTCCAATAGAGGTAAAAGTCTTACCCTCAGTTGATAGTATTGTAAATGGGGAGGTAACAATTGATAGTATAAAACATGTTCAAGTTGAAGATATATTAGGAAGAACTCCTGTAACTCCGCAGGTAAGTTTGTTAAAGAAGAATATAAAAGGAAAAAGTGTTTTAGTTACAGGAGCTGGAGGAAGTATAGGTTCAGAGTTATGTAGACAGATTTTAGAGTTAAGTCCAAAAAAGATTATCTTATTTGACAACTCAGAATATAATTTATACTCAGTTCATCAAGAGCTTTTAACAAGTAAGAAGAGAGCAGAAATCATACCAAAACTTGCAACAGTTACTAATTTCCATCAGGTAAATAAGATCATCTTATATTATAATATTGATACTATTTATCATGCTGCGGCATATAAACATGTTCCTTTGGTGGAAATGAATATATCAGAAGGAGTTTATAATAATGTTATTGGAACCTATAATCTAGCAAAATCTGCAAAAGAAAATAAGGTTCAAAATATGCTTTTAATTAGTACAGATAAGGCGGTCAGACCTACTAATGTTATGGGTGCTTCTAAAAGATTTTCAGAACTAATTTTACAAGCTTATGCTGAAGAAGAAAATTCCACCTGTTTTTCTATGGTTAGATTTGGAAATGTATTAGATTCAGCGGGTTCTGTTGTTCCTCTCTTCCGAAGACAGATAAAAAATGGTGGTCCTGTTACGGTAACTCATAGAAATATTACTAGATATTTTATGTCAATTCCTGAGGCAGTACAATTGGTATTGCAAGCAGGAGCTATGGCAAAAGGTGGCGATGTGTTTGTTTTAGATATGGGAGATCCGATTAAAATTTTAGATTTAGCTTACAGAATGATTCATTTAAGTGGATTGAAGCCAATTGACACTTCGAACCCTGATGGAGATATAAAAGTAAAGTTTACAGGTTTGAGACCTGGAGAAAAGCTCTATGAAGAATTGCTTATTGGAGATGATGTAATACAATCAGAACATCCAAGAATAATGCAAGCAAGGGAAGAAAAACTTACTTTAGATGTTATTGAAGAGAAGGTAAAAGAAATAGCTACTCTTAGAGAAAAACAAAATGATTCTTCAATAAAAGATATTCTTCTAAAAAATGTAAATGGATATAAACCTCAGGACTAATGAAATTAGCAATTTTAGGAACTAGAGGGGTGCCTAATAATTATGGTGGATTTGAGCAGTTTGCTCAATATTTATCACAAGAATTTGTAAAGAAGGGGCATAAGGTTTATGTATATAATTCTCATAATCATCTTTATCAACAACCAGAATGGAATGGAGTAAAAATTATACATTGTAAAGATCCTGAACACATTATTGGGACAGTTGGTCAGTTTATTTATGATTTAAATTGTATTCTAGATTCTAGAAAAAGAGATTTTGATGTAATACTACAATTAGGTTATACATCTTCAAGTATCTGGAATTGGTTATTGCCTAGAAGACCTAAAATTGTAACAAATATGGATGGATTAGAATGGAAAAGAAGTAAATATTCTAAACTGGTTCAGAAGTTTTTATTGTTCGCTGAAAGATTAGCAGTTAAATCTAGTGATTATCTTATTTCAGATTCAACAGGAATTCAATCTTATTTACAAGATAAATATTCTGTAGAGTCTAAGTATATCCCCTATGGAGCAAATTTAGTCTCAAACACTGACGATTCTTTTTTAACTAATCTAAATTTAGAAAAAGGATCTTATAATATACTCATTGCTAGAATGGAACCAGAGAACAGTATAGAAACAATCTTAGAAGGCTTTTTAAATTCAGATACTAACAGAAAGTTCTTAGTAGTTGGTAATACTGAAAATAGATACGGAAAAAATATTAAAAATAAGTTTACAGATGATAGAATAGTTTATTTAGGTTATATTTCTGAAATTGAAAAATTAAATATTCTTAGAAAACATTCTCATTTATATTTCCATGGACATACAGTTGGCGGAACAAATCCATCATTGTTAGAAGCAATGAGTTCTGCCTCTTTAATTTGTGCACATAATAATGATTTCAATAAAGCTATACTAGAAAAAGATGCATTCTACTTTAATTGTAATAAATGTATAACATCATTACTTAATAGAAAAAAAATAGAAGAAAGAGATTTATTTGTATCTAATAATATAGAAAAAATAAAAAATCAATATTCTTGGGAAAAAGTTGTAAAAGAGTATGAAGATTTTCTAAAATCTATGTTTTAAAAATCAATTTTATCTCCATCCTTATATGCGACTATGAATGCTTCCCTATAACCTTTTTTAATCATCTCTTTTTGGTATGCAATAGCATCCTCCAAGCTGTAATACATACCAGCAAGATATGCGGTCATTCTTTCATTTATAGGTACAGTAATAAGATATTCTTCATCAAACATATCAGCTGGAGCTTCGTACTCCCCATAAGTACCAAGATTTACTCTAAATACATACTCATTTGCAACTCCCATTTTTATTTGCTCCTCTCTGTCAAATGAACGAATTAACTCATCTCTTCTTTTATTGTATAATTTCTGGTATTTCTCAGCCTTATTTATGTCTCCAAGTTCCTGATATAAATATACTAGGTTTTGATAAGGGTTTAAATAAAGTTTATCGTGTTTTATAGTAAGTTTAAATAATTTAATCGCATCTTTTATAAAAGAAGATTGTTTTGCTTTAGATTTCCATTTATCTGTTGATTTATCTCCTCTAACTATTCTTACCCCATAAGTGTAGTTTACAACCGCCATATTATAGGTCCAATCTCTAGTTTCGTAAAGTCTGTTAGAAATATTTCTAAGATTTCTTTTTACTTGTCCTAATTTATTGTTCTCTTCAGTACATAAGTAGGCAATAGTTAATTGTGCTCTAGAAAAATTTAGTCCATGGTTTTTTATTTTTCCTCTTTTTAATTTTTTCTCAGCAATTTTTAATTCTTCAATTGCTCTTTCATAGTTTCCATTACTTAACTCTTTTACACCACTATTATAAGACCCTACTCCTTCTTGAACTAGTGTCATGGATCTTTCTTTAATCTGAGATACTTTGTTGAATTGCAAATTATCATCATTTTTCACAATATTTAAGATTGTTACATCTGGTTCAACTCCTTCAATTGATAAGATATCTTTTGATTTTTCAGATTTAGGTTCTTTTTTAGAATTTTTTTGTTCCTTTTTTATCAATTTGGCTTCAGCAGTTTCCATTCGATCTCTTACCTTGTCAGCATTATTTTTATTATCAGTATTTCTATAAATTGCTTCTAAAGTGATATAAGCTTGAAAGTAATTGATGTCTAATCTAATTGCTTGACTCAAGTTAGAAGTTGCTGAAGTATAATTTCCAATAAGGTTATAAGCAATCGATAGATTGTAGAGCCATTTTTTTTCTTTTTCAATTTTGTTTGTAACCAAACTTAAATATCTGCTGGCTACAGCAAAATCTTTTTCTTTTCCAGAATTAGCATAACATAAAGCCTGATTTATGTTAATATAGTTATAATCGTGAGGAGTGATTTTTGCTCTTTTATAACTTTTTCTTGCCAACATAAATTGTTCTATGGCACCTGTATAATTTTTAGATTTCATTAATTCTACACCTTTAGAATAGAGTATGTTAGCTTCCTCTAATTTCTTAATGGAATTCTTTGACATATCTTTATTAGGAACTAATTTTTCAACCCCAGAAATTACTTGCCAGTCAAAAGCTTTTAAGTTTTCTGACCTATTTAAACTATCCATAGGTGAATTTGCGTAAGTTGAACTTGTCATTAAGAATAACGACATTACTAGTAGTAAATTGAATTTAATTATTTTCTTGAACATAATCTTTTTGTTTCAAATTTTATATTGCCAAATTAAGTATTTATTTTTAACTTATTGTATAATGATTCTATGGTTAATAATAGTGTTATTGTTAATAAGTTGAATAATGTACATTCCTTTCGAAATGTTTTCTAGGTTAATTCTTTCATTATTGTCTAATAAATCATTACTTGATATTGTATAAACAATCTCTCCAAAAACATTAATTATTGTAATATCTGAATCAATATTTATATTTGTTTTAATAGTAATCCAATCTGTAGTCGGATTTGGATAAATAGAAAAAATATTGTTTTCAGAATTCATGGATTCAACAATAAAGTTTACAGAATTTGAAATTCCAACACATCCATCTTGATCGGTCACTTCTACAGAATATACTCCTCCACTAGTTGGAGTAAAGTTTTGATTAGTAGCTCCTAGTATATTAGATCCATTACCATCTAACCATTGATAAGACAAGAATCCTTGAGTAGCTTCAAGACTAATTCCATTTACTGAAATCATTACTACGACCGGATTAGGTTCAGATATTATAATAGAGTTTGTTGCTAAACAGTTATTATCATCTTCTATAATTACATTTACTAAACCAGCGCATAAATTATTTGGATCTAGCCCGCCCCAATCTTCTGTATAATTACCTGTTCCTCCAGAAATTATTGTATTAGCTGTTCCATCACATTCTCCGAAACAACTAGTAGAACTTGTATTAAGTGATACAATTAACTCATTTGGTTCTGTAATAAGAACTGTGATTGAGTTTGTGCATCCATTTGCATCTCTTACGATATATGTAGAATTTCCTGCAGATAATCCGTTAAATATATTTGAATTTTGGAAGGATTGTCCATTATTATCAGAATATTCAAATGGAGCAAGTCCTCCAGAAAAAACATCTATTTGAACAGATCCATCTAAAAGACCATAACAACTAATATTGGTTTCTGTAGATGAAATACTCATAGAATCATTCTGTACTATTAAAACCGAATCAGTAGCGGAGCAACCATTCGCATCAATTACATTTACATAGTGCATTCCAGCATTTAAATATGTAGTAATAGAACTAGACCCAACATCCCAGGATGTAATATATGGATATTGACCTCCATATGAAAAGGCAGATGCTTGAGCTAATCCTCCGTAACATAAAGCAGTGTCCGCATTAGTTATTATTTGTAATTGTGAAGGCTGAGTCACTGTAAATGTTGTTGAAACAGAACTTGTAGAATCAGAAAGTATAAGTTCGTAGTTTCCAGCACATAGACTATCTAAATCTTCTTCTGTGGATGTGAATCCATTAGGTCCAATCCATAGATATGTGTATACTGAATCTCCTCCATCAGCTGAAATCATAATTTGTCCATTACATTCTTCAAAACATAATAAATTAGTTATAGAATCTAAGTGTATAGAAAGCGATGATGGTTCATCGATATAAATTAAATCAGTTGAAGAACAACCTGTCGAATCTGTAACAGTTATACTATAATTTCCTGAGTTAATTCCGATAATATCTTCATTTGTTGAACCAAATCCATTTGGTCCTGTCCAGCTATAAGAATAATTTAACATTCCCCCACCTGGTGTAATGTAGATTTCTCCATCATTTCCATTATATACACTGACATCAAAAATTGAATCAATATTAATGATGATTTCAGTAGGTTGGGTTAAAATGCTACTATCAGATATAGTACATCCGTTATTATCTGTTACTGTAATATTGTATATTCCGCTACATAAATTAGTATTACTATCTAATGAGGATCCATCACTCCAGGAGTAGCTATATGATGAAACCCCGCCATTAATCTGAGTTAAGATTATACCATCACAAGAATTATAACAACTTAAATTTGTTGTAATTAAATTTAAAGACAGTGCAGATGGCTCATTAATTGTAATAGATTGTGAATAGGAACATCCATTTGCGTCTAATAAAGAATCAATATAAATTCCTGCAGATAAGTTACTTTGTATAGTATCTGTGGTTGTAGATCCATCAAACCAATTCTGATATGGAGATGTCCCTCCGGTCCATTGAAGTTCTATACTTGCGTCGTTAGCACCATTACAAGAGATATTATATCCATTATAATTTGTAATAGTGTATGATGAACTTATAGAATTAGGTTGGTTGATAGTTATTGTGTCAAAATACATACATCCATTATTATCTGTAACAGAATACGGGTAAATTCCGGCGGGCACTCCAATAGGCGTAACAAAAGTATTTAACCCGTTAGCAAGTGGGTAGTTATATCCTGTCCAACTTAATAAGTAGTCTGTAACTCCCCCGTTAAATGTTACGGAAGCAGTTCCTGTACTGTCTCCATTACATAGAACATCTGAGGTGACAAAAGAGGAGGTGATTTCAGTTGGTTGATTTAATGTTATATTATCAAATAATGAGCATCCTACAGAATCTGTCATGGTGACTGAATAAGAGCCCGCACTCAGATTTGAAAGATTTTGTGTAGTATCTCCATTACTCCAAACAAAGCTTAAACTTCCTAAACCGCCGGCAGCTGTAGTAGTTATATTTCCATTAAAACCTCCATAACATGAAACCTCATAACCATTATAAGTAGGAGAGATTAAAGATAGTGTTAAACCATTTGAAGGTTGACTAACAGTTGTGTTGTTAGTTGTTGTACATCCGTTAATATCTGTAATAGTTACAGAATAATTACCAGCAGATAAATTATTTAAATCTTCACTAGTATCAGAATTATTCCACGAATAAACATAAGGAGAAGTACCTCCAAATACATTTAAATCAATAGAACCATTTGAAACTAAACAAGATGTTAAATCAGTCGCATTAATTGTTGAAGATAACATAATAGGTTCAGTAATAGTAATGTTATCATTATAGTTACAACCATTTGTATCAGTAACAGTATAGTTGTAAGTTCCAGCAGATAATGAGTTAGGATTATTAGTACCCCAATCTTGAGAGTATCCAGGTGTACCTCCAGAAATTGTTAGTGAAACACTACCATCTGAAAGTCCATTACAACTTACATTTGTAGTAGTCTGAGACACAGATATTGAATCTGGTTCTGTGATAGTAATAGTATCTGTAAAAGTACATCCATTATTATCTGTAATACCAAATGGATAGACTCCAACAGGAACGCCAATTGGAGTACTAAACACATTGACGCCTGCCAGTAATGGATAACTTAATGTGTCCCATGTTAGAGTATAATTGGTAGTTCCTCCAGAAATATTAACCAATGCGGCTCCATCTATAAATCCATTACAACTTACATTAGTTTGAGAGTAAGTAGCGTTTAATATTTGAGGTTCA
>MDTA01185584.1_pt1 | contig 34752 bp, 21 predicted proteins | sample 811151 | NCBI WGS metagenome assembly MDTA01 (sample SAMN05326648, study PRJNA326480) | marine metagenome | isolation source: seawater | place: Indian Ocean: South | collected 2010
AGGGCTAGGCGGTACAATTGGTTCCGGCTCAGGCTCAGGCTCAGGCTCAGGCTCTGGCTCAGGCTCCGGCTCAGTTGCAGGAGAAGGTGCAGAATCACCATCTGCTGAACCAAATTGGACTAGAGTAGAACCCACTGCCACCATATCTCCTACATCTCCACTTAGAGAAGCAATGGTGCCATTTACGGGCGATGGAATAGTGACAGTCGCTTTGTCCGTCATTACATCTACAATTGGATCATCCTCTGAGACCGAATCTCCTACAGAAACATGCCATTGAACTACCTCTCCTTCAACAACACCTTCGCCAATATCTGGCAACTTGAACTCGTAATCTGACATCTAATTCACCTGTGTTCTGTGTATCGCCGCGGCTATGCGAGAGGGTCCCGGCATGTAATCCCATTCAGTAGTGTGCGGGAAAGGAGTATCCCAACCAGTAACTCTCTCGATAGGGCTTTCGAGGTGATAGAAGCACCTCTCTTGAATAGAAGCAGCCATCTCTGCTCCGAACCCACTGGTCTTGGGTGCTTCATGGACAATCACACATCGCCCAGTCTTCTCAATCGATTTGATGATTGCATCACGATCCCAAGGCACCAGAGTCTGTAAGTCGATAAGGTCACAAGATACTCCACTGTCTTTGATTGCCTGCTCACAGACATGAACCATGGCTCCCCAAGAAATCACTGTACAGTCATCGCCTTCCATAGCCAGTCTAGCTTCTCCCAAAGGTATGGAGTAGTGCGCCTCCGGAACTTCTGCCTCAGGATGTCCTTCCCAAGTCGGGACATTGTGCGGGTCTCCGTAGAATGGCCCTCGGTAGCAGCGCTTTGGCTCAAAGAAGATGACCGGATCATTACTCTCTATGGCGCTAATCAGTAAACCCTTCGCGTTGAATGGTGTAGAACAGTAAGCGACCTTTAGACCAGGTGTATGAGTGAATTGCGACTCAGGAGACTGAGAGTGGTGATGCCCTCCTCTAATGCCTCCGCCCGCAGGCGTGCGGACCGTGACAGGAGACCAGAACTCACCGCCCGAACGATGCCTGATTTTAGCCAACTCATTCACAATCTGGTCGTAGGCTGGGAAGATATAGTCTGCGAACTGGATTTCAACTACTGGCCTGAGGCCGTTAAGGCCCATGCCGAAGGCAGCAGATAGGATCCCTCCTTCAGAGAGAGGCGAGTCGAAGACACGATGTTCGCCATGCTTTGCTTGGAGACCATCAGTAGTTCGAAATACGCCACCGAAATAGCCAACATCTTCGCCGAAGACAATCACTCCGTCATCATTTTCTAGCATTATGTCCAATGCGTTATTTAGGGATTGAATCATGTTCATATTAGCCATCTGATTCCTCCATCATTTCGTTAAACTGCTCCTCTAGATGCCACGGCATCTCTTGGTATACTTCTGTGAATATTGTATCGGAACTAGGATACGGCCCGGCTGCTAGATCTCCATGAGAGACGGCTTCCTTGTACGCGCTCATGACCTCTTCATCAATTCGCTTCTCTAATTCGGTGTGTTTCTCCTCACTCCACTCGCCAATCTCAATCAAGTGATCTCGCAACCTTTCCACAGGATCTCCGCCTGGCCATTTCGTGTGCTCGTCTCCAGGTCTGTAACGACTTGGATCATCACTACTGCTGTGAGCCCCGGCGCGATAGGTCAGGACCTCAATGTGGGTCGCACCAGCACCAGCCGCTGCACGCTGCCTTGCCCACTTAGTTACAGAGTATAGTGCCAGGAAATCGTTACCGTCGACGCGTAATGATGCAAGTCCGTAAGGAAGCCCTCTGGAGGCAAACTCTCCACCGCCGGTTGCGAAGTTAGCATGAGTCGAGATGGCCCATTGATTGTTAACGACATTCAATATGACAGGAGCTTTGTACACACTGGCGAAGTTGAGGGCGTAGTGATAGTCACCTTCTGCACTAGCTCCGTCTCCAATCCATGTGATGGTGACCTCATCTAAGCCCTTGTACTGCGAGGCCATTGCGACCCCAACAGCTTGGCTGAATTGAGTGCCCACTGGACTTGAGACTGAAATGAATCTACCCTCTCGATATGAATAGTGAACAGGCATCTGTCTGCCTTTGATGTTGTCTTCTACATTACCGATGCAGTGACAGATCATACTGACCATGTCTCGACCTCTAACGAATTGAGCGCCGGGCTGCCTATAGGTGGGGAAAATCCAGTCTTGAGACTCTAGTGCCATGGTCTGAGCTATGGCAACGCACTCTTCTCCATAGGATCGCATGTAGAATGATAGTTTTCCAGTTCTCTGCATCTTCATCATCCGATCGTCGAAGATTCTGAGTCTTACCATGTACTCTAGTCCCTGTCTGAGTTCGTCCGCACCCAGCCCCGGGTCCCAAGCCCCAGATGCCTTGTTATCGTCGCCAAGAACTCGGATTAGTCCAGCTGCGTGAGGAACAGTATCTTCAGAACCACATTTCCTTGGGTCAGGCATCTCAAGGTCTCCTGGCTGCCAAGGCCATGATTCGAAACTGGCCTCATCACCAGGGCGATATGGGGCATCAGGAATATTCAGACTAGGCTTCTTTTTGTCCATTCAATCACCTATCCCTTTACTTGCCCGCCCAAAAGGACTGGCGCTCCTCCGCGTGCTTCTTCCCAAAGTAAGCCGGCACGATAACTCGAACGAACAAGAGGGCCACTCGCAACGGCCTTGAACCCGATTTCGCGAGCCTCTTCATCCCAACTTGCAAACTGTGCAGGTTCTGGAAACCTGTCTACAGGCAGGTGCCGATCGCTTGGCTGTAAGTACTGGCCAAGTGTCAGCATATCGACCCCAGCGTCGAAAAGCAACCTCATTGATTCGCTCACCTCTTCATCGGTCTCTCCCAGACCGACCATAATGCTTGACTTGATTAGAATATCAGGACGAAGCCTACGGGCCTCTCGCAGAATTTCCAGAGATTGCTCGAAAGATGCCCTAGGGTCACGCACTAATGAGTCGAGTCTAGGTACACATTCTACATTGTGCGCAAAAACTCTGAGGGGCAGATTATCTAGTAATTCCTCAAGGGCCTCTAGGTTCCCATCCAGATCAGAGCATAACAACTCCAGCCCTACACTCGGACAACGCTCATTCACTGCAAGGATACAATCTCTGTAGTGTCTAGCACCGCCGTCTTCTAGATCATCCCTGTTAACGACAGTAATCACAGCATGATCGAGCCCCATTCTCACAACAGCTTCGGCCAACTCCGATGGCTCGGACGAATTCAATGCAGGAGGAATTTTCTCGGTACCAACAGCACAGAATCTACAACCTCTGGTGCAGACTTCTCCAGCCACCATGAATGTGGCAGTACCTCTTCCCCAGCAATCGTGGACATTCGGGCAGCGTGCCTCTTCGCAAACAGTGTGCAAACCGTGCTCATGAACACTTGAGCGTGTCTCATTGTATCTAGTCTGAGCATCACCTGTCGGTAATGAGGTCTTGAACCAAGTGGGTAGCCGCTTTCGTAATGACTTTCTTCGCTCAGCAGCACTCTGTCTAGGGGCACTGCCACAACCGCCTCCGATAACCGATTCCTCGTTGATGGTAGGGAGGCGAGTTGCCATCAAACCGTCGGATGGCGTACCGACATTAACCATTCTGCTACGCCTATCCTCTCTTGTGTGCGTATACAATTGGTAATATCAGATGTTGTCTTCGGTCGTTCATGGCCGAGGGTACCGTACTCGTTACAGGCGCGGCCAAGCGCATTGGAAGAGCGATTAGTCTGCGTTTATCTGGTGCAGGATACTGCATCGCTGTTCATTATCGAGGTTCAAGTAGTGAGGCCGAAGAAGTCGTCGCGACCATCGAGAAATCCGGCGGAACAGCATTCGCCATTCAAGCCGATCTAGCAGATGCCGAATCGGCCTCTAATTTGGTTCGTCTGGCTAGTATTCATGGACCACTATGTGGAATCGTAAACAACGCTTCTCTGTTCTTTCATGATGATATTCACAGTATAGATTCAGATAGTTGGGACGCTCACATGGATGTCAATGCCAAATCCCCTCTGCTTCTGATTCGATCTCTGAATGAGATTCTGGAAGAGGGACATTCTGCTTGTGTGGTAAATGTCCTAGACCAGAAGATTGCTGAACCCAATCCAGATCATCTGTCCTATACTGCCTCTAGATATGCAATGCTAGGTTTGACTGATGCATTGGCCAGAGGGCTCGCCCCTAGTATCAGAGTCAACGCCGTCGCACCCGGACACACTCTACCAAGCGACGACCAGACTGAGGAGGGATTCGCCAGAGCCCAGTCCGAATCTCCACTCGGGTACGGTCCGAGGCCAGAAGATATCGCAGATGCTGTCTGCTACTTAATCGGGGCTCGAGCGGTAACAGGACAGATTCTATTTGTAGACTCGGGCGAGAGATTCTTGTCAAGAGCTCGCGATGTTCTGTTTGAGACGGAGTAAATATGTCAACCAGTCATAGTGAAGCTATTGAGGCCCTACTCTCTAGCGGAGGAAACGCCTCGTCACTATTTCTTGAGGGTGCAATCAGGCTTGTCGATGTAGGAATATACGAACACGAACAAGGATCTCCTCAGAGAGTCAGGTTCGACATACATGTCGTAGTCGACGACTCCAGGCCATCTAACGACTCGATTGACCAAGTTCTCGATTATGAGTATCTGGTTTCTTCTCTCGACAGGGTAGTCGAAATGGATAGACCATCATTACTCGAGACCATGGTTTTGAGGCTGATTGATGAGGTGTTAGCGCCTACTGAGGTCGTAGCAGCTTCAGTTAGTGCAAGCAAACTCGATATCACAGATGACGACTCCAGACTAGGTTGCACTATGACTAGAGTCAAATGATGGTGCAGGGGGCAGGATTCGAACCTGCGAAGCACTTTGCACCGGAGCTTAAGTCCGGCCCCTTTGACCGACTCGGGTACCCCTGCAGTCCGTGAGCAGGGTGTTCTTCTCTTGAACCGAGCGCAAGATACCGTCTACAATTGACTCATCTCGTACCCTTGGGGTACGAACGCTTTAACGCCACTCTGACGGCCGAATCACCGTGCATACGAGCAGTACTCCGGTTATCTCCCCGGGCAGAGCCCGCTTGGCTATCTTCGTGGCTATAGTGCTAATTGCTCCCATTTACTCTTCTTTCAGTGAGCCTTCTGAATTGAGAAATAGTGAGCCAATGATGGCCCAAGACGAGGTCGAACTCAAACTGTACACACTTTATCTTGCTTCCCAAAACACATCTGCAGGAGGGGACGGATACATCACAACTGAGGTCCCAGACTCCGGGGGCCAGGATTCAGCCAGCGCATTAGACAATGAGATAGAATTCCGCTCTAGCGACATGCTATCTTCATTGGAAGTTTATGGGAGGTCTCAGCACGGCAGTTCTGGCTATTATGTCCCACTCGATTTGTTCCTCAGGGCAACAGGGCCCAATGGGGCTACAGTTGACTGGACAATAACACTGAAGGCCGGTGGCTCGCAAGTAGGAACCGCCTCATGGAGCACCGATGCTTGCACTCAGGGTATCACTAACAGTTGCAGTTTTGACCACGAAGAGTTCGATGTTGATTTAGGACAGGATGCTTCATTCACAGTCTCAAAGAATGAGATGCTGGAAATTTCAATCTCAGCTGAGATGTCTGGTTGTGAAAGCTCGGGTGGGCCATTCGGCAGTAGTTGTGATGCTGAGGTCGCATGGAACGAGATTGATAGTGAGCCGGACAGGTTTTCTCAAATCGAAGTCGAGGCAAATGCAATTTCGAACAGCCTAGTACTTCTGCAGAGAGAAGGGGCCGAATTAGCAGAAGGACCAGAATTGGATTGGTATCCAAACGATATTCTATCCGACAGAGCAATGCAGTTCACATTTGATGTAAAGAGCTCCTTCGGTAGATATGACATAGAATCTACCCGCCTTCTAATGAGAGATCCCAACGGAGTCTACCGAATAGACCATATCATCAACGAAGATGATGAGGACATAGAGGATACAAGCCAGGGCATTTTTGGCGAGTTCATGTGGACATATCCCGGAGGCTTGCCAGCCGGAGAATACTCAGTGGAACTGGAAATCACCGATATTCAAGGTAATGATTTCTTGATTGAGCACGAACCAATTGAGATGCACCAGTGGGGCGTCTCAATCAACCACCGCCTCGATAAGACAACTGAGTATATCGCGCCCGGGCAAACCACTGCTATCCCTCTACAGTTGGTGCACAAGGGAGACTCTACCAAGTCGATGGAAGTGGAACTTGAGGTACTGACTAATTTGGGCAGTTCTTGGATTCTCGAGTTTGACTCACCAGGAGGATACACCCTCAATGCAGGCGGAGACATACTAAACCCGATTCTCACATTGACCGCCCCCGATGATCTCACTGGTACTCCAGAGAGTATTGAAATCAGGGCGGTCGCTGAGGCCGAAGTCGAGAGCGTATTGCAAGTCGTCCATCAAGACATCCTACAGCTCGACCTCGACAAGATAGATGTTTTCCAGCCGCCAGAGGTATCTTTTTGGAATGAAGACCACGATGTGCAGTTAGCCAATTCAACAAGACCAGATGATTTTGACCAGACTGCTCCAAGGTATGTCGAGTATGGCGAATTTACTCCATTCCTCCTTGAGATTTTCAATACAGGATTCGATGCAGACACTTTTCGCGTAGATGTATTGCAGAGAGCCAAATCTATTATTCAGATTTATGATAACGAGACGGGGCAGAGAATTCTAGAAGACGAGGGAGACGGAACATTCCATACTGCAATCCTAGAACGCCACTCTACGCAACAACTTCTATTCAATATCAAACCCTCTTCTGACCGGGATGATCCAGATATCGGGCAGATTGAGATTGAGGTAATCAGTGAGGGCAACTCGTCTTTACGAACCACAGTCGCATTCACCATTCAGAGAACCTTTGGAATTCACGCGGAAGTATCACAGGACTGTGATGGAACTCCATTAGGTCACATCAGGGTGAAACTGTGCTCTCCCGGCTCAGGCAATGCAGTTGTTGATTTCCGAGCTAGAATAACGAACAGTATGACAGGGGGGGAATCTGCTACTTGGTGGAGAATCCAGAATCCTTCTTCTTTGCAGGAGAATCTCGATAACGATCCGGCCTATGGCCAATGGCAGTTCACTATCACCGATGACTCAGGAGATTCTGTACCACGAGTCTCGTTAGGTCCGGGAGATTTCTCTGAGGTCTTCATTACTGCAATTCTGACCAATCAAGTGGTCGCTGGAAATCACACAATCTATCTTAGAGTAATAGAAGACATCAATGAAGATGATGCGAGATATTTCGATCTACCCATTACTTTCGAAATAGAGGCTGGTGAGCCTGAGCTACAGATTGTCCAAGTCTCACCAAATTATGAATTAGTGCCAGGAGAAACCTACTCATTGCAACTGAAGGCCAAGAATAATGGCAACGGCCCACTAACGGTGCTACTGGATGCAGAGGTTGAGGAGTCAGGCTGGAAAGTAGATATTGATGGCCCATCAGGTTCGCCTCTAATTGAATTGGGGGCATTTGAAGAGACCACATTTAATCTCGATGTTACCGTTCCAGAATCAGCTAACAACGGCGATCAGATTCCAGTAATAGTGATTGCCACTCCGTTTGATACCGAGCAGAGTTGGCCCGATGAATACTCTGCTGAAATTACTGTAACGATGACTGTTGGGATTTCTTCGATTTTTGACATCCTGGTTAACGAGGTAACGCATCCTAGAATCTCGACCCTCATTATCGCGCTTGTCGGAATACTTCTTTTGTTCGCTGGGATTCAGAGTAGAATGAATCGTCGAAGATGGACTTCCCATCTAGCATATCTGGAATCCTTAGGGGGAGACGATGACGAGGATTCTGAGGCAGAAGAGGACGATTCAATCCCCGCCCCAGTAACGATCACAGAAGAAGAAGAGTACGACGATTATGATGACGACGAGATAGAACTCGTATGATCCTCTGTGATACCTGTCCGAACGACGCTCCATTCGTCTTAAGACCCTAACTTTCTGCCGTAGGCAGTAAGGGGTGACGGAGCGTTGTCAATGCTAGATGATTCTACAGTCCGCATATTGCCTCGAAAGCGTCGGTCAGCACTACTGTTCGCGGCTCTGTTGATGCTATCTTCACACGCTGCTTTCCAGTTCGGACAATGGGAGGCTCTGGCCAGTACTGATGCGGATGGAGACGGCCTAACTTATGGATTAGAGTTCTACATCAATACCCAGCCCCAAGACTGGGATTCTGATAACGACGGCCTTCCTGACGGATGGGAGTGGCAATACGGCCTAGATCCACTTTCTTCTACTGGAGACAACGGCTCAACGGGAGATCCAGATGGCGATGCGTTCACTAATCTGAATGAGTATCAATATGGGATTCCCGCTGGTTGGGATTCCACATCCACTCCCACAGTTTTGGACAATGGCGTTTGGTGGAATGGAACAGTCCCAGTAAGGCTCTGGGACGAAGAGAGTGCAATGCAGATCATCCAAGGAACTGGCTCCGATGGTGTGGACGAAGATCCAATGGGGAATATCTGTAACGACGGTATGGATAACGACAAGGACGGTTTGGTAGATAGTTTCGACAATGATGGCGATGGCGACGCCGATTGCAGCAGCGACGATGACGATGGCGACGGACTCATTGACGAGGATCCAGATGGCTGGGATACCGATGGCGACGGTATGCCCGACGCATGGGAAGTAGCAAACGGACTTGATCCCACATCTAATTCGAATATGGACGGGGCGAATGGAGATCCCGATGGAGACGGGTTTGGCAACCTTTGGGAATATGTCAATCCAACTTGGGGTACTAGAAATGGTTCCACTAATCCTCCGACCCAGTACTTCAGACCCGGTCCATTCAATATGACAGCAACAGAGTCTCCATGCAATCCAGTATTGGGACTTGGCCCAGGCGGATGCCTGATATTTACTGCCGAAGTAGACGGCATCACTCAAACTGATCCAAACAACAACGATACTGATGGAGATGGTTTGAATGACTCATACGAGGCATTCGTTCTTCTGACTGATCCAACCTCTGTTGATACAGATGGAGATGGTATTTGGGATGGCGTCGAAGTCAACGGCTCTTACGGTGACCCGCCTCAAGCAACCGATCCAAGAAACAACAACACCGACGGCGACCAATTTGATGATGGAGAAGAGGACCTCAATGGCAACGGCGTAGTTGATCCCGGAGAGACTGATCCTACGAGAATAGAGGATGCCGGAGACTTTGACAATGACGGTATCGATAATTGGGAAGAGAACATGACATGTACTCTATGGAATGTTTCAGATACCGACGGAGGAGGAGTGAATGATGGTGACGAACTCTCTCTAGCCCATTCGACTGATCCTTGCTTGTCTACCGAGACGATAGAGAAGGATATCATCGACTGGGATCCGATTAGTTCTGTATTAACTATCAATTCGACCACTATGCTCAATCCAAATCCTGTCGATTGGAGGCAAAATGGTGCCCCCATGGCGTATTATGTGTCATCTAATGGAAGTTTGACCGGATTCAGATTCCAGTCTATACTGAGCAATACTCTGAGGAATGTGGATATCGATCGGCCCGTTGACGCAATGTCAGTAGTATTCACTAATTTCTCTTGGTGCTGGAATGCTACTTCGGGGGCGATAAATGAACCACATTGCGACGACGATTATGCCGACACGGACGGTGACGGACTTGCTGACTGGGAGGAGTTTTTGGGAACCTGGGGTTACTTATCTCTCGCGAATCTTTCAGATTCTGATGACGATGGTGTTAACGATCTGGACGAAATTCTAAACGATACAAATCCCATGAATCCATGTCATAATTTACTGGATACCGATGGAGATGGGCTGAATAACTACTTTGAGAATACCACAGGTTGCTCCTTGGAATTTGGAATGGGTGGCAATGGGACTGTTGATACATATTTCACAATGTGGAATGTTTTTGATACCGATAATGGAGGAGTTGGTGACGGACAGGAATATGTCGACGGAACCAATCCCCAGAACAATTCTGCAGATGACTTGAATCCGATTGATAACGATGGAGACGGAATCCCAGACACCATAGAACAGCAGATTGGTACGGACTGGAGGGATCCGGATACAGATGGAGGAGGAGTTCCTGATGGACAGGAATGTACTCAGGAATATTGGGGAGTAAACTGCTTAGATTCCGATGGAAATCCATGGGATCCAAATGACGACATCGATGACAACATGCTGTACTTCGTTGCTGAAAACACTACAGAAGGAGTGGATCCATCCCTAAAGCACTACTGGAGATGGCACACATATGACTACTACACCGGAGTCTCCTGGGGAGTCAACACTTCCTTAGTGGGCTATACTCAGATGTTCTCTGAGTGGTCGACTACGCAAGGCGTTGCCGATCCAAGTTTCTGGAGCGGCAACGAATCATTTGGTTGGACCATTAATTTCAATGACGACGGCATAATGGGCCCAGGGGAGGAATTGATTGTCCCTTACAATGCAGTCAACTTTACCAGCTGGTTAGACACTAATGCTGGGCTAAACTTCTCTAATTTTACACGAGATATTCTGATTGACCAATCTACTGTTGACACTCTGTTTGTTACCGCTCCGCAAGTATTCTTTGGAACTGAGATTACATCCAATTCTACATCCTTCTCTGGAAGTAGTTACGCCTACGATATGCCGGATTTCTTCTCTAGGGACGGCGAGTATGTTGAGGCAGTGACTCAGACTGTAATCAATGAGTCTGGAGCGTTTACTGCTTGGGATAAAGTTCTGGCAATTCAGGATTTCTTGATTAATGGTAATTCTACAACTAATTTCACCCTTAATCACGATGGTTCTGGCAGGACAGATGGCCTAGAAGCTGACAGCGATATAGCACATTGGATTCTAAACACCACTAAGGAAGGAAGTTGTGATGAATTCACCACAGTTTTCTCAGTAATGCTCAGAGTCGCCGGCATTCCCACGCGCAAGGTTACTGGTTTTGCGGGAGGAACTTGGACAGGAAAGTCATTCGAAGTATATGGTAAAGACTTCACTCGCTGGGTGGAGGTGCATCTCGAGACCAACCAAAACCAAGGAGGCTTAGACATGGGCTGGATTCCATTTGAGGCCTGCCCTCCAATGGCTGCTCTCGAAGTGGTTGACGAGGACTGGGGCCCGAACTGGTTTGAGAGGAATATGTCCTCAGGCGATATTTGGCTAAATGGGACTTTACAGTTTGTTGAGAATTCCACAGGTGCTGCGAATATCTCGATTTACATGTACTTGGTAAAATCGAATGATACTGGTAATGTTCCTGGTAGCGCTGCGGTATCTGAGCATCTTGTAGCAAACGGTACGACCGACATCAATGGGTCATTCGCGTTGAATGGAACTCCTGAGCAACCAATTAATCCTGGATACGGATCATTAGTCCTCCATCTATTCGAGAAGGGTTATGTTGGCTCTCAGGGTATCTCTTTCACTTGGAAACTCAATGTCTCTGACGACTCTAATCTGAGTATCCACGAACCTCCTCCTTCCGATCAGCCAATGCTGGGGGCGGGGGTAGAAACTCTTGTATCTGGAGATTTATCTCTCGCTAGCTCTCCGTTCACGGACCCATCCTCCCTTGACAATATGCAGGTCATTCTGAATTACACAACGGTGAATGATGGCCCAGTCAGCCTGATTGCTGATGTTGGCGCAGGAGGATATTACGAGTTCTCAATAAATATCAACGAATCAGAGCCATTAGGTACAATCAACGCCTCTCTAGAGTTCAATGGCTGGCACGAAGAGGATCTCAATAACGCATCTATTCCATCTTATCACATCAGGCCAACTTCAAAGGCGTTCATGTTCAACATCACCCCAGCTCCAAATCTGACTGTCACCCTCGAGGGGGCTGGTTCAAACAATAGCATCCTGGAGATAGATTCCTTAATCCACCTAAATGGGACAGTATTGAGCAGAGGGCCTTCTCCTGAGGCACTCAATGGGACTCTCTATCTAAAGATGCGTAGAGCCAACACAAACGGACCCTTTGTGACGCTCACATCATGGGAACTAGATTCTAACAACTGGACATCAACTCCAGGAGAATTCTCTCTAAATTGGTCGTTCTCTGCATCAAGCGTCCCATTGCCAGCAGGAGAGGTACAGGTCAAGCTGGAATTCGACTCAGACGGACTGAACGCTAATGATCAGACAACTTTTACTGATGAGTTCGGAATCAGGAGTTATGTCGAGTTCTCATATCAACTACAAGCTATTCCCAGAGGGAATCAAGCAGTAGTTGAGGTTGTATTGACTGATCACACAAATACTTCAGTTGCCGATTTCGCAGGAAGCTACTCTCTTTTCCTTAATGGGACCGAGGAGTGGAATGTTACTGACCCGGACATACCTCGTTTAGATGTGGCATTTACTCCTCCATGGGAAACCTTCGCAGGAGACTATACTTGGGTCCTGAATTATACTGGTTCCACATGGTTCCAACCTGCAATTGTAAATGATGTAATTAGGATCCAGGGAAGAGCTAACGCTACCGTCCAACTAGGTCTAGATTGGACTCCAAGAGGGTCGACAAATTGGATATCCGGATTTGCTAACGATATTTTCCATGATGTCCCAATTACTGGTAATAACTCGTCTATAGTGGTACAATTACTGGTTCCATCCGACTTGCCCCCGGCGCCCGATGGATCTCCTTCTCCTCCTGTGGTGTATCGTTTAGTCTCAGGTTGGATTAATGAGTCTACAGGGGGCTACAACCTGACATTCTCGATGCCATCAGGAGTTGGTTCTGGAGTCTATGAACTCAGGGTCTTACTTGATTTCAGTGTGAATTCTCAAGCAGGTGGAGAATATTTCAAGGTCCAAGACGATGCTGTTTACAGGGCAGGAATTCAAACCGAATTCATCGTCGAAACTTCTCCCGAATCATTGGTTGTAATTGCCGGTTCTCAAATGACTATCAATGCGACAATCACAGATATAGAAGATAATTCGCAATTAGAAGGAGTCCTCGCTGACATCTATTTCGATTGGGGAGGTCCCAATCAACTGTTAATGGAAAACCAAACTACAGGAGCAGATGGAATAGCTGCATTCTCTCCGATTATCCCGGCAGACACCGCTCCGGGATATTACTCGGTCCGTGTACACGCTCCAGACGATGTAACAGACCCACTTGCCTTGGACGGGGCAGGAAGGTGGCTAGGAAATCAGAGCTTTGTTAACCTAACAGTCCAAGTCGCCAGTTTCGTAGAGATTGACAGTATCCCTCTTGAAGTGACAGCCGGACAAGCATTCTCGATGAGTGGAAGGGTATTGGATGCTGTTGATAGTAACCGTTCAGTGAATGGGCCAATGTCCTTGGAAGTATTCTTCTTAGCAGATTCCAGTGAGACTCTTGTCAATAGCGTCACTACTACTAGCAACGGTTCATTCACAATCTCAGTTCCAACCGATCCTCTCGGAGATGGAATAACCAGTGGGACAAAGACAGTAATCGTTAGCGTACTCAATGGTAGCACTCCGTTCTACCTCACGGGAACAGGCAATGCAACAATACTAGTCAGAGGAGTAACTCAATTCGTGGACAAAAATCCGATAATAAATACCGTCGTAGACCGAGGATCTTCGATCAATTTCGGAGCAAGACTAGTAGAGTCTAGCGACAATGATAGGCAACTAGGGGACCTTACAGTAGCGGCTAAGTTCGATAATACCTGGCTTCCAGAGATACAGACGAATGGCGTCGGTATTGCTAATTTCTCATTCGATGTTCCGCATACTCAACCACTGGGATTAGTTACTGTAACTCTATTCTTCAACGGCTCGTCAACACTGCATTCGATTACCTCTTTGATTACTACTATCACGGTCAGATCACCAACGAACCTAACTATTGATCCAATCATTGCCAATCCTGCAGCCGGTGAACTATTCACAATTAGTGGGGCCCTAACCTCTAGCAACGGCAGTGGAATCATTGATCGAAACGGTAACACCCTTGCACCATCACTCACATTTTCTATTGACGGACAGAGCAACACTTTCACAGTTACAGGAGGAAATGTCGAGCCTAATGGATCATGGTCTGCAGAGGTCAGACTGGATTTGACCTTCCCTCGAGGAACTCACGATTTGGTTGCAACCTACACGCCTAATGTCAACTACTACGGATCTAGCTCAGGCAATGCAACCTTCGACAGTAGGGGCTATTCTTTGCTAACTATTCTGGATCCAATTGATTTGGACCCAGATAGTAGAACAATCAGAGGCGATGTAATTAGTATCAATGTCTCGCTAATCGACAACGCCGGGCAGCCAGTAATCGCAGAGTCCGTCGATATCATAGTTGATGGTAATTTGGAGTGGCGAGGATTCACTGATATCAATGGGACGATGAATACTGTGATCAATGTAGATCCATTTAGAACTCCTGGTCCGATGACCATCTTCGCAGAATTCGCTGGAATTAACGGAACTACTGGACTCCTAGGTGACGAAACATGGACCCGTGTCATCATTCTCGCCCCTACTCAGTTGCAAATAGACTCGATTACAGGTTCCGCAATTGCCGGAGAAAGTGTAACATTCAGTGGCACCCTGTTGGACGAACATGGACAGAATCTGTGGCACGGAGGAAATCCTCAGGGAGGAATCATCCATCTTGAGATTGATGGAGTCAGTGTTGGCCCAATTTACTCTACTCAGTCAAATGCCACGACAGGACAGTGGAGTATCACATACGACCTGCCTCTAGACTCGGACTATGGTGCTCACAGTATGACCGTGAGATTCCTTGGCGGATTTACTTGGGTAGATCCTATGGGGCAGGGCGATTCTCTGAATCCTGAGTACTACCTACAGTCCGCATATACGGGCGAATTCAATGTGACACAGACCTCCCAGGTCGTATTGACTACTCCTCCCGGAGAAGTCGATAGGAACGAGTTGTTACTCATCGAAGGAATGCTGACCGATGGATCAGGCAGGGTCCTGCCCAACAGGCAGCTTGAGGTTTCTATGAACGGTCAATTCCTCACCGGCTTATCTGTAGATGAAAACGGAACTTTCAGCCTCTATATCCCTGTCCCGCCAGATATGGAATTAGGTCCGCGCATTGTACTAATTTCATACCAAGGCGAGGAATTCATCATTGGATCCAACTCTTCTACAATTTTCACTGTCTACGGCCCGGTATCCATAGCCATTGATGACCCTCCTGCAGTGGCTGTAGGCGATCCGATTATGCTTAGCGGTACTGTCAAGGATAACCTTCCAGAAGGCTGGCTGGCCAACCACTCTCTACAGATATTCGTAGATGGAATTCTGATTGGCATCACTAGCTCTGATGAGGATGGAGGATGGGCATATCTCTGGACTGTAACGGAAAACTTCGAGGTTGGCAACCACACTCTGACTGTCAGGGCACCTGAACAGGGTTACCACAGGCTTGGGACTACTGACACTACCTTGGTAATTGCATACCACACCGGAATGACTCTGCAAGTAGATAACGCGGTAGTCACCAGAGGTGGAACTTGGAATTTCACCGGAAGGCTGTATGATGACGACTCAATAGGGCGCCCCGGCCTAGAAGGAAGGGAAATCACAATCTCTCTTGACGGAGAAGATGTAGCAACAGTTTCCACCTCCATTGGTGGGACATTCAGTTACTCTCATGACCTAGGATACTCTATTGCCAGAGGCCCTCACATAGTTGAGTTCTCTTTTGCAGGAGAAACATTCTATCTCCCCGTGGAGTACAATCTGACAGTCTACTCAAGGGCGGATATAGAAGTCGAAGTATTCCCTAACAATCTGTACATCATCAGAGGAGATCCAACGGCGCCAATCAAACTACAAGGAAGAATTCTCGAAATTGGAGGCGACTCCAATGTGATGAGTAACATGTCAATCTCTCTCAAGTGGGAAGATAGCTTACTGCCACTTTCGGGCGATCCTTGGCCAGAAGATGGTACTGAGCACTTTGGATTGATAACAAACGCCATCCAAGTAATGCCTCCCGGGCCACTAACTCTTGTTATTACAGTCGAGCCCGACGGCTCTAGGTACCTGAATGGAGCATCTCTGGAAGTTGAAGTTGATATCCTGATATCAGTAATCTACAGATTTACTCCTGACTCTTTGTTTATCTCAGAAGGCCAGAGAATTATCAACGGCGCTGTCAATGTCACCGCATTAGATACCGGTCAACCGGTTGAGAACTTCCCAATATCTGCATATCTTGTGAACAGTACATGTGATCAAAGACACACTTCTACTCACTTTTCAGTTGTAGGTTTGACTAACCAAGACGGCCTGTTTACCTACGAGTTCGAATCTTTCACTGGACTACCGTCTTTCCATAATCAGACATTTTGGGGCGGACTAAGAGTCTGCTTCTCTACTGATTCAGAGTTTGTTGACCCAATTAACAAGACATGGCTTGCAAATTTCCCCGGCAGTATAGATATTACTTAAGAGAAGCAGTCAGCCAAGGCGTTCGGCTTTACTACGATGATTGGCCTCATACTGATTGCTATACTTCTGGCGGTCGGAGCCGCTATGTTAGTTCGTAGGAGGCGGAAGGCTACAATCGATCAATTGGCAGGAGTCTTCAGCTATACTGCTGAATTGTTAGCAGCCGGAGATGAGGTCAGGGAAGCGATTTTCAATTGCTACGAGAGCCTATGTCAAATCCTAATGAGCAGAGGGTTCCTGAGAAGGGACTTCGAGACTGTAAGAGAGTTTGAGATAGCGATTCGAAATGCCCTGCCGATTAGCGAACAGGCTCTAGTTGCGCTAGATCGTATCTTCGAGGAGGCAAGGTACTCGAGCCATGTACTCGGTGAGCCTCACCGCCAGAATGCACAGATGGCACTATCGACAGTTCTACAAGAGATAGATGAACTACAGGAGTTCCCAGAAAGAGACTCTTACATCGCCGATGAAGACTAGTTGAGTTCAAGCACTAGTCGGCCATTTGACCATCTGGCACCTGCTATTGAATCGCCCTCGTTCAGAGAGAAATGCCTGATGATGCCACCAAATCTCTCAGGGGCGATGAGCCTGACCAAAGCACCTTCTTCCTGATTTACCGATTCAACAACCAAATCCTCGGGCAGTGATGTAGGGAGAGGGATGGAAATTTCGCGTCCACTAATTTCTCCTCCAAGTTCAGAAAGTATCTCTCCGACCGGCCGAAAATCTCTCGACATTGTCTTGGAAGCCTCAATTGATTTGGATAAATCTGAGATAACTGATTCATGCTCCTTCATTGTCTCCTCTAGATGGGGGGACGAGCTCATGAATTCACCATGCATCTGCTCAGCAGTAGCATCTAGTCCAGAATCTCCTATCTCCAAACGCGCATCTGCCTCGGAGCTTGAGTGTGGCATCTCAACATGTATTCTCGACCACTGCATTACCACTCCGAGGCAAGAGACTCGGATGAACCCATTGCTCACTCAATATGCTTGGCAGGATCTGGATTATTCCTGAAAAATCGCTCTGCATGACGCTCAGTCCGGCCCGAATCTACACTCTCGACCATATGCAATCCTTCAGGTAGGCAGAACTTGTATCCTCGCTGCAACAACCTCTTCTCGAGAAGAACCACCAATGCCCGGTCCGCTGCTTTTCTGATAGGCCTCCCCATGGCCTGAAGTAACCTATTAATCGCTGGCTGTGAGCCTGCATATCTCCAAGCCGTCTGCTTCCCATAACGCTCCTCGTAGTAACTCCTCAAAGCATCCTGTCTGGAGCTAGGGGGTGGCAAAGGAAGTCCAATGCAGATTACAGCATCGAGGATGTTTCCGGGGTAATCTACGCCTTCTGCAAGTTTTCCGCCCAAGACTCCGGCGAGTATGGCGGGAGTTTCTTCACGCCTCAATCGATGAAGGTCATCCACCATTCTATCCATCTTTTCCTTTGAGTCGCCGGGTCTCTCTTGCAACATCCTACGACTCTGAACTATCCAATCCTCATCTTCTATCAGTATCTGCTCTAACAAAGCATAACTTGGAGCGAAAACAGCCACATGGCCCGGGGTCTGCTTGAGGACTGAATGGATATGTTCTCTCAATCTGGCAGTGTTTTCTTCTCCTCTGTCCTGGTACCTGCTTGTGACATCTTTGGCAATCAGTACAGGTCTCCTTTCAGACAAAAAGTGCGAGGTATACTCTTTGATGATGGAGACCCTATCCAATGGAATCTTGAGAAGGTCTCCGTACATCTTGGGAGGAGATAGCGTACCGGACATCATGATTGCTCCGCTACACCTGTCGAGGAGACTCCCTGAGACCACACCAGGATCTAGAAGATGAGTTGTAAGACGATGCTCCTCTCCAGCAATTTTGTCATGTACAAGTGCGAACGCCGGACTGTCATGATTCTGCATGCAAGTCTGAAGTAAGATAGCTAATCTCATGCAGGCCGTCTCTTCTTCAATTTCCTCATCGGCATGATCGATTTCCACTCTAATTGTCTGTAGTATTCTTACTAGCGCATCGGGTTCTACAGCCTTCTCTACATCCTCAGAAAGAATATCAGAAACTCGCTGTATGAAATCTGTCATCGATACTCTCTGATCTTCTCCAACGCTGCCCGCAAGGCCTCCCTCAATTTCTGCAAACCACTGGGGAATCCCTCGCATCAATCTCCTCATGGCCGCCTCAGTTCTTCTGAGCCGGTCTAATTCCGAATCATTAGCATCAGATTCTTCTCCGTCAAGGGCTCCACCTTCTTCTTCCTTGGTTTCTTTATGCTCCTAAATTTCAGTTATAGCATCCCTAATTACCTTCATCGTGATAGTACGTTCAAAACCTCTTCTAATTCGATCTGGTAGATTGTGCGCCTCATCAACGACCAAAATCATGTCCTCAAGATCAAGTCCCATGGCAGAAAGTGATGAATCACGTACCGCTTCAACGAATACATGATTGTAGTCGCATACAACGATGTCTGCAAAAGGTGCCGACTCTCTAGCCGCTTTCCAAGGACATATTCCATGCGGTAACTCATCCGCTCCTCCTTGGCATATTGAAACCAACTCGTCCACATGTAACGGATCTTGGAGAATTCTAGGTCGTATTAGTTCCGAGTCAGCTAGCCATGGTTTGCAAGTTCTTGAACCTCGTTTATCAGCACACAATCTTGAGAACAAAGCTCTATGCTCACGCCTGATTTCATTGATACACATCCCTTGTTGACCAATCAAATCCACCAACCTAACCTTTGCATCCTCAGAATCTAGATTTCTGTTGATTCTTCGGACAGTATCTACGACTATCCTATGCTGAGACTGCCTACCTGTCAGAAACATCACAACTTTTGATTCTGGTGACTTTCTAGATGCATCAAGGGCCGCTGCCAGAGCCGCCGCCGTCTTGCCAATTCCAGTGGGCGCTGAAGCCAGTAGGAAACCTCCAGCACCTAATGCCGCAATTCCATCTACAATCATCTCTCCCTGGGCCTCTCTGAGTTCATCGTGGGCAAGGAAAATCCCGAACTCTTCTGATTGATCGGCCCTCATGGAACCGGACCTGAAGATAGAACGACCAAGAAGATTGGCCATCAATCAGTGATGATAGTCTCAGATTTTTGCCTATTCAGTTGACATGTCAACGACTCTCCCAAGTTGGGTGTCCCGCACGAATGTGCGGGACGGTGTGTGTTGATTCTCAAAGTAGATTATCTCTACCAGTTCTATTTTGAATTCTAGGGGCCTCATGAGCATCGTATCCTGCGGCATTGGAGAGCTTCGCCCTCATCACCAATCCTCTCAGGCCACGGGAAGGTTGGGCGAGAGGGCGTCTGTGACGCCCTCCCGCATTCCTGTGCATCCCATCATCGCTCAATCTCTCACCTCATAGAGCGTTCGAATCTTCATCGAAGCGCGCACGTAACTCATCCATGCGCATCTCCAGGACCCTGTCAACAGTGGCCCCTTCGAGAGTTGCCTTCGCAATATGCGTGCGAGCCGCCTGACGCAGAACAGAGGACGGAGTCTCCCCGTGCAACTTACAGAAATCCCTCATTCTGGCTGTCAAATCTGGACCAAGATCGACCTCGACTCGCTCACCCATTGAGGGAAGAGGCGATGCTAGGTACTTGCGAACAGCTTCTCTGATCACATCAGACCTATTTCTCATCCCATCGAGACCGACCCTTTGGTCGATTTCCAGTAGATGATCCTCGGGTATTCTTAGCGAAACCATCGGACTGACACCGGCCACCACGCATTCCTCCTGAGTCTGGCAGACCGGGTAGAGCCTATTAATTGTATTGCAAATGTAAGACAATTGAAATGCAACACACTATGAGAACAATGGCCAAATTCTTAGATTCACAGAAATTTACGATAGTGCGATTCAAGGCAGAGTGTCTTTTCGCAGCCTCGCAGGGTCAGAGATGAAGGTAATCAACGACGCCATTCATGGGCAGTTCAGAATCGAGGGCGTTAGAGCAGACTTGCTAAGTACTCCTGAGATGAATAAACTCAGCCATATCAAGCAACTCGGCCTCGCACATCTTGTATTTCCAGGCGCCCATCACACTCGCTTTGAACACTCGTTGGGGGTGTCACATATTGCTGGCATGATGGCCGAGTCACTAGGTTTGGATGAACACGAGACAGACACCGTGCAAGCCGCTGCAATGTTACACGATGTAGGTCACGGACCCTACTCGCACACTCTAGAACACATTTTACACGAGCGAGGAGGTATGGATCACATGTCCATAACTGAAGGGATAATTGTTGGAGATTATGATGTCCTACGTGAAGGGGAAGAGAAATCCGTTCTTGACAGAAAGTCAGTCCCAGATATCCTCGAGTGTCATGGGCTAGATCCTAAGGAAGTGGCCGGACTAATCAGAGGGCCTGGAGCAGGCGGAACAGAACGCTCATTGAGCGCATGGGCTGCAGGAAAGGAGAATTTCGTAGATCAAGATCTTACACTAGCCCATTTAGTGCACGGCCCTGTTGATTGCGATCAACTAGACTATCTGCTTCGTGACTCTCACTTCACAGGGGTAAAACATGGTATTGTTGATCATCGCAGACTAATCATGTGTCTTGAGAGGCACAGTGGAGATATTGCAGTCGAAGAAGGAGGCCTCCCTGCTCTAGAGGGGATGATGATGGCCCGTGCACTGATGTACAGTGCGGTATACTTCCATCGTGTAACTAGAGTTACAGAAGTCATGCTTTCAAGAGCTGTCGAGAGAAGCTCCGATAGTTTGCCCGATTCGATAGACTTGCAGCGAAGAGTCGACGCCGAGGTTTGGGAAGCTCTGTCCAGTGCAGGAGATTATGCCCAGGATATGATTAGACGATTGAAGTACAGGCAATTACTCAAGGTATGCACTAGTAGGCGCAGGGAGGATTTGAGCGAGCAACAAGTTACTAATTTACTCAGTATCGTACAGAATTCAGAGAATAGACGCCAGTTTGAGGATGATTTAGCACATAGGGCAGGACTGCCTCCAGGCTATGTCGCAGTTGATGTACCTAACATCAAACTCCTGCTTTCAGAGCCTAGGATGTCCCAAGTCGAAGTAAGGATTCGTGGGGACGATGGTAAAACCAGATGGTTCCGCGAACACACCCCTATTGCTGATGCATTAAGGAAACGCCAAGTAAGCCAGGCTGCAGTATATGTGATTACACTACCAAGTCACGGCGAAAAAGTCGCAAAGTTGGCCGAAAGACACCTATTCTCCTGAGTAATCCAACATACATAGTATGCATTATTGGACAATTCTTGATGATACTATTGAAAAACCCCTCTTCGGTCGCGCAAGCGCCCGGTCCCTCAAACTGGAATCAAAAAATCCCCTTGGTGAGCCAATGGACAGTACAATGAAAGAAGTATATGACAGCGTAATCGCAAGAGACCCAGAGCAGCCCGAATTCCATCAGGCAGTTGAAGAAGTCCTAGAAAGCCTAGTTCCGGTCATTAAGGCACATCCAGAATATCTTCCTGTAGTCGGGGCTGTGGTTGAAGCTGAGAGAATCATTCAGTTTAGAGTTCCATGGTATGATGATAATGGCAACTTCCATGTTAACAGGGGTTTCAGAATTCAATTCAACAGCGCAATAGGGCCATACAAGGGAGGACTAAGATTCCACCCAAGTGTCAATCAATCCATCCTGAAGTTCCTAGCATTCGAACAGGTCTTCAAGAATAGTCTAACCGGACTTCCAATGGGCGGAGGAAAGGGCGGCTCAGACTTCGACCCCAAGGGTAAATCTGATGCAGAGGTCATGCGCTTCTGTCAATCCTTCATGATGGAGTTGTGGAGGCATATCGGTGCAGACCTTGATGTTCCTGCAGGAGACATCGGAGTTGGAGGTAGAGAGATTGGGTATCTATTTGGAATGTACAAGAAACTTGCAAACGAGTTCACAGGTGTTCTGACTGGCAAGGGACTATCTTACGGCGGCTCATTAATCAGGCCTGAAGCCACAGGATACGGTTTAGTCTACTTCGCTCGCGAGATGCTTGCGACTAAGGGCAAGAGTTTCGATGGTGCTACTGTAGCCATCAGTGGTTCAGGTAATGTTGCTCAGTTTGCTTGCGAGAAGGTACTAGATTTGGGCGGAAAGCCCGTGACCATGTCAGACAGTAGCGGATTCATTTACGATGCTGCTGGAATCGACAGAGAGAAGCTTGCTTGGATAATGGATCTAAAGAATAACAGAAGAGGCAGAATCAAGGAATACGCCGACCATTTTGATGGAGTCGACTTCACTGCCACTGAACCAGAACCAAATCTCAACGGCCTGTGGGATACTCCAGTAGACATCGCCCTTCCTTGTGCCACGCAGAACGAGGTAAATGGCGAAGAGGCACAGATGCTGGTTAACAACAATGTCATCGCAGTAGCTGAAGGAGCAAACATGCCTTGTACCCCAGAAGCAGTCGAGTGCTTCCATGCAAACGGGATTCTGTTTGCACCAGGAAAAGCATCCAATGCCGGAGGCGTCGCTACTTCTGGCCTTGAAATGAGTCAAAACAGTCTGAGAATGAACTGGACACGGGAAGAGGTCGATGAAAAACTCGAAGGAATCATGGTCAACATCCACAAGAATGCATTTGAGACTGCCGAGAAGTACGGTATGTCTGGAAATTATGTCGCCGGGGCAAACATCGCAGGATTCCTCAAGGTTGCTGAAGCAATGCAGGCCCAAGGAATGGTCTAATCTTCATCGTGAATTGACGATAGGAACTTGCGCATACGCTCTGTCTTAGGTTCATTGATGATTGAAGACGGCCCTTCTTCGGCCACCACTCCTTCATCCATGTAGACTACTCTGTCAGCAACATCTCTGGCGAAACCAATTTCATGCGTTACTACGACCATAGTCATGCCATCATCGGCAAGACTTCTGATGGTCTGCAGCACTGAGCCAATGAGTTCGGGATCTAAAGCACTAGTTGGCTCATCGAACAACATCACTTCAGGCTTCATTGCAAGAGAGCGGGCGATCGCTACTCTCTGTTTTTGTCCGCCTGATAAATTACCAGGATATGCATCTTTCCTGTCGAGCATATCGACCCTCTCGAGAACTTCGAGAGCCTGTTTTTCGGCTTCTGCCTTGGCCATTCCTCTGACCTGAATAAGCCCCAAGGTAATGTTGTCTATCACTTTGAGATGAGGAAAGAGCTCGAAGGACTGGAAAACCATCCCAATTCTAGATCTGACCTCATTGATATTAGCATGTGGAGTGTTAATCTGTTCATCCTTGAGGTAAACTTCTCCTTCCGTTGGCTCGATTAGCCGATTAATACACCTCAGAACAGTTGACTTGCCGCTTCCAGAAGAGCCGATTATAGCTACAGATTCTCCTTCTTTGACACTGAATGAGATTCCCCTTACAGCATGCACTCCTCCAGAGTACACTTTGTGCAGATTCTCTATTCTTAGTAGGCCACCAGTCAGTCAATCACCCCCCGTCATCCCCAATCCAGGTATCCTAGTGCTCTCTTCGAGTCTTCTGAGCAGCAGTGCCAATGTCCAGGTGATTACAAAGTAAGATACTAGGACCATTCCCCATGTGTAAGCCATCTGGAATGTCACAGCGGTAATCAGCTTACCCTGCCTAGTCAGCTCTGCATATCCAATTACCATAGCAAGAGATGAGTTGAGTACTAGATTGACCATCTCATTCCCCATGGGGGGAATGCAGATTCTGATGGCCTGAGGGAGAATTATCCTTCTCATTGTCTGCATATATGTCAACCCAATACTTCTACCAGCTTCCATTTGTGCCGAAGGAATAGCTTGGATAGCGCCCCGAATGGTCTCACACTGATAGGCTCCCGAATTAAATCCTAGAGCACAAATTGCACTAATGTAAGCTCTATCATTTAGAAACTCGTCCTTGATAAATTGAGCCACCCCTCCTGTTGATTCCTCTAGGAATGCCTGAGCCGGCTCCTGAATCAATCTGCCCAACTGTAGTCCGAAGTGGATGAACATAAACTGAACAATAAGAGGAGTATTTCGGAAGAAATCGGTGTAAACCGTGGCAATTGTATTCAGCGGCCTGACTCCCCAAGGGTTTAGTTTGAATCCTTTGAGTTCTAACTTGGAGAACTTACCGTCATTGGTCATGAAGAGAACACCAACGAATGTGAGGCCAATTCCCAAGAGAACTCTGCCAAAAGCACCAGGCTCTCCAACCGGGATGAATATGTTCTCTATACCATCTAGTCCCAGTTCAGAAATCTTCGGGACCGCGACATAGAACTGATACAGCCCCAACCCAGCGATGATAATCCCGATCAATCTGACAATTTTTGGATCAAACCTCTCGACCATGTATTTCATTGAAGTCGGCGAAGTCTTACACATCGCTAGAGAGACACCAATTAGGAAACCCATAATAATTCCAAAGACTACAATTTTGATGGTCGCAATAAATCCAGCAAAGAGCATATCTTTTGAGTAGTCGACGAAGTTATCGAAATCGTTGAAATTGATTACCTCAAATCCAACTTGATCATCAACTCCTGCGTCCTCGGTCCACAGAATAGCACCATTGTCTCCTACAGCAATTCCGACAAACCCGGTTAACATGTGTATGTGATTGAATACAGAGTCGTTACCTAGAGGGTTAATCTGTTGAGAAACTATCGTTCCTCCGTTAGTGCTGATAGAGAGATAACCACTTTCTCCCGTCATCATCAACTTCGTAGTAGTGACCACTTCAATCGAACTCAGTTCAACTCCTAGGTTACTGGGATTCTGTTGGTATTGGTTGCTTCCTGGAGGATAATGTCGCTCGAATTCCACAAGTGTCCAGACATATCCTACATCTGTACCAGTTACTACATTGCTTGCAGACATCAGAATTCTACCATCTTCGGTAATTGCATAGATTCTAACGGGACTGTAAAACTCCACTCCAACTATACTAGATTCGCCAACTCCCTCAGGCGCTTCACGATAATCCCATGTCTCTCCTCCATCATCGGAGAACAATATTATCCCTTCCGAACCAACAATTACTCCTGAACTCTCGTCGTAAAATGAGACTCCTTTCATGTCAAGATCTAAGGCAAGTGAAACACTTTCCCATGCCCCACCTTGGTACCTGTAAATTCCTCCATCGTCGCCCACAGCAATAGCACTCTGACTTCCCGTAAGGGCCACTCCATTAATTCGCGAAACACCAGTTAGAGAAATATTCTGCCAATCAGAATCTTCTTCCGATTTAAGTAGAGCAATTCCTGACTCTCCCGCGACTAAAATAGATCCAAAACCAGAATCAGAATGGTGAATGTCTGATTGTGTAGGCGACTCTATGTTACTCCATGTCTCTCCATTATCGGCGCTATTTAGCATCACCCCTCCGGTGCCGAAAATCCAGATCTGACCTCCATACTCTTCTACGGTCAACAAGTCTTCAGAAGTTCCACTTTCAACAACAAACCAACTACTTCGATAATCTGTTGCTTGACTTGGAGAAACTAGGCATACTAGAACCATCAAAACAGCAATTGAGATAGCCCTTGTGATTCTGTGAGCACTAGATTCGGAAGCCGGAAAATCTCGTTGCAACACACCAGCCCCTATCTTCCGAGACTCCTTGATGAATATAGTCTAGGCGGACCATCAATGCTAAGTCGTAATCTCGGCCCCTAGATTCATGAGAGCGTTTTCGGTTTGCCTTTGTCTTATCTCGCTGCTCTTACTATCATCTTCTACGGCCTCTGCCAGTGCTCAGTATTCTGTAGCTAGCTCTGAAGAGACTTCGGTCTCTCATTTACTCGATCCTCATGCGCATATTTCTGAACAGAACTATCTAGATTACAACATGGCGATGCGGGATCTGATGGTTGGAAATGTAGACTTCTTTATGACCTCGCAGATTATCGCATCAAACCCTGAGAACTCGGAGAACACTCCCGGTTTGGAAATCATCGGTATGGTCGAGCAGACCGACTATTATGTGCCCGTAGTTAGGGCGGATACACAACAGGATTTCGGCAATTCGGAGTTACTTGAGGCAATCAATTCTGCCTTGAAAGAAATTTTTTCTTCTAATTCCGATACTGATGCATACATGACATGGTTCCTAGGCGAGTCTGAGATGGACATGTCATTGGTCTCTCAAACACATCAATGGCCAACACCTACGGAAGGAGGAATTCTGTACGAGATGATTCACGACGAGCAAGAGTTACTGGCCTGCATGTATGATCAGAACTCGCCCATGTCTCATCTCGATGAATCAGCTGTAATGAGGGGTTTTGAGGCAGAAATGTTTGAGATGGTAACCAATCAAATGTCTAGTCATTATTCCGTACACATTTCATTTAGGGCATGGGATAGTGGGGGCGAGTTTGAGGCAGTTCAGGATCTCAAGCGAGGAGATTGCGACATCTTTGTAGGATCGATGACCTCTCAGAAGGCAGTATCCAAAGGGCTCCGAGGCGGCCAAGCGTACTATGTTGATGGCATTGTTCTGATGGCTTCCGAGACTTCTCCGAATCTGGTTGATGTGGAAGAATTATTCGGAAAAGAAGTTAGCCATACAGTAGAAGAATTCGACAGACGCTGGATTCTAATTTCACTTCTTGCTGTATTCATCATTTACCAATCGCTAAGAAGAGACTGAGCTGAATGTACATCAGGAATGTTCATCATCATTCTACCACTCAACTCTGTTATGGGTGAGTTACTATACAGCGGCAAGTTCAAGCAAGTCTGGAGCACAGATGATCCGAATGTGCTTGAGTTCAGATATACTGATCAGATTTCTGTTTACGATCAAATCATTCCTTCACTAATTCCTCGTAAGGGAGAGAGTCTGAACAGAACTACCTGTCATTGGTTCGATTTAATCACCAAGGAAGGAATCTGCGACACCCATCTAATCGAGATGAACGCTCCTGATAGGTGCCTTGCTAAGCGATTTGAGGTCATCAAGGAGCCCGGGGCCATTCCTAGGGATATGGAGAATGTTTTCGTGCCTCTAGAGGTAATTTGTCGACACCATCTAGCCGGTTCTGGTTGGCGCCGCTATGCTAAGGGAGAGGTTGGGCCAGAGGAGTTTGGATTTGAACCCGGAACTATTCTAGAGGAAAACTGCAAGCTACCACAACCATATCTTGAAGTTTCAACCAAGTTCGAAGCCTTTGATCGCCTATTGGACAGAGAGGAGGCCCTACAAATATCCAATCTTACCGAGGAGGAATTTGACCTCATTCTCGAAGCGGTTCTCAAGATAGATGCGATTATCGAAAGAGAAGCAGGTAAGCGTGGATTAATTCATGTCGACGGAAAGAAGGAGTTCGCTTTGGGGCCGGGAAGAAAACCTGTCCTTGTCGACTCATTCGGGACCCTTGATGAAGACAGATGGTGGGATGCAGAAACCTATGCCCAGGGGAGAATCGAATCTCTCTCAAAGGAGTTTGTTAGGGAGCACTATATCGGCATTGGACACCATGAGGCACTGTATGACGCGAGAGACAAGGGACTAGATGAGCCACCAATCCCCGCTCTTCCTCAGGAGATGATTGACAAGACAGCACGACTGTACGCCTCGATGTATGAACGTCTTACTGGCAACGATTTCTGAGGTAGGCGATGGGCACTCACGAGTATGAGGACGATCCTCGTAACTCAGAAGTGATAATTTCGGTCAATGGAGACTTGCTTCCTAGGAGTGAAGCCAAAGTTTCTGTGTTCGATGCAGGTTTTCTTCTAGGAGACGGCGTTTGGGAATCTTTCAGACTGCATAAAGGGAACCTAGTTTTCATCGATGAGCATATTCAACGACTTTATCATGGCGCAGATACAATTTCAATGGATATTGGGAAATCTAGAGAAGAAATGCTATCCGAGATTCATAGAGTCGTTGATGCCAATGAGATGTTTGACGATGTCCATGTTCGATTGATTGTCAGCCGCGGACTCAAACCAACTCCATATCAAGCGCCCTGGGTAATATCGAGCTCCCCTACTATTGTAATCATCCCAGAGTACAAGAAGGCCAATGTGGATAGAGCAAGAGATGGCATCAACCTAGTATCTGTCAGTACAATTAGGGGCGGACAGAACATACAGGACCCTAGAATAAACAGCCTCTCCAAACACAATTGTATTGCCGCATGTATAGAAGCAGCAGAGCTAGGAGGAGATGAGGGCTTAATGCTTGATCCAAATGGTAATGTTTCTACTTGCAACTCCACACATTTCTTCATCGTTAGAGGTGGCGAGGTTTGGACCTCTACAGGAGAGTTTTGCCTTGATGGGATTACACGTAGGAAGGTGCTTGATCTATGCAAGAAAAATGACATCCCTGCATTTGAGAGGGATTTTTCACTCAGCGATGTCAGATCCGCCGACGAAGCTTTCGTGACCGGGACTTTCGCCGGCCTCACTCCTGTAGTATCATTCGATGGTAAGGCGGTTGGAGGCGGTATCCGCGGACCACTATGTGAGAGATTGCAAAATCTGTACATTGACTTGGTAAGGAGTGAGAGCGTTGGCTGATGGTTGCAAAATAGCGATGTGGTCGGGGCCCAGAAATATCTCAACAGCCATGATGTACTCATTTGAGAACAGGGCCGATTGCTGTGCAATTGACGAACCGTTCTATGCACATTTCCTTCAATATACAGGAACTAATCATCCTAGCGCTCAGAAAGTGATTGGGGCATATGAGACAGATTATCTCAAAATAGCGCAGCATCTGTCTGGAAATATTCCGGAAGATTTCTCAATCTGGTATCAAAAGCATATGTGCCATCACATTTCGCCCGGATTCGAAATAGACTGGATTCGGAATTTAACCAACTGTTTTTTGATTCGTAATCCTAGGGAAGTCCTACTTTCCTTGTCAAAAATAACGAGCGAAGTTTCTCTGTGGGCCACTGGGCTACCTCAACAAATTATGCTGTATGAACAAGTAATCAAGAACGAATCCAGACCACCTATTCTGGATTCAAGAGACATTTTAGAGAATCCCGGAGAAATGCTTGAAATGCTTTGTCGTGAGTTGAATATCCCATTCTCTGAGTCGATGCTAGAATGGGAACCAGGTCCCAGAGAATGTGATGGAATTTGGGGCGAATACTGGTACGAATCAGTTTGGTCTTCTTCCGGTTTCTCGCCCTATAAGGCTAGAACTGGAGAACTAAGTCCTTTGCTTGAGTCAATTCTAGATGAGGCCATGCCTGTTTATCGCGAACTTCACTCCAAGCGGTTGAAGTTGTAATCAATCCCTCATTAGTCGACGCAATCTCGCCTCAAATTCATCCTCTGGTTCTGACTTAGTATCAGGTACCGAATCTTCTATCTCCGACTCTTTTACAATAGTTTCAGACACGACCATTTCCTCCTCAACTGTGTCTGTCCGGGCATCTTTGGCAAGCATCTTTTCCTCTGCAGCACTCATTGCCATCTCCATCAATTGCCTGCCCTCTCGATTGTTTCTGATTATCCATGCTAAGGCGACACTAACTCCGATTACTAGGGCCGCAGCAGCCATAGAAGTCCCTAGATCGGGATATCTGGAAGGCTCGACTGCACCACCCGAAAGGATTACTCTTCCCTCATTGTCACCGGAATCTGAATCAATATCCCATGGAAATGAACAACCCATTGTAACTACTAATTCATCGCCATCTTGTGCCTCACTTGGGCGACTAATCTCAAAGGCCACGGCGAATAAGGCACTAAGATCAACGCTGTGTGACATACTATATTCTCCGACATCAAGTGTTAGACTACAATCGGCATCATATTGAGATAGTAATTCCTTGACATTCTCACTACGCTCCCAAGAAACCCTGATTCTTTGAGTATCTCCCTCTCCTTCCAACTCGACCTTGTTGATGCCAACATTCCAGTCAGTCCTTCTGATCTCAAATGACTTAGAGATTTGAGAGGTAAGTACTCCTCTACCGTCGATTAGTCGCACAGTTAGATCCCTAACCCCGGGCTCAGGAGACCATCCTTCTGAACTCAGGTTTATTGGCCCGAGTGAATTATTCTCGGAGACAAATCCCGAACTTGAGTCAAGCATTTTACCCTCATCGTCAATCAGCATCATGGTGTAATGGAATCCATCGGTTCCATTTTGAATGGTGCATTGAGCAATAGCATCTTCTACGGATCCAGATATACTGCAAGAAGCAAACCTAGATGGTGGCTGCGATGAATGTGCAAGGTAAAACAAAGTCTCGGAACCAACAGTGATTGTACCTTCTCCTGAAGATACAATAGGTAAAGCCCAGCCACCATCTGGTAACGAGTCCAGAACTCCAGAGAAGGAATCGATTACCGTTGTAGATGAGTCCGTTCCGTAGATATCGATGACCATTTCATCACCACTCATGCCTACAATGACGGGAGTTGAAGACCATGCATGAGTCTGTTTCGATGTATCAAGAGCGACTTCTCTATTGGTTTCTCCTTCGTCATCAGCAAGGATCCTAATCGTATGGAGACTGCCATCCCAGTCTTCTACGGGAATGACTTCGAGTGGAACTCCTCTTACTTCTCCGACCCCCAGAACGACCTCAAATTGACCTGTTACTGTCCATCCAAGAGGGAGACTCAGCACTCGAAGAGAGATTGTAGTTGGAGCATTGCCGTGATTGCGGAGCTCAACCAGAGGAAAACCTCCAGATTCCGAAACGACCCAATCTCCATAATCGATCATTGTGAAGTTCCTGATTATCGCCACCCTGAGGGGCAATGTAATCTCTGTTTCACCGCTCCCGTCACCATCTCTCAATCTGATGTTTAACTCCACAGCTCTTCCATGCTGGGCAGTTTCAGGAGGTGTAATGTTAAGGATTAGAGGAGCAGTCTCTCCTGGGGTCAGTACAGGCAACTCCTCTGTCTGTTCTACAATCCATCCATTCTCGCCACTAACCCAAATAGTCGGATATGGCCTAGAGTCGGAATTCCCCATCTGGACCACAGTTAACTCAACTTGAGAGCCAGAAGGATCAACCTCTAGATTAGCCTCATCGGCATACACAGCCCAGCCCGGGACTCTACTAACTTCTAGGTTGAAACTGAAACTGCCCATTTCTTCTCCTTGAGCCTGAGCAGATAATAATACATGCATTACTGAGCCATTCCAAGAATCAGAAGGAATAGTCGCATTTGCTCTCAATGAGGCAGATTCATTGACACCCACTCCCTCTACGGAACTGCCCTCAATTGCCCATCCCGATGAATCATCATCTCCAATCAGATTCAGATTGTAGCTGGCTTGTAAATTCAAATCATCTACAAGATTTCCTTCGTTTGTGGCTACAATCTCAATTGAGAAAATAGACCCGGGCTCAACTGTATAATGTCCTCCCTCATTTATCGGAATGCCGTCCGTCATTGCCTCCAGCACCCATCTATGATCTTGCCTCGCCTGTAGTCGAACAGTATCTGAATCACTCACTTCCAAATCACCCTGAGAAGTCATGATGATGGAAATCTCTACTGGATGTCCTGCCGGAGTTGTTTCTGGCAATGTGACCATCACTGGGATACTGGTTAGACTGCCAGCACCAAGTGTAACTAGTTGATTTGAGAAAGACACCGTCACTCCAGGATCTTCTGTGATATTCTCATCAATTACTACTTCATGACTCAACTGGAATGTGTCTGCACCATTGCCAGGATTTTCCAGCCGAATTATAACAAGAGTGTCTTGTTCGACATCCACCGTGTGCGGTTGTTCTGTCGGAGAGGTAATGAGTATGGATGCACGATGTATCTGGAGAACTTCCAAAGACATTCGTAGCACATGACTATCTGACTCGGAACTAGTGTCGCTGAAGGAATGGAATGCAGGGGGAGAGTTAGCTGGCAAATCTAGGTGCAAGTAACCCGAAACAAGACTACCAGAAGCTCCTGACATAACAATAGAATCGCCTTGAATAGTAAGGCCGCCTGAAGCATTCCAAGCCCAACCCTCTATCGCCATTCCTGAGTCGGATAAAGACCAAGTCAACTGCCCGGAGTCGGACGGTATTTCCGCCATGACTTCCCATTGTAAGCCACTTGTAGGTACACTTCGCTGATGGACATCAGCCACTACTCCCGATGCCTCAAAAGATAGAGAAATGGTAGAACACTCTTCTTCATCCCCACTTCCTACGCACATGGTCATCTGTGTACTTACAGAGTCACCAAGTTCAACATTAGAAGGAACATTCAATCTTGCAGTAACTAGTTTCACCTCTCCTGCAGCTAAACTGAGGGCAGGTAATGAGTTACCTTCCAAGTCGTACAAACTCACTACATTGTCCGTTTGGCCATCTCCATCAGTATCTCCCCAACTAGTTCCGCCTACTTGGATTATCGGAGTTTCATCTGCATTGCCTAGGTTGTGCACTAATATCCAAGCATCTGCTTCGTCACCAATTAGCCCGTATCCGGAACTGGACGCAGTTCCATCTGGGCCTCTGAGAGATAACCCTCTTGTGCGATTTGCTTCGACCGGCAGTGTAGCGTAGGCACTGTAGTTCTGTGGATCTGAGTCCAGAGTCAAAGTCAATCCAAGATGGCCATTGTCAGAGCCTAGAGCATCCGCAGGTGCTATGACTCTCAATGTAGGGCTCCATGTCTGATCAACACCGATCTCGATTCCACTTGTGCCTCCACTTGTTTCATCTTGCCAACTCCAACCTTCGGGTAAGCCACTGCCATCTACGCTTAGACTCCAAGCTCCTGCTAGTCTGCCCGTTGAACGAACAGTTGGAAGAGTAATTGTAGATGAGCCCGGGTCTACTCTGACAGGCTCGCTAGGAATCTCAAAACTGGCATTATATGTAGGTACGATAGTCAAAGACACTGTCTGAGCATCGTTATCTCTTCTAGATTGAGTTACATTTGAACCGGGATCAAGAATTAACTCAAACTCATGCTCACCTAGGGGGCCACTCCAGTATGTACTGAATGACTCAATGCTTCCGTCCCCGGTAGGGTCAACCGGCCCCATTACTCCTGCCTCGTAAACACCAATCAATTCTCCATTAGCATACAATTTAGCTTCTGTCTGATCATCAGTATCGGAAGTACCGGCGTTCTCGAACCAGGCAGTAACCGTGACCTGCTCTCCGGGATCAGGCTCGCTCGGGCTGAAATCTATTCCACGCGAATCTAGCAGGGGCCTGATATCCGCGACAGCATGTGAAATGACAGTATCTCCAATGACCATATCTAGAGTAGCATCTCCATCTATGTCGGCAAAAGATGGCGCGGCCCAAGTTCTGTGTGAGACTGTAATTGAGCCGCCCCAAATATCGGCTACTGTCCCGTCTTCGCCATCATAGGCCCAGACCTTGCGGCCGAAGGCAACCAATAACTCAGGCTCTCCACTGCCATCGATATCCATCCAAGCGGCAGGAGAGAGTGCAATCTCATCATTCGTATTGCCCCCCTCTCTTTCTAGGCTCTTTACCCAAGCCTGACTTGGATTTGTACCTAGGTCGTGACAGCCCGCATGACCATGCCTAGTCAGAATGTTCTCTTCGGACCATGTAACCCAACAGACTCTGTCATGCTGCCCATCTCCATCTGTATCTATGGCTGTCGGAGGGGCATCAGCAAATCCATTCGATGCCTCAAAAGACCAAATTTCAGCAGCACTACCAATCTCCATACCGATGAATTCCGCACCATCGACCGAGCTTTGACCATCCGAGTCAGTAGGTATGGTCAGAATCATTTCCGGATCGTTCTGCCCATCTAGATTTGCAATAATTGGTCCGGGTAGTCTGACATGTGGGGCCGAGTCGCTATTGCTTTCTCCTGGACCTAAGGAATATCCTCCCCAATTGTCTTCACCGTCATCATGATCAAGTTTCCAGACCCACATCGAGCCTGTACTATCTTGAATCGTAGTTAGAAGGACAAATCCAGTATTGTCGTCAGTCCGAGCAAAAGCAGGGTCAGATGGATGTGTCCCCTTGTCAAGAGTGTTATCCCAGAGAAGAGTAGCTCCTGTGTCAGACATTCCCAATGCAATTACTTGAGGACTTTTTTCCGAGGTATCCTCAATCGCGGCGATGACTAGTTCAGCATCTCCATCGAAGTCAAGATCTGCTAGCAACGGCTGAGTTGTTGGCTTATGACCTCCTAGAGTAGATGATGTGTAAGGTCCATCTGGACTACTAATGAACAGACCTGTGTCTATCCAACTCCACATCAA